>Ga0073932_1000044_pt1 | contig 289799 bp, 280 predicted proteins | sample DewCreD2012metaG_FD_76967 | JGI IMG/M metagenome (GOLD analysis project Ga0073932, IMG submission 76967) | Hot spring sediment bacterial and archeal communities from British Columbia, Canada, to study Microbial Dark Matter (Phase II) - Dewar... ... | reverse complement strand
GGTGGAACCGGTAGACACGCGGGATTTAGGTTCCCGTGGCGCGAGCCGTGCGAGTTCGAGTCTCGCCGCCCGCACCAGCCCGGCGCGGGCGGCGGCCGTCCGGGGTCGAGCGGGAAAGAGACGAATCGATGCAGGTCACCCAAGTCGCGGCCGAGGGTCTCGTCCGCCAGTTCAAGGTCGTCGTGCCGGCCGCCGAGATCGAGGAACGGGTGACCACCCGCCTCGAGGATCTCAAGGGCCGGGTGCGGATGCCCGGCTTCCGCCCGGGCAAGGTGCCGCTCGGCCTGTTGAAGAAGCAGTACGGCAAGGGCGTGCTCGGCGAGGTGGTCGAACAAGCCCTCGAGGAGGGTGCGAAGAAGGCGATCGGCGAGCACGGCCTCAAGCCGGCGCTCCGGCCCAAGATCGAGATCACCGCCTTCGACGAAGGCAAGGACCTCGAGTTCGCGATGCGGGTCGAGCTCCTGCCCGACGTCCCCGAGGTCGACATGAAGGCGATCGCGATCGTCCGGCCGGTGGCCACGGTCGACGAGACCGTGCTGCGCCAGGCCCTGGAGCGGCTCGCCCGCTCGCGGCAGAAGTTCCGGGCTCCGGCCGAGCCGCGCCCGGCGCGCTCGGGCGACCGGGTGACGATCGACTACGAAGGCACCATCGACGGCCGTCCCTTCGAGGGTGGCTCGGGCAAGGATCTCGCGGTCGTCCTGGGTGCCGGTGGGCTGATCCCGGGCTTCGAGGACCAGCTCTCGGGGGTCGTTCCCGGCGAGAGGCGGACGATCGAGGTGACCTTCCCCGAGAGCTGGGGCGAGCCGAGCTTGCGCGGCAAGACGGCGCGCTTCGAGGTCGAGGTGAAGGCGGTCGAGGAACCGCTGCCGGTGGAGGTCGACGACGCGCTCGCCAAGGAGCTCGGCTTCGACGACCTGCCGGCGCTCGAGAAGGCGCTCGCGGAGCGGATCGAGGCCGACTTCAAAGCCGCCTCGCGGCAGAAGGCCAAGCGCAAGCTGCTCGACCATCTGGCCGCGACCTACCGCTTCCCGGTCCCGGAGGGAATGGTCGACATCGAGTTCCGGACGATCTGGCAGCAGGTCGAGCGGGAGATGCAGGAGCGCGGGCTCACTTTCGAGTCCGAAGGCAAGAGCAAGGAGGAGCTCGAGGCCGAGTACCGGGCGATCGCCGAGCGGCGGGTGCGGCTCGGGCTCATCCTCTCCGACATCGGCACCCGCCACGAGATCAAGGTCGAGGGCCCGGAGCTGCAGCAGGCGGTGATCGCCCAGGCGCAACGCTTCCCCGGCCAGGAGCGCCAGGTCCTCGAGTACTACCGCACCAACGCGGCCGCCCTCGAGGCGCTGCGGGCGCCGATCTTCGAGGACAAGGTGGTGGACTTCATCCTCCAGCTCGCCCAGGTGACCGACCGGACGGTGAGCCCGGAGGAGCTCATGCGCGAGGACGAGGAGGAGGAGCCGGCCGCGGCCGGGTCGGCACCGGCTTCCGCCGGTTGAAGCTCCCGGTCCCGAACGAGCCCGATCGAGGTGACTCCCATGCCGATCTTCTCCCAGCTCGTGCCCATGGTCATCGAGCAGACCGCCCGCGGCGAGCGCGCCTTCGACATCTATTCGCGGATGCTCAAGGAGCGCATCATCTTCCTCTACGGGCCGATCGACGACCATGTCGCGAGCCTCGTGACCGCCCAGCTCCTGTTCCTCGAGGCCGAGAACCCGGACAAGGACATCAGCCTCTACATCAACAGCCCGGGCGGGCTCGTCACGGCCGGCCTCGCGATCTACGACACGATGCAGTACATCCGACCGGACGTTGCGACGATCTGCATCGGCCAGGCGGCCTCGATGGGGTCGTTGCTGTTGGCCGCCGGCGCCAAGGGCAAGCGTTACGCTTTGCCGCACGCGCGGATCATGACGCATCAGCCCTCGGGCGGGTTCCAGGGCCAGGCGACCGACATCGAGATCCACGCCCGCGAGATCCTGCTCATGAAGCAGCGGCTCAACGAGATCTACGTCAAGCACACCGGCCGCACGCTCCCCGAGGTCGAGGCGCGGATGGAGCGCGACACCTTCATGAGCGCCGAGCAGGCCAAGGAGTTCGGCATCATCGACGCGGTCATGGACAAGCGTCCGCCCAAGCCGGCCAAGGAGTGACTGCCGGCCGATCGCCCGCCGGGCCGGCGCCGTTCCGGGTCGGGCGGGCCGGTCGCGGGGCGGTGCGCAGCGCCCTCCGAGCGGGATCGCCCGGGCGGGCCCTCGGGGCGCGGTCGAGGCGGGTGCGGTCGACCCGGACCTGCGCCGCTGCGTCGCGGGTTGTATACCCCGGCGGGCGCCGCTACCATCTTTCCCGGGACCGCGTGGGACGGTTGGATGATGTCCAAGGGTAGCGGCGACTCGAAGAACACCCTCTATTGCTCCTTCTGCGGGAAGAGCCAGCACGAGGTCAGGAAACTGATCGCCGGCCCGACCGTGTTCATCTGCGATGAATGCGTCGAGCTGTGCATGGATATCATCCGCGAGGAGAACAAGAGCGCAGTCGCCAAGAGCCGCGCCGGGGTTCCGACCCCGGCCGAGATCAAGAGTGTGCTCGACGATTACGTGATCGGCCAGGAGCACGCCAAGCGCGTCCTCTCGGTGGCCGTGCACAATCACTACAAGCGACTGGCGCACGGCAACAAGGGCGGCGATGTCGAGCTCGCCAAGTCCAACATCCTGCTGATCGGCCCGACGGGCTGCGGCAAGACCCTGTTGGCCCAGACGCTCGCCCGGATCCTCGACGTGCCCTTCACCATGGCGGATGCCACCACGCTCACCGAAGCGGGCTACGTGGGCGAGGACGTCGAGAACATCATCCTCAAGCTCCTGCAGAACGCCGACTACAACGTCGAGCGGGCGCAGCGCGGCATCGTCTACATCGACGAGGTCGACAAGATCAGCCGCAAGTCCGAGAACCCCTCGATCACCCGCGACGTCTCGGGCGAGGGGGTGCAGCAGGCGCTCTTGAAGATCATCGAAGGCACGATCGCGAGCGTCCCGCCGCAGGGCGGCCGCAAGCACCCGCAGCAGGAGTTCCTGCAGGTCGACACGACCAACATCCTGTTCATCTGCGGCGGCGCCTTCGCCGGCCTCGAGAAGATCATCGCCGCCCGCGGCCGGCAGAAGTCGATGGGCTTCGGCGCCGAGGTGACCGGTCCGGACGATCGGCGCACCGGCGAAATCCTGCGCGACGTCGAACCGGACGATCTCTTGAAGTTCGGGCTCATCCCGGAGTTCATCGGCCGCTTGCCGGTGATCGCCACGCTCCACGACCTCGACATCCCGGCGCTCATCAAGATCTTGAAGGAGCCGAAGAACGCGCTGGTCAAGCAGTACCAGCGGCTGTTCGAGATGGAGGGCGTCAAGCTCACCTTCACCGAAGACGCGCTGCGCGCGATCGCCGAGCGCGCGATCCAGCGCAAGACCGGGGCGCGCGGGCTGCGTTCGATCATGGAGGCGATCCTGTTGGACACGATGTTCGAGCTGCCCTCGCTCGTGGGTGTGACCGAAGTCGTGATCAACCGCGAGGTCGCCGAGGGCCGCGCCAAGCCCTTGATGATCTACGCGGAAGCGAAGGCCGGCGTGTCCTCCGCCTCCTGATCGCCCGTCGCGCCGCCGCCTCCCGCCCGCCCCGGTGCTGGCGCTCCTCGAGATCGCCGCCGGCATGGCGCTGCTCTTGGGCGGCGGCGAGGCGCTCGTCCGCGGCGCCGTGGCGATCGCCCGCCGGCTCGGCGTCTCACCGCTCCTGATCGGCCTCACGCTCGTGGGCTACGGCACCTCCACGCCGGAGCTCGTGGCCTGCCTCGAGGCGGCGTTCGCCGGCGTGCCGGACGTGGCACTCGGCAACGTCGTGGGCTCGAACATCGCGAACGTGCTGTTGATCTTGGCGGCTGCGGTGCTGATCGCGCCGGCGCGGATCGAGCCCGAGGCGTTCCGCCGCGACGCGCTCGCGCTTTCGGTCTCCGCGCTCGCCGCCTTGGCCCTCGCGGCCACGGGCGAGGTGGGGCGGCTCGCCGGGCTCGTCCTCGTGGCCCTCCTCGTGTTCTACACGGTCCAGACCTACCGGGGGGAGACCGCCCACCCCGACGAGTGGGGGGCGATCCTCGCCGCCGAGGGCGAGCTCAAGGACGGCAGCCGGCCGCTCGACTTCCGCCTCGCGATGCCGCTCGCGCTCGGCGGGATCGTCGCCACCGTGGTCGGTGCCGGGCTGTTGATCGACGGGGCGGTGACGCTCGCCCGCGGCTTCGGCGTGAGCGAGCTCGTGATCGGCCTCACGCTCGTGGCGGTCGGGACCTCGCTGCCCGAGCTCGCCACCGCGCTCGTCGCCGCCTGGCGCGGTCAGACCGAGCTCGCCTACGGCAACGTGGTCGGCTCCAACATCTACAATGTCCTGGGTATCCTGGGTGTGACCGCGCTCGTGCGCCCGTTGCCGGTGCCGCCCGTGCTCGTGACCTTCGACCTGCCGGTGATGCTCGCCGCCACCGCCGCCTTGATCCTTTTCGCCATGACCGGCTGGCGGATCGGCCGGCGCGAGGGTGCGGCGTTGCTCGCCGGCTACGCGCTCTACCTCGGCGCGCTGTTCGGCGGTGCCGGCTGAGCGCGGCGGCCTTCCGCTGCGCTTCCTTGAAAGCGGCCCCGTCGCTTGCCACCTTCTGGCCGTATCCAGTCGGGCCGCGGTTCGCCGCGGCCTCAGAGAGGTAGCATGAGCGAACAGCCCGCGAGCGCGATCTTCCCCGTCCTTCCGCTCAGGGACATCGTCGTCTTCCCGCACATGATCGTGCCGCTCTTCGTCGGCCGCGAGAAGTCGATCCACGCCCTCGAGGAGGTGATGAAGGACGACAAGCAGATCCTGCTCGTCGCCCAGAAGAACGCCGCCCAGGACGATCCCGGCCGCGACGACATCTACCGGGTGGGCACGGTCTCGAGTGTCCTGCAGTTGCTGAAGCTGCCCGACGGCACGGTCAAGGTGCTGGTCGAGGGCCAGGCGCGCGCCCGGATCACGAGCTTCATCGACAATCCGCGCTTCTTCCAGGTCCGCGCCGAGCTCTTGTCCGACCGGCCGAGCGATCCGCGCGAGATCGAGGCGCTGGTCCGCGCGGTGACCGGCCAGTTCGAGCAGTACATCAAGCTCAACAAGAAGGTCCCGCCCGAGGTCCTGGTGAGCCTGCAGCAGATCGACGATCCGAGCAAGCTCGCCGACACGATCGCCGCGCATCTGAGCCTCAAGATCCCCGACAAGCAGGAGCTGCTCGAGACGACCTCGCTCGCCGAGCGGTTCGAGCGGCTCTACGGCTTCATGGAAGGCGAGATCTCGGTTCTCCAGGTCGAGAAGCGGATCCGCGCGCGGGTCAAGAGCCAGATGGAGAAGACCCAGCGCGAATATTATCTCAACGAACAGATGAAGGCCATCCAGAAGGAGCTGGGCGAGCTCGAGGATGGCAAGGACGAGCTCGGCGAGCTCGAGGAGCGCATCAAGAAGACGAAGCTCTCCAAAGAGGCGCGCGAGAAGGCCCAGGCCGAGCTCAAGAAGCTCCGCTCGATGAGCCCGATGTCGGCCGAGGCCACGGTCGTCCGCAACTATCTCGACTGGCTCTTGTCGATCCCGTGGAAGAAGCGGACGAAGGTCTCGACCGACCTCAAGAAGGCCCAGGCCATCCTGGATGCCGACCATTACGGGCTGGAGAAGGTCAAGGAGCGGATCATCGAGTATCTCGCGGTCCAGCAGCGGGTCGGCAAGATGAAGGGGCCGATCCTCTGCCTGGTCGGCCCGCCGGGTGTCGGCAAGACCTCGCTCGGCAAGTCGCTCGCCAAGGCGACCGGCCGCAACTTCGTCCGGGTGAGCCTGGGCGGGGTGCGCGACGAGGCCGAGATCCGCGGCCATCGGCGGACCTACATCGGCTCGATGCCGGGCAAGATCATCCAGAGCATGAAGAAGGCCAAGAGCTCGAACCCGCTCTTCATGCTCGACGAGATCGACAAGCTCGGCGCCGACTTCCGCGGTGACCCGTCCTCGGCACTGCTCGAGGTGCTCGATCCGGAGCAGAACGCGAACTTCAACGACCACTATCTGGAGGTCGATTACGACCTCTCGGACGTGATGTTCGTCTGCACCGCCAACACGCTGCGGATGGCGCAGCCGCTGTTGGACCGGCTCGAGATCATCCGCATCCCCGGCTACACCGAGGACGAGAAGGTCGAGATCGCCAAGCGCCACCTGATCCCCAAGCAGCGCAAGCAGCACGGGCTCAAGGAGGAGGAGTGGTCGATCAGCGACGAGGCCCTCGTCGACCTGATCCGGTACTACACGCGCGAGGCCGGTGTGCGGAACCTCGAGCGGGAGATCGCCAACCTCGCCAGGAAGTCGCTCCGGGAGATCCTGGTCGAGGGCAAGAAGGCGGTGAAGATCACCCGCAAGAACCTCGAGAAATACGCCGGTGTCCGCCGCTACCGCTTCGGCGAGGCGGAGCTCGAGGACCAGATCGGGGTGACGACCGGGCTCGCCTGGACCGAGGTCGGCGGCGAGCTGTTGCAGGTCGAGGCGGTCACCGTGCCCGGCAAGGGCAAGATGACGGTGACCGGCAAGCTCGGCGAGGTCATGCAGGAGTCGGTCCAGGCGGCCCGCTCCTGGGTGCGCTCGCGCGCCCGTGAGCTCGGGCTGCCGGCCGAGACCTTCGACAAGACCGACATCCACATCCACGTGCCGGAGGGGGCGACCCCGAAGGACGGGCCCTCGGCCGGTGTGGCGATGGTCACCTCGATCGTCTCGGTGCTCACCCGGATCCCGGTCAAGGCCTCGGTCGCGATGACCGGCGAGATCACGCTGCGCGGTCGGGTCCTGCCGATCGGCGGCCTCAAGGAGAAGCTCCTGGCAGCACTCCGCGGCGGCCTCGAGACGGTGATCATCCCGAAGGAGAACGAGAAGGATCTCGCGGAGATCCCGGACAACGTGAAGAAGGCCTTGAAGATCGTCCCGGTCGCGACGATCGACGAGGTGCTCCGCCTCGCCCTCGTGCGGATGCCCGAGCCGCTGCCGGCCGAGACCGAGCTCGTGCCGGCCGTGGCTCCGGCGGTGCCCGCGCCGCCGGCCGCCGAGCCCGCCGTCCGGCCGCTCAACTGACCACCGAACCGGGCCGATCGGGCGGAGCCCCGCTCCCCCGATCGGCTGCGGCGGCCGGCCGCCGGCCGACCGGTCGGGGACGGGCATGATCGGCGATCTCGGGGCCCTCGAAGAGCTCGCGCTCGGCGACCTCACGGTCGACCACACGGGGGCGGCGGTCGCCGGCACGCCGGCCGGGCCGTTCCGCCTCGAGGTCCTGGCACCGGACCTCGTCCGGCTGCGGCTCGGGGTGCGCAGCGGGCCGGACTACGGTCTCGTGCATCTCCCGGCCGAGCGGCCGGCGGTCGCGGCGAGCCGCCTCGGTGCGGTGGTCACCCTGGCCTGCGGTCCCTTGCGGGTGACGATCGAGCCGGATCAGGCGGCGATCACCGTGAGCCGCGCCGGCCGGACGCTGTTGGGCCCGCCGCGCGACGCCCATTTCCGCCGCCGCTTCCGGCTGCCGCGCTTCGCCCGCCACGCCCGCGGCCTCTTCGCCGCCTTCGACCTCGCCGAGGGCGAGCCGGTCTACGGCCACGGCGAGAAATGGACCCGGCTCGACCATCGCGGCCAGCTCCTCGTCTCCTGGAACGAGGACGCGCTCGGCGTGAACGCCGAGGCCTCCTACAAGAACGTCCCCTTCGCGCTCTCGCCGCGCGGCTGGGGCCTGCTCGTCCACACCACCGCGCGGGTGGTCCACGGGCCGGGCTTCGCCCCGCTCTCGCACCGCTCTTATGCGCTCCTGGTCGAGGAGCCGGCGCTCGACCTCTTCCTCTTCGCGGCCGAGGACGCGGCCGGTGTCTTGGACTCGCTCACCCGCCTCACCGGCCGGCCCGGCCGGGTGCCGCGCTGGACCCTCGGCCCCTGGCTCTCCCGGGCCTATTACCGCGACGAAGGCGAGCTCCTGGAGGCCGCCGGCCGCTGCCGCGCGCTGCATCTGCCGATGGATGTCATCACCCTCGACGGGCGCGCCTGGCAGGACACCGCGACCCGCTTCCATTTCGGCTTCGACCCGGCCCGCTACCCCGACCCCGCCGGCACGACCCGGCGCGTCCACGAGCTCGGCTTCAAGCTCTGCTGCTGGGAATACCCGCTCGTCGCCCTCGAGGGCCCGCACTATCCCGAGCTTTCGCGCGCGGGCTTCCTCCTCCGGGACGAGCGGACCGGCGAGCCCTGGCGCTACGAATGGGACCCGGCGCCTTTCGGCCCGGTCCTCACACCCTTGCCGCCCTCGGGCCTCGTCGATTTCACCCATCCGGGTGCGTTCGCTTGGTGGCGCGACCGCCACGCCGCCCTCTTCGATCTCGGGGTCGACGTCATCAAGTCCGACTTCGGCGAGCAGGTGCCGGACGATCCGCACTGTCGCGCCCACGACGGCACGCGCGGCCCGGCGCTGCACAATGTCTACCCGCTCCTCTACAATCGCTGCGTGCACGAGGCGGCGCGCCGCCGCTTCGGCGTGGGCTTCGTGCTCGCCCGCTCGGGCTGGATCGGCAGCCAGACCGTGCCGGGCTTCTGGGGCGGCGATCCGCAGGCCGATGGGGGCGGGCTCGCCGCCTCGATCCGCGGCCTCCTTTCCTGGGCGCTCTCCGGCAACCCGTTCTACGCGACCGACATCGGCGGCTTCTACGGCGCGCAGCCCGACGCCGAGCTGTTCGTCCGCTGGACCCAGGCGGCCGTGTTCGCTTCCCACATGCGCTTCCACGGGATCGGCCCGCGCGAGCCCTGGGCCTTCGGCGACGTGGCCCTCGCCTGCGTGCGCGCCGCTCTCGAGCTCCGGGTGAGCCTCGTCCCCTACATCGAGCGCGCGCTCGCCGAAGCCGCCGCCACGGGCCTGCCGCTCTGCCGGCCGATGCCGCTCGCCTTCCCGCGGGAGCCGGAGAGCTGGGCCTTCGAGCTGCAATATCTCTTCGGCCCGGATCTCCTCGTGGCTCCGATCGTCCGCCCGGGCGGCCGGGTCACCGTCTGGCTGCCCGAAGGCGGCTGGGTCGATTGGTTCACCGGGATCCGCTACGAGGGCCCGAGCCGGCTCGAGCTCGCCCTGCCGCTCCACCGCTTCCCGCTCTTCGCCCGCGCGGGAGCACGGATCCCGCTCGCCGCAGCGAGCGAGCGGGTCGCCGCCTGGGGCGAGGTCGAGCCGATCCCGCTCGCCGAATGCCGGAGTTTTTGACCGTGGCCGCTCGCCTCCTCGCCTCGGTACTCCTCGCGCTCGTCACCGCCTGCACCCGACCCGGCGGGCCGCCGCTCGAGCCGGTCGCGGGCTTCGAGGTCGAGCGCTATCTCGGCACCTGGCACGAGATCGCGACGATCCCTTCCTGGTTCCAGCGCGCCTGCGCCACCGACACGACCGCGACCTACGCCCCGGCGCCCGAGGATCCCGGCTGGATCGCCGTGCGCAACGCCTGCCGGACCGAGGCGGGCGAGGAGAAGGTGGCGATCGGCCGGGCTCGCTTCACGGGGCCGCCCGACCGCGCCGCCCTCGAGGTCACCTTCCTCGAGCCCCTGGGCTTCTGGCTCTGGGCCGTGTCGGGCGATTACGTCGTGATCGCCCTCGACCCCGACTATCGCTGGTCGCTGGTCGCCCATCCGAGCCGCGACTATGCCTGGATCCTGGCCCGCGAGCCGCGCCTTGCCGACGCGGTGCTGGGGCGGCTGCGGGCGACGCTCGAGGCCGCGGGCTACGATCCCTGTCGCCTCGTCTTGACGGCCGCGGCCGATCCGCGGCGCGGCGCCCGGCTCTGCGACCTCGAGCTTCCCCGCCCGGGGAGGGATGCGTGACGCCGACCCTCGTCCTGCTGATCGTCGGCCTCACCCCGCGGCTCTTGGGCCCGCACACGCCCGAGCTTTCGGCCTTCGTGAAGGACGGCGCGGTGCGCCCCTTGCGCACGGTCGTCCCGGCCGTCACCTGCACCGTGCAGTCGACGCTCCTGACGGGCCTCCTGCCGCGCGACCACGGTGCCGTGGCCAACGGCTGGTACTTCCGCGACCTCGCGGAAGTGTGGCTCTGGCGGCAATCGAACCGGCTCGTCGGCGGCGAGAAGCTCTGGGAGGCCGGCAAGAAGCGCGATCCGGCCTTCACCGCCGCCAACATGTTCTGGTGGTACAACATGTATTCGAGCGTGGACGTGTCCGCCACGCCGCGCCCGATGTACCCGGCGGACGGCCGCAAGATCCCCGACCACTACACCGAACCGCCCGAGCTCCACGACGAGCTCGACCGGCGCTTGGGGCCGTTCCCGCTCTTCCGGTTCTGGGGGCCCGGAGCCGACATCACCTCCTCGCGCTGGATCGCTCGCGCGACCGCCCACGTCCTCGAGACCCATGGGCCCACCTTGACGCTCTGCTACTTGCCGCATCTCGACTACGGGCTGCAGAAATGGGGTCCGCATCCCGAGGACCCGCGGGTCGCAGCCGAGCTCCGCGCGATCGACGCGGTCGCGGGTGAGCTGATCCGCTTCGCCCGGGGCCGGGGGCTGCGGGTCCTCCTGGTCTCGGAATACGGCATCGTGCCGGTCTCCGGTGCGGTCCACATCAACCGCGTGCTGCGCGAGGCGGGTCTGATCCGCGTCCGCGTGGAGCTCGGCCGCGAGCAGCTCGATGCCGGGGCCTCGAGAGCCTTCGCGCTCGCCGACCACCAAATCGCCCACGTCTACCTCCAGCACGGCACCGATGCCGCGAAGGTGAAGGCCCTGCTCGAGCGCACACCGGGCATCGCCCGCGTCCTCGACGAGGACGGGAAAAGGGAGTTCGGGCTCGACCATCCGCGCTCGGGCGAGCTCGTGGCGCTGGCCGAGCCGGATCGCTGGTTCACCTATTATTGGTGGCTCGACGATTCCCGAGCGCCCGACTATGCGCCCACGGTCGACATCCACAGGAAGCCCGGCTACGACCCGCTGGAGCTCTTCCTCGATCCGCGGCAGCCCTTCGTGAAGGCGAAGATCGCGGCCAAGCTCCTCTTGCGCCGGCTCGGCTTCCGTACGCTCCTCGACGTGATCCCGATCCGTGGGGTCGAGCTCGTCAAGGGCTCGCACGGGCTCCTCACCGAGCGGGAGGAGGACGGGCCGCTCGTCGCGAGCTCCGCGCCGCACCTCGTGCCGGACGGCCCGGTCGCCGCCACCGCGTTCAAGGAGCTGGTCCTGAACCATGTCTTCGCCGCTTGACAGAGCCGTGCGTCGCCGGGGCTTGTCGAAGAGCCGCGCGGGTGCGACTTTGCCTGCGAGGGAGGACACGGCCATGACCCAGAGCGCGCCGGAAGAGGAGCGGGTCGTCCTGGTCGACCCGCAGGATCGCCCGATCGGGACCGCCCCCAAGCTCGCCGCCCATCGCGAGGGCCGGCTCCACCGCGCCGTCTCGGTCGTGGTCCGCGACCGCGTCGGCCGCTTCCTCCTGCAGAAGCGGCACCGCTCGAAGTACCATTCGGGCGGGCTCTGGACCAACACCTGCTGCTCGCACCCGCGGCCGGGCGAGCCGGTGCACGATGCCGCCCGCCGCCGGCTGGTCGAGGAGATGGGGATCGAGGCCGAGCTCGAGCCGCTCTTGACCACGATCTACCGGGCCGAGCTCGACAACGGCCTGGTCGAACACGAGCTCGTCCACGTCTTCGGTGCGATCTACGAAGGCCCGGTCCGGCCCGATCCGACCGAGGCCGAGGGCTTCGCCTGGGTGACGCCCGAGGAGCTCGAGGCGGATGTCCGCGCCCGGCCCGAGCGCTACAGTTACTGGTTCCGACTCTATCTCCGCGAGCACCGGCCGGCGCTCGAGCTCCGCCCGGCAGCCTGAGCCGCGCCGGCCGCCCGGACGGGAGGGCCGCTTCAGACGATCCGCAGATCCTCACCGAGGCCCGGCGTCTTGGCTTCGATGCGCGGTTCCTGGCCGCCGCGCAGGATCGAGTTCCCCATGTAAAGCAGCCGTTGGTCGATCGGCGGCGGGTTCAGCCAGTCCTCTTCCTTGATCTGGCCGGACTTGCCGTAGGCCTCGAGCGGGTTTTCGTAGGTCACCTTGCGGATCTGCTCCTCGGGGATGCCGGCCCGGCGCATGAGCTCGGCGGTCTTCGGCACGGCGAGCGGATCGGAAATCCCCCAATCGCAGGCCGAATCGCAGAAGATCCGCTCGGCCCCGTAGCGGCGGACGATCTCGACCATCCGCTCGTTGCCCATCTTGGTGAACGGATAGATCGAAAACGCCGCCCAGAAGCCGCGGTCCAAAACCTCCTCGACGGTCTCCTCGTTGTTGTGGTCGATCACGACCCAGGAGGGGTCGAGCCCGTGCTCGCGGACCACGTCCATCGACCGCAGCGTGCCCTTCTTCTTGTCCCGGTGCGGGGTGTGGATCATGACCGGCAGGTCGAGCTCTTTGGCGAGCTCGAGCTGACGGCGGAAATAGCGATCCTCGAGCTCGCTCTGCTCGTCGTAGCCGATCTCGCCGATCGCCACGACACCCTCCTTCAAGGCGTAGCGCGGCAGGATCTCCATCACCGCCTCGGCCAGCTCCTCGTTGTTGGCTTCCTTGGGGTTGAGGCCGACCGTGCAGTAGTGGCGCAGCCCGAACTGGCCCGCGCGGAACCGCTCGAATCCGCAGATCATCGAGAGATAGTCGATGTAGGTCCCGACATGGGTGCGCGGCTGGCCGAGCCAGAAGGCCGGCTCGATGCAGGCCACCACCCCGGCCGCGGCCATCCGCTCGTAATCGTCGGTGGTCCGCGAGATCATGTGGGTGTGCGAGTCGAGGTACATGGGCGTCTCCCGGCGCGGCTCAGCCCTGGGCGAAGGCGGCCCAGCGGATTTCGCCGCGCGCGATCGGTCCTTCGAGCTCGGGGTAGCGGGCCAAGAGCGCCTTCGCCTCCGGCCGCGGGCAGCTCGCCAGAGCCAGGGCCGCGGCCTTGCGCTCCTCGCCCGAGCCGGTGTCCAGCACCCGGGCGAGATCCTCGAGGGCGCCGTCGTCGGCGTGCGGCCCGACGCAGCGCCAGAGCTCCGGGCTCACCGGTCGGCCGGCCGCCCAGCGCTCGTGGGCATAGTCGCAGAGCATCCGGGCGAGGCGCGGATTGGCCCGCTCCTCGAGCCCCTGGATCGGGTCGAGGGTCGTGCCGATGAAGAGCGCCTTCAAGACGAGGTGGTTCCAGGCGTGCTCGTCGAACCGCTCCTTGGGGTAAGGGTTGCGGCGGGCGACCGCCTCGAAGACGGGCCGCATCGCCGACCGGGCCCCCTCGCGGGCGCGGGCGACCAGGAGCTCCGGGCCGGGGTAGAGCGGCAGGCCGCGGTAGAAGGCGATCGTCTCGCCGATGTCGGCCGTGCGGAAGAGGGTCTCGAGCCGCTGCTTGAAGCGCTGCGGGTCGCCGTCGAAGCTCGCGAGCACGAGGGCCACCCGGGCCGCTTGGTCGACGCTCCAATCGATCGGGTCGAAGCCCGGTCGCAGCGCCGCCGCCTCGGCGAGCTCGGCCGGCGAGAGGCGGAGATCGGCCTTGCCGAGCCGGCGCGGCGCCCAGCCGAGCGCCAAATAGAGCGGCTTCTCCTCGACGGCGCTCGCCACGGCGGCGAGCTGGGTGTGGAACCATGCGGCCGCCTCGGCCGGCACCCGCTCGACCACCCAGCGGGTCAACAGCGCGCAGGCGCGTTCGCTCGGGCTCATCCGACCTCCCCCCACGCCGCCATTATCGGCCGCCCTCGTGCCCCGTCCAGCCCGCCCGGGTCTCGCCGGGGGATCCTGCTTCCGGCTAGGCTCGCGGACGCCCCCTCCGGTGGAGCCGCACCGTGCCGCCACGATCCCTGCTCCGGGCCCTCGCGATCGCCCTCCTGTCGGGCGCTGCGCCGGCCTCGGCCTTCGAGCCCGACTTGTTGGCCGGGTCGGCCCGGGCGATCTGCGCGGCTCCGCCGCTCCTCCTCCCGGAACTTCCCGGGCTGCGCCTTTTGAGCGCCGCCAACGACCAGCAGCGCAACGACCTTCTGGTCTTCGAGCGATCGGGCGGCGATCGGCTGCAGGTCCGCCGCATGGTCCACGCCGGTCGCGTGCGCGGGGTGATCGTCGAGCATTTCACGGGCGACGGCCGCGGTGTCGCGATCGTCCACACCGATGCGAGCTGCCGGATCCTGGGCGGCCGGCGGATCGTCGAGGAGGGCCTCGACCGGTTCTACGAAGACCTCGACCCCGAGCTGCGGCCGATCGGCGCACGGATCGCGATCAACCCGCCACCGCCGCGGGGCGAGCCGCGTCCGGGGGTCGCCGTGGCGTTGATCGATTCCGGGGTCAACTACCTCTTGCCCGAGATCGCGGCACACCTGGCCTACGGCTCCGACGGGCGCCTCGTGGGGCTCGACCTGGTCGACGGCGACGATCGGCCGTTCGATCTCGACCAGAGCCGCAACGCCTTCTTCCCCCGCCGGCACGGTACGGCGGTCGCCTCGATCCTCGCCCGCGAGGCCCCGGCGGTGCGGATCCTGCCCTATCGCTTCGACCTCGAGCGCGCCCGAGGCCTCGGCCGCATCGTCGCCCACGCCAGGGCGCACGGGGCCAAGATCGTGCTCGTGCCGCTCGGCAACGGCAGTGTGGAGGACTGGGCCGAATTCCGCGAGGTGGCGGCCGCCAACCCCGACCTCTTGTTCGTCGTCTCGGCCGGCAACGATGCCCGCGACATCGACCGGAACCCGGTCTATCCCGCGGCCTTCGGGCTGCCCAACCAGCTCACCGTCGGCTCCTGCACCGGCGACGGCCGGATCGCCCCCGATTCGAACTGGGGGGCGCGGACGGTCGATCTGTTCGCGCCGGGCGAGGGGGTGTGGATCACCGATGCCGAGGGCCGCCGCGGGGCGGGCTTCGGCACGAGCTTCGCGGCCCCCCGCGTCGCCGCCCTGGCCGCTCGGCTGCTCGCCCGCGAGCCGGGCCTCGATGCCGCCGGGCTCGTGGCTGCGGTCCTTGCCCGCGCCGAGCCCATGCCGCCGCATCCGCAGGGCCTCGTGATGTCGCGCCGCGGTTGGATCGCCGACCCGGCGGCGGACTGACGGGCTCAAGGCCAGAAATCGTCGCTCAGCACGTAGGCGACGATCGCGATGATGTCCTCCTCGGAATAGACTTCCTTCCAGGGCGGCATCCCGCGAAAGCCGTTGTGCACCCGGTCCCAGACGAACTGCGGGGTGTAACGGCGCGGGGTGAGCTTCGGCGCCTTGCCAGGATAGGCTTTCGAGCCGTGGCAGTGGGTGCACTGCTCTTTCCAGATCTCGTCGCCGCGGGCGATCAGCTTGGGGTCCGCCAAGAGCTCTTTGGGCAGGGGCGGGGGCGGGTCGTCGAAGAACTTGGGGTTCTCGCCCGCGCCTTGTTGGGCCGGGCCCGGCTGCGGGGACATCACCGTCGCGCCGAGGAACAGGACCAGCGCGAGCATCGCACGAGAACGAGCGGCCAAGCAGGACTTCCACACGGATGCGGCCGGCCCCGGGGGACCGGCCGCTTCGAGAAAGGGGCGGGCCGCCCCGGGACGGCCCGCGCTCGCGATCAGTTGGCGGGAACGATCTTGTAGACCGTGTCGAGGCTACCGACCGGACCCGTGGTGATCGAGGTCAAGGCGTAGACCTCACCCTGCTCGTCCTGGGCGAAGGCCAGGATGTAGGGCACCTTTTCCATATTGGTGACGGTCGCCTTCTCCATCGACCACTTGCCGTCCGCGCCCTTGGTCGCGAAGAAGATCTGGCCGTCCATGGTGTCGAACGACTTCGACCAGTCGCCGAAGATGTACTTGCCGTCCCAGGCCTTGTGCGAGCCACGGTAGACGTAGCCGCCGGTCACCGAGATGCCCATGCAGTTCTGCGGGATCGCGGTGCAGTTGTTGTAGACCAGGATCGGCATGGTGAGCCCGGTCTTGTCGCAGTCGGCCGGGTGCTTGTTCGGCGCGAGGTAGTCGAAGCAGCGGTCCGCTTCCATCCGCCGCCAGCCGAGGTTGGCACCCTTGGTGATGACGCTCACCTCCTCGAAGCTGTTCTGCTGGACGTCGCCGCAGTAGAGCGCGCGGTCGCCGCCCATGTCGAACGAGCAGCGCCAGGGGTTGCGCAAGCCCAGGGCCCAGATCGCCGGATGGGCGTCGCTGCGGCCGACGAACGGGTTGTCGGCCGGGATGTAGCCGGTCTGCGGCGAATCGACGTCGAAGCGGAGCATCTTGCCGAGCGGTGTCGACAGGTCCTGACCGTTGCCGATCGTGACGTTGTGGCCGATGCCCCAGTCGTTGGCGTAGCCGCCGTCACCGGTCGAGACGTAGAGCTTGCCGTCCGGGCCGAAGGCCATCCAGTGGCCGTTGTGGTTGAACTGCGGCCAGTCGATCGCCGAAATGATCTTCTCGGTGGTGGGATCGGCCTTGTTCGGGTCGTCCTTCGAGACGGTGTACTCGGCCACGACGTTGGTGTGCGCCCACCAGAGCTTGCGGTCGAGCGGCGCGCCCGAGGAGAGCGGGGCGCTGTAGGCCACGTAGAACTTGCCGTTCTGGCGATAGTTCGGGTGGAAGGCGATGCCGAGGAGGCCCTGCTCGTCGAAATAGGGCTCGAGGTGTACGAGCTTCGATTCGATGTTGAGGAACGGCTCGGGACGCAGCCGGCCCTGTTTGTCGATGATCCGGACCTTGCCGGTCTGCTCGATCAGCGCCTTGCGGCCGCTGCCGTCCGGGATCGGTACCATGTCGAGCGGCGCGTTGACGCCGGTGACGTAGGGCTCGAGCTTGATCTTGACCTCGGCTCTAGCCGGTCCGGCCAGGCCGACCGCCAGGCCGATGGCGGCGGCCATGGTGAGTCCCGTCAGGGTTGCACGCATCGTCGTCCTGTCCTCCCTGGATGAATTGCTGCCCCGCCGGCTCCCCCGGTCGGTCGTAGGCCAGCCGGGCTTAGCGGAGCTGCGACGAACTGTCCATTGCGAGCGTCGCGGAGCAGGGCCGATCGGCCGTGCTTTACAGTCGGGGCGTTCATGTGCCGGCGACCCAACGCTGGAGGAGGAGCGTGAGCGCGAAACAACCGACCGCCGCGAGGGCCGCCGCGACCGCGCCCACGCTCGCGAGGAACAGCGCGTCCACGAGCGCGATGCCGGCGATCAGGCTCACGACCGCCCGCGGCACGTCCCCTTTCGCCCGGCGGTTCAACAGGAAAAGGGCGAAGGCGAGCCAGGCCGCGAGGGCGAGGAGGAGGAACCAGGCGAGCGGGCCGGCATCGAGCCGGGCGAGGCCGTAGAGGAGCGGGGCCGCGAGGAACGCGAGCGGCCAGACCCGCTCGAGCCGGTCGAAGGCTTCCTGCTTGGCAGCGTAGGTGAGACCCACGAGCCAGCCGAGGCCCACGAGGGCCAAGATCCCGAGGGCCGGTTCGGGGCTCGCGGTCGCGGCGAGCCCGGCCGTGAGGTAGGCGAGCACCCGGCAGAGGCCCATGAGCAGGGGCGAGAGCGGGTTGCCCTTGTGGTTCCAGTCGTAGAAGACGATCGCCCCGGCGAGCCCGATGCCCACGACCATGGCCCCGAGGCCGGAATCGGTGGGGGACAGCGCCAAGGCCGCGGCGAGGGCCAAGAGGCCCAGGAGAAGGAGAGCGAAGCCGAGCGCGAAGACCGTCTCGGGGGCGACCTCGCCGGACGGGATCGGCCGCGTGGGCCGCTCGCGGGCGTCGATCGCCTGGTCGAAGGCGTCGTTGAGGTACATCCCCCCCACGTAGAGGAACGACAGGGCGAGGGCCACGAGGAAGGTGACGGCACTCCAGGGCTCGCCGCCGGCCACCGCCGCACCGGCCAGGGCGTTGCTCCAGACCGTGGGCAGGTTGGAGACCCGGCCGAGGCGCAACCAGACCGGCAGGACGTCGGGAGCGGCCGCGGCCATCACAGGAGCCGCTCGCGGGCCCAGAGGAGCTCGCGCGCGACCGCCTCGTCGACCCCGCTCGCGCGCAGCTCCTCGGGGAGCACGTCGAAGGTGTAGGTCTCGACCTCGAGATGCCGGGCGATCGGCTCCGTGCGCTGCAAGGCCAAGAGCCGCTCGAGGCTCGGCCGGGTCGAGGCGAGGCCGTCGAGCCGCTCGACGAAGATCGGGACGTGGCAGTGGACACGCCAGGTCCGGCCCTGCGCGCTGCCGATCTCGGCCATGGCCCGATCGAGGTCGAGGAAGTGGCGCAGGGTGCCGTCGGCCGCCCGCTCGACCACCTGGTGGAGGTAGACGCCGTCCTCGAAGCGGCAGAGCCGTGCCGCCGTGTCCGGGCCGACCGCCGGCACCTCGAGGGCGGCCGAGAGCTGCAGCTTGGCCACGGCGATCCCGGCCGAACGCAGCCTGCGGACGCTCGCCTCGAGGTCCTCGAACTCGACCGCGGCGTGGCAGGCATCGAGGCAGAGGCCGAGATGGCGACGGAGCACCGGCTCGGCCTCGGCCGAGGGCAGGTCGGCCATGGCCGCGAAGACCGCCAGGGCCTCGGCCGACAAGAGCCGGCGCTCGAAGAAGGAGACGGCTTCCTCGGTGGTCTCGAGCAGGCAGTGCGGCTCGGGCTCGAGGGCCAAGGCGATCCGCCGCCCGGTCCGCCTCTCGATCGCGACCAGGTCGGCCGCCGCCCGCTGCAGGTTCGCCACGATCCGCGGGATCACCCGGGGATCGGCGGCGAGCGGCCGGAAGGTCCCGGGCACGGTGCTGATCGAGCCCTCGAGGCCCGGCTCCTCGGGCAAGAGGGCGGCCAGGAGCTCGGCGAGCCTGTGCGTGTAGGCGACCCGCTCGGGCCGCGTCCAGTCGGGCTGGTAGACCTGCTCCTTGACCCGGGTGCCGTGGAACGGGCCGTAGGGGAAGCCGTTGATCGTGAAGACGTAGAGCCCGTCGTCGGCGAGCCAGGCGCGGAACGCCTCGAGCCGATCCGGCTCGGCCAGTTCCTCGGCTGCGATCGCCGAGAGCCGGAGGCCCACCCCCATCGCTGCCTCGGGGCAGACCCGGGCCTTGACCGCCGGCAGATGCGCTTCGAGCGCGCAGCGGGTCTCGGCCCAGCTCTCGCCCCGGTGGATGTTCGTGCAGTAGGTCAGATGAACGGGGCCGGCGGGGGTCGGAACCTGCACGACACCTCCCTCAAGGCCGGGCGCGCTCGGCGAGCCAACGGATCGCCTCGACGACGAGGCTCTCGTCCATCGCGTGGACCTCGACACCCCGGCCGATCTCCCGGAGGAGCGTGACCGTGAGCTCGCCGCCCAGATGCTCGCGGAACTCCTGCAGACCGGCGAGGACCGCGAGGCTGCCCTCGGCGGTCCGCGCCTCGAGCGCCGGGTTCCAGAGGCGGAAGCCCAGGAGCTCGAGGAGCGCGCAGACCCGCTCCTCGGCCCCGGGCTCGAGCAGCCCGGCCAGGACCGAATAGCGGGTGTCGAGGGCGATGCCGATCGCCACCGCCTCGCCGTGGCGCAGATGGTGGCGGGTGAGGCTCTCGAGCTTGTGCGCGGCCCAGTGGCCGAAGTCGAGCGGCCGCGCCGAGCCCGTCTCGAACGGGTCGCCGCCATGGGCGATCTGGTGCATGTGAAGCTCGGCGCAGCGGCGGATCATGAACGCCATGGCCGGGCGGTCGAAGGCCGCGAGTGCCAAGGCGTTCCGCTCGAGCCAGCGGAAGAAGTCGGCGTCACGGATCAACGCGACCTTCACCGCTTCCGCCATGCCGGCGATCTTGTCGCGGGCGGGCAAGAGCTCGACGAAGTCGAGGTCGTTCAAGACCGCGAAGGGCGGGGCGAAGGTGCCGACTAAGTTCTTCGAGCCCCGGAGGTTGACCGCGTTCTTGACGCCCACGCCCGAATCGTTCTGGGCGAGCACGGTCGTCGGCACCCGCACGAGCCGGATGCCGCGGTGGCTCGTCGCCGCCACGAGGCCCACCGCGTCGAGCACCGCCCCGCCGCCCACCGCGAGGATGAAGGAGTGGCGGTCGAGCCGGTGGTCGTAGACGAGGCCCATCATCCACTCGATGTGGAAGAGGTCGTTCTTGATCTTCTCGCCGCCGGGGACCGTGAGCGGTGGGGCCACGAGTTCGATCGTGCGCGCATGGTGCCGCGCATAGGCCTCGATCTCCCGGGCCAGGCCCGGGCGGACGGCGAGCAACCCCTCGTCGAGGAAAACGAGGCAGCGGTGGCGGCGGTCCGGCTCGAGCCGGGCGAGGGTGCGGGCCAAGACGGGATTGTCGGGCCGGAAGAGGCCCTCGGTGAAGACGACCGGGTATTCGTAAGCGACCGTGAAGCGCTGGAGGTAGGTCTCGGTCGCGACCGTCCCCGTGCCCGGCTCACCCCCGACCTCGGCCATCTCGACCTCCCTGCCCGGTCGGCCCGTCGTTCGGGGCCGATCGGCCGCGCAGAGTGGCGATCCGAAGGCCGGCTGGCAAGCGCGCCCGTGGATGGAGGGCGCCCGCGCGCCGGGGAGCTCAGGCGGCGCGGATGCCGCCCTCGCCCGATCGGGCCACGGGCTCGGCGCCGGATGGCGGGGTCCGCAGCAGGTGCTGATGGTCCCACCATTTGTCCCAAGGCAGACCCGGGACGCGGCGATAGGGCTGCGGGCCGCCCGGTGGGAAGGGGCCGGTCACGGCCCGATCCTGGGCCTTGGGCCAAAAGCGCGGATCGACCCCGGGCACCGGCAGGACGAGGTCGGGGTCGCGGCCGAGCCGGCGCAGGAGCGGCGTGTCGAGCGGGTTGCGCTTCTCCCGCTCCTCGAAGCGCAGGCTCACGACCGTGGGCTCGGGCGGCTCGGTCTCGACGGCCTTGTCGGCCGCCGTCTCGGCCTCGGCCGCGCGGGTGGCGAGGAGCCGTCGGTGCTGCTCGAGCAGGAGAAGCGCGCGGCGGTGCTCCATCTGCGCCGCGGTCCGGTAGCGGACGATCGTGGCGAGGCCGGCCCGGGCCGCGGGCTTTTCGAAGTCGCTGCCGCAGGTGCGCGTCTCGTCCACCGGCGGGACGTCGGCGAGGGCCTCGGCCTCGAGCCGGTCGGCGCGTGCCTCGCGCCAGATCGCCACCGCGATCGCATCGACGAGCTCGCGCTCGACGGGATCGGACGGCCGGTAGCGTTCGCGCAGTTCGGCCACGAGCGCGCGGAACTCTTCCGGGTCTTCGTGCGGCAGGAGCGCGAAGCGGGCGGCGCGCAGGCCGTGGCGCAAGGCGTTCTTGGCACTGCGCGCCTTTCCTTCGGGGGTGCGGGGCCCGCCGCGCGGGGCGGGGGAGGGGGACGGATCGGCCATGGCCGCCTCCGGTCGGGAGCGATGGAGGACCGTCTAGGCCGATCAAGGAAAAATGTCAAGACAACGGTCTCGGATCCTCGGCCGTGGCGAAGAGGTCGTGGGCGTCCGCGCCGGTGATGCGGACGTCGAGGAGCGTGCCGGGCGGCGAGGGCCCATCGAGGATCACCCGGCCGTCGACCTCGGGGGCATCGAAGCGGGTCCGGGCGAGCGTCCGGCCCTCTTCGTCCGGACCGTCGACCAGAACCGGCTCGAGCCGGCCGACCTTCCGGGCGAGCCGCTCGGCCGAGATTGTTTCCTGCAGCGCCATGAGCCGCGCACGGCGCTCTTCCGCCACCTCCTCGGGGACCTGGTCGGGAAGCGTGCTCGCCGCCGCCCCCTCGATCGGCTCGAAGGTGAAGCAGCCGACCCGGTCGAGCCGGGCTTCCTCGAGGAAGGCGAGGAGTTCGGCGAAATCCGCCTCGCTCTCGCCCGGGAATCCCACGATGAAGGTCGAGCGGATGGCGAGCTCGGGGCAGATCCGCCGCCACTCCCGGATCCGCTCGAGCGTCCGCTCGGCCGCCGCGGGCCGGCGCATCGCCTTCAAGATGCGCGGGCTCGCGTGCTGGAAGGGGATGTCGAGATAGGGGAGGATCTTCCCCTCGGCCATCAACGGGACGACCTGGTCGACGTGCGGGTAGGGGTAGACGTAATGCAGCCGCACCCAGACCCCGAGCCGGCCCAGCTCGCGGCAAAGGTCGAGGAAGCGGGTCTCGAGCTCGCGTTCGCGCCAGCGCGCGGGCGCGTAGCGCAGGTCGAGCCCGTAGGCCGAGGTGTCCTGCGAGATGACGAGGATTTCTTTGACGCCGGCTTCGACCAGGGACTCGGCCTCGGCCAGGACCTCGGGCAAGGGCCGCGAGACGAGATCGCCCCGGAGCTTCGGGATGATGCAGAAGCTGCAGCGGTTGCGGCAGCCCTCGGAAATCTTGAGGTAAGCGTAGTGGCGCGGGGTGAGCTTGAGCCCGTGGCTGGGCACGAGCTCGAGGAAGGGAGCGTGCGGCGGCGGCAGATGCGCGTGGATCGCCTCGAGCACGGCGTCGTATTGCTGCGGGCCCGTGACCGCGAGGACCTTGGGATGCTCGGCCAGGATGCGCTCGGGCTCGGCGCCGAGGCAGCCCGTGACGACCACCTTGCCGTTCTCGGCGAGCGCTTCGCCGATCGCCTCGAGGCTCTCCGCACGCGCCGAAAGGAGGAAGCCGCAGGTGTTGACCACGACGAGATCGGCGCCTTCGTACGAGGGCGCGATCGCGTAGCCCTCGGCCTTGAGGCGGGTCAGGATCCGCTCCGAATCGACGAGCGCTTTCGCACAGCCGAGCGAGACGAAGCCGATCGCGGGCGGCTTCGGCCGGCGCGGGCGAGCGGCCTTCGGGGCGAGGGCGGCGGAGGTGCGCGCGGACATGGCGCGCGATATAGGGAGCCCGGCCGGCGCGCGCGAGGGGTCGGGGGTGTCCCCTCGGGCACGGCGCGTGGGGCGCCGGCACCGGCGATTGCGGGTGAGGTAGCGGACATGAGCGCAGCTTGCGGCTCCCGCGCCGAGATCGAGGAGCGGCTCGCCGGGGTCCGCGGCGAGCTCGAGCGGCTGGGCGTGCGGGCCCTCCATCTGTTCGGCTCGGCGGCGCGCGACGAGCTCCGCGCCGACAGCGACGTGGACATCCTGGTCGAACTCGACCGCCCCGCGACCCTCGACGGCTTCATGGCACTCAAGGAACTCTTGGAGGACCGGCTCGGCCGGCGCGTCGACCTGGTCACCCGCAACGCGTTGCGGCCGCGGCTCTTGGCGCGGATCGCGGGCGAGCTCCGGCGTGTCGCGTGAGGTGGACCTCTGGCTCGAGGACATCCTCGAGAGCGGGCGCCTCGTGTCGGGCTGGACCCGAGGCCTCACGCCAGCCGAGTTCCGCGCCGACCGGCGCACCGTCGATGCCGTTCTGCGCAACCTCGAAGTGATCGGCGAAGCGGTGAAACACCTGCCGGAAGACCTCCGGAGCCGTGAGCCCACCATTCCGTGGCGGCGGATCGCCGGCCTGCGCGACGTGCTCGCCCACGCCTATTTCGCGGTCGATCTCGACCTCGTCTGGGACGTGGTGGCCCACCATCTCGAGCCCCTGCTCGAGGCGGCGTCGCGGCTGCGTGGCGAGGGCGGGAGGGGATGACCGTGTCCGAGGAGAGCTCCCCCTCGGTTCGGGGCACAGGCGGCGCGCCGGCCCCGCCGATCCTCGACGCCCACATGCACCTCTGGGACCTCGCGCTCGGCAAGCATCCGTGGCTGTGCGGAAAGAAGATCCCGTTCCGCTACGGCGACTACGCGGCGATCCGGCGAAGTTTTTCGGTCGCGGATTACCGCTCTGCTTCGGCCGGGTTCGACCTGCGCGGTGCGGTCTATGTCGAGGCCGAATGGGACCCGACCGATCCTCTGGGGGAAACCCGCTGGGTGCACGATGTCGCGGCGCGCGAGGGGCTGCCCTCCGCGATGGTCGCGCAAGCTTGGCTCGACCGCGACGATGTCGAGGAGCTCCTGGCCGCCCAGGCGGCCTTCCCGCTGGTCCGCGGCATCCGCCACAAGCCCAAGGCGGCACCGGCACCGGACCGGGTCGAGCGGGGTGTGCCGGGCTCGCTTTCCTGCCCGCGCTTCGCCAGGGGCTTCGCGCTGCTCGCCCGCTACGGGCTCTCCTACGATCTGCAGGTCGTCTGGTGGCACCTCGCCGAGGCGGCCGAGCTCTTCGGACGACATCCCGAGGTGCCGGTCGTGTTGAACCACACGGGGCTGCCGGCCGACCGGAGCCCGGAGGGGATCGCCGGCTGGCGGGCAGCCATGGCCCGGCTCGCCGAACTGCCGCAGGCCGTGGTCAAGATCAGCGGGCTCGGGCTCCCCGGACGGCCCTGGACCGTCGCCGACAACGAGCCGGTGGTCCGCACCGTGCTCGAGCTCTTCGGCATCGAGCGCTGCCTGTTCGCCTCGAACTGGCCGGTCGACACGCTGTGCGCCGACTTCCGGACGATCTACGAGGGCTTCCTCGAGATCACCCGCGACTTGTCGCTCGCCGACCGACGGAAGCTCTTCTTCGAGAACGCCTGCCGGGTCTACCGGATCGACCGCGAAGGGCTCGCGAGACGGTGAGGAGGCGGGCATGGCACCCGCCTCCCCGCACGCGGAAGCGGACGCTCAGCCCTTCTTGGTGACCGCCCAGATCACCCCGCTCTTGGGCACGGTGTAGAAGGGCGAGGGCATGGTGAAGTCGGTGTACACCTCACCATAGTCGACGATGTACATGGTCCGCCCGTCGTTGGAGAAGACGACGTCGTTCGGCCGCTCGAGCCCGCCCCTGTTCTCGGGCTTCTGGTAGGCGTTCGGGCCCATCTCGATGTTGCGCGCGAAATAGGACCATTTGACGCCGGTGGGCTCCAGGAACTCGACCTCGAGCACCGCGGGCCATGTGGGGATCAGGCTTTCGGGCCCGGTGTCGAGGATCCCGTAGACCGCGCCGTAGAGCTTGTTCGGCCCGGCGAAGTTCGCCGGTCCCCAGGCGATGCCGTCGATCGGGTTGTTGGTGTCCCACTCGAGGACCGGGTTGATGTAGCCGTCCGGGTTCGGGTTGGCGGCGATCAACGGCACCCCGCGCACGCCGTCGATGTGCGGCTGGAACCGGTAGGGCGGCATCTTCGGCACGAAGGGCTCGTCGCCGATGTAGAGGTTCGGGTGCGGCCGTTCGACCTTGGAGCCGCGATAGGCGGTCCAGCCGAACCGCTTGTTGGAGACGAAGCCGAACCCCTCCTTGTCGGGGAAGCCGGCATCCTGGCCCTTGGCCGTGACGACGAAGAGCTTTTCCGCACCGTTCGCGATCCTGCGGTGACCCAGATCGTTGGCGCCGTTGTCGGAGACGGCGAGGGCGTTCTCCCATTTGGTTCCCTTGGGCCCGAACTCGATACCCGCCTGGTTGCGGAAGCCCATGGCGTAGACTTCCATCTTCTCGTGCGGGTAGATCCCGTCCGGGCCGCGGTCGGTCATCTTGACCCGCATGACCGAACCGCCGCAGGGCACGGTCGCCTTGATGACCTGCCCGGGCTTGGCGGGCACGCCGGCCGGCAAGAGCGCCCCGGTCATCCGCCCGTCGGCGCTCTTCACGTTGAGGCCGGTGTGCACGATGTCGCGGCAGACCGGATCGCGCGGGGTCTTGGGCAGGTTCGGATCGCCGTGCTTGACCCAGAACGGGTCGTTCGGGATGTCGACCCAGCCGTGATTGTCGGGATCGGCGAAGCCCGTGTTGGACGGGAAGCCGAGCGCGAAGTAGATGTAACCGTCCTTGCAGGTGATTCCGCCGTTGCGGTGGTCGCCCTGGAACAGGTCCTTGATGATCAGCTCGAGCTTCCCGTCGACGCCCTTCTGCTGCCAGATCTTCTCGCCATATTCTGGAATGTAGACCGTGTCGTTCTCCGCACAATAGGCGATCTCGTTCATCACGGTCGTGAAGGTGCCTTTGCCGATCTCCTTGATGAGCTTGCCGGTCTTGTCGAAGACCTTGACGTGCGGCGGGTCGATCTCGTCGGGACCACCCAGGAGCTTGCCGGAAATCGCGACCCAAACGTTGCCGTCCTTGTCGACCGTGGCCGAAGACGGGGTGTCGAGGCCGGCTGCGAACACCGTGACCTCGTAGCCCTTCGGCACCACGACCTTGCTCGGGTCGGGCACGACCGCGATGCGCTTGGCCCAGCCGCCCGATCGGCCGGTGCCCTGCATGTCCGCCCAGGCGCTCGAAAGCGCGAGGAGCGAGACGCCCGCGGCGAGCGTCAGCGTGGTCGAGAGCCTCATGGATCGTCCTCCCCATCGCCCCGGCTCCGGCGACCCTTCGACCGGGCCGGGTGTTCCTCGGCCGCCCGGCGGCGCTCAGCGAACGCCGAGCCGGCGGATGTGTGCCACGATGTTGGCGATGTCCTCCTCGGCGATCGTCCCGCCCCAGGCCGGCATGTAGCTGGATTTGCCGACGGCGAGGCCGCCTTCGCGGATGACCGTCGCGAGATAGTCGTCGGGCAAGAGCTCGATGTAGCCCTTGCGCGTCAGGTTCTCGACGTGCGGCATGAAGGTGTGCGCCCCGCCCTGGCCGTCCGGCCCGTGGCAGCCGGCGCAATAGCGGGCGTAGAGCCGAGCACCCCGCTCGAGGTCGGCGGCCCGGGCGAGCGGGGCCAGGATGAACGGGACGAGCGCCGCCGCGGCGAGCTTGCTTGCGCGCACGAGACCTCCCCGATGTCTACCCGCCCGGTCGCCGCCGGGCGGTTCTTTGTCGGGAAGGTTAGACTAGCGAGCCCGCGCGCTCAACGCCCGGCTGTCGGGACGGGCCATGCGCGGCGTTCAGACGAGGGCCACCTCGACCGCGCCCAAGGCCTCGACCTCGATCCGGAAGGCGGCCGGCCCCTCCGCCCATTGCGGCATGGTCATGGTGCCGAGGCTCACGAACAGCCCGGCCTCGAGGCCGCGGCCGAGCCGGCGGCGCTTCTCGACGGCGAAGAGGAGCGCGTCGAGCGGGTGGCCGAGCAAGGCCGCACCGGTCCCGGTCGCGACCTCCCGGCCGTCGACGAGCGTGCGCGCGGCGAGCTCGTCGAGCGCGAGGCCGGGGTCGAAGGGCTTCTCCTCGCCCAGGACCGAGGCGGCGTTGTAGACATTGTCGGCGGCGAGCGTCGGGCCGCCCACGGTCTTGAAGTCGAGATAGCGGTCGTCGACGATCTCGATCGCCGCCATGATCGTGGCGATCGCCGCGGCCACCTCCTCGCGGGTGTAAGGCTGCGGCCGGGCCGGCAGGTCGCGGCCGAGGCGGACCGCGATCTCGGTCTCGATGCCCGGCCGGCGGAAGGCGGCGCGCGGCAGCCGGGCGCCGCTTTCGTGCACGGTGGACGAGAACACCTCGCCCAGGACCGGCTCGTCGACACGGATGAGCTTGCGGGTGGCCTCGGCCGTGCCGCCGATCTTGAGCCCGACCACGGGGCCGAGGGCCTTGGCGAGGGCCCGGTTGGCGAGCGCCTGGACGGCGTAGCCCTGATCGAGGGCCACGAGCCCCGGGATGCGGTCGAGCGGGGTGCGGGTGAGACGGTGGCGGATCACGGTCGCGGCCGCCTCGGCGAACATCGTGGCTTGCATGGTCGCGTGCCTCCCGGACGGTTGCGCCGCCCGCGGACGAGCTTCTAGCCTCCGCCCGCCAACGGGGAAGTGCCGTGCCCGAGACCCTGCTCCGCCGGATCGACGACAAACGCGAGGACCTCGTCGCGCTCACCCGCGCCCTCGTGCGGATCCCGACCGTCAACCCGCCGGGTGAGGCCTACCGGCCGTGCTGCGAGCTCTTGGGCGCGCGGCTCGGAGCGCGCGGCTTCGAGGTCCGCTGTCTGCGCGCCGAGGGCACCCCGGGCGACAGCGACCGCTTTCCGCGCTGGAACGTCCTGGCGCGCCGCGAGGGCAGCCGCCCGGGCCCCTGCGTCCACCTCAACGGCCACATCGACGTGGTCGAGGCGGGCGAGGGCTGGACGGTCGATCCCTGGGCCGGGGTGGTGCGCGAGGGCAAGCTCTTCGGCCGCGGGACCTGCGACATGAAGGGCGGGATCGCGGCGGCCGTGGTGGCGGCCGAGACCCTCCTCGAGCTCGAGCCCGACCTCCCGGGCGCGATCGAGATCTCGGGCACGGCCGACGAAGAGTCCGGCGGCTACGGCGGGGTCGCCTGGCTCGCTCGGCAGGGCTTCTTCTCGAAGCCGCGGGTCGACCACGTCATCATCCCCGAGCCCTTGAACATCGATCGGGTGTGCATCGGCCATCGCGGGGTCTGGTGGGCGGAAGTGACGACCCACGGCCGGATCGCCCACGGCTCGATGCCGTTTCTGGGCGACTGCGCGGTCCGCCACATGGGCGCCTTCCTGGGCGCGCTCGAGGAGGAGCTCTGGCCGAAGCTCGCCCGGCGCCGAACGGCGATGCCGGTGGTGCCCGAAGGGGCGCGCGCCTCGACCTTGAACGTCAACGCGATCCAGGGCGGCCAGCCGCTCGGCGAGGGCCTGCCGAGCCCCTGCGTGCCGGACCGTTGCCGGATCGTCCTCGATCGGCGGTTCCTCATCGAGGAGAAGCTCGCGGACGTGAAGGGCGAGATCCGCGCGATCCTGGAGCGGCTCGAACGCGAGCGGCCGGGCTTCCGCTGGTCCCTGCGCGATCTCTTCGAGGTCGAGCCGGTCCTCACCGACCCCGCGCTCCCGGTGCCGCGCACGGTCGCGAGCGCGATCCGCACCGTGCTCGGCACGGAGCCGGCCTTCGTCTGCTCGCCCGGGACCTACGACCAGAAGCACGTGGCGCGGATCGGTGGCCTCCAGGACTGCGTCGCCTACGGGCCCGGCATCCTCGACCTCGCCCACCAGCCGGACGAGTTCGTGGCGATCGAGGATCTCGTCGCGGCGACCAAGGTCCTCGCCCTCTCGATCCGCGCGCTCTTGCGCGGCGAGCCGGCTGCCGCCTGACGCCGGTTGGTCTATGATCGTCGGGCGCTGGGGGAGAGGATGGTCGTGGCCGAAGCGGCGGTTGCGAAAGGGAAGGTGACGGTGGCGGAGTTCCTCGCCTTCGAGGGCGAGCCCGAGGCCCGCTACGAGCTGGTGGACGGCGAGATCCTGCCGCTGGCCGGACCCCTCGACGCGCACGGGACGATCGTCGGGAACAGCTCGGGGCTGATCGACCAGCGTCTCGGCGAGAAGCCGCCTTGCCGGGCGGTGGTGGGCGGCGGTGTGGCGATCGACGCGCACAACTGGTTCGTGGCCGACCTCGTCGTCACCTGCGCGCCGCCCGAGGGGCAGCGCGAGATCAGGGAGCCGATCCTGATCGTCGAGGTGCTCTCGGAAGAGACCGCCGACCGCGACCTCGGGCGCAAACTCCAGCGCTACATCGGGCTGCCGAGCGTGCAGGAGATCTGGCTCCTCGACAGCGGCGAGCGCTGGGTGCAGGTCTGGCGGCGGGCGGGTGAGGCCTGGATCGTGACCCTGCCGCTTTCCGGCTCGGCGAGCTTCCGCAGCGAGGTCCTGGGCGGCGCCGAGATCGACCTCGACCGGCTCTACCGGAACAGCGGTCTGTGAGGGACGCCACGAGCGCGGACGAGGCGGGGCAGGAGCCGCGGCCCGGGCCGAAGAACGCCCTGACCGACGTGGCGGGGCTGCGGGTCGGCAACGCGCAGGACATGCGGGTGCGGACCGGGGTCACGGTCGTGGTCCCGGACCTGCCGGTCCTGGCCGCGGTCGACGTCCGCGGCGGGGCGCCGGGCACGATCAACACGGACGCGCTCGGGCCGGGCGGGCTGATCGACACGCTCCATGCGGTCGTGCTCGCCGGTGGCTCGGCCTTCGGGCTCGCCGCGGCGACGGCACTCATGGCCCCTCTGGCCCGCGACGGCCGCGGCTTCCGCGACTGGGGGCCGACCGTGCCCTTGGTCGCCGGTGCGATCCTCTTCGACCTCCTGAACGGTGGCGAGAAGGAGGGGATCGGCCCCGAGCTCTACGGGCGACTCGCGCTCGAGGCCTACGCGGCGGCCGGGTTCGAGGTGTCGCTCGGCAAGGTGGGTGCGGGGACGGGTGCGATCGCCGGGCCGCTCGAGGGCGGGCTCGGCACCGCTTCCGTCTTCGACCCGGCGACGGGCGTCACGATCGCGGCACTGGTCGCGGTCAACGCGCTCGGCGGGCTGACGTTCCCGGGCGAGGCGGCGTTCCTGGCCGGGCACCTGGCCTTCCCGGGCGAGCTCGAGCCCGTGCCGCCGCCGCACGCACCCTCGGGGCCGCGCTTCGAGACCAAGCGCGGGCTGGGCCAGGCGCAGCTCGGGCGGAACACGACGATCGGGGTCGTGGCGACCGACGCCCTGGTCGACCGCGACGGCTTGCGCAGGCTGGCGGCGCAGGCGCAGAGCGGGCTCGCCCAGGCGATCCGGCCGGTGCACACGCTCTTCGACGGCGACACGATCGTGGCGCTCTCGACCCGGGCCGTGCGGCCGCCCGAGCGGCCCGACCTCCTGATCCGGCTGGGTGCCCTCGTGGCCGACTGCACCGCCCGCGCGGTGATGCGCGGGGTGCAGGCGGCGGTCCGGCTCGGCGAGATCCCGGCTTGGCGGGAGCGGGCGGCCAAGGTTCGGGGAGACCCGCCCTCGGCCGCGCCGGGCTGATCAGCGGCCGAAGGGGCCCGCGAAGATGAACCAGGCGCCGAGCGCGATGCAGGCGAAGCCCACCGCATAATTGAGGGTGAAGGGCTCCTTCAGTATCCAGACCGAGAAGACCGCGAAGATCGAAAGCGTCACGATCTCCTGGATCGTCTTGAGCTGGGCCGCGGAATAGACCGAGTGGCCGATCCGGTTGGCCGGCACGGCGAGCCAATATTCGACGTAGGCGATGAGCCAGCTCACCGTGACGGCTTGCCAGAGCGGCACGGACTTGAAGCGCAGATGGCCGTACCAGGCGATCGTCATGAAGACGTTCGAGAGCACGAGGAAGACGATCGGGACGATCCAGGGCCCGAGCGGGAAGGCGCGCTCGAGGGCAGCCAGCATGGTCGCAGGTCCGAAGGGCGGCCGGGCGGCGGCCCGGGCTCAGCGGATGGCTTCGAGGATGCTCACGTAAGAGGCCACGCAGGCCCCGCCCATGTTGTAGATGCCGGCGGTCTCGGCGCCCGCGATCTGCATCCCGCCGGCCTCGCCCCTGACCTGCATGGCGGCCAAGACGTGCATCGACACACCGGTCGCGCCGATCGGGTGGCCCTTGGCCTTGAGCCCGCCCGAGGGGTTGACCGGGAGCTTGCCCTCCTTGGTGGTCCAGCCCTCGAGGATCGCTTTCGCACCCTGGCCGCGCGGGGTGAGGCCCATGGCCTCGTATTCGAGGAGTTCGGCGATCGTGAAGCAGTCGTGCGTCTCGACCAGGTCGAGGTCCTCGAGGGTCATACGGGCGCGCGCGAGCGCCTTCTTCCAAGCCTGCTCGCAGCCCTCGAAGAGCAGGATGTCGCGCCGGCTCATCGGTAGGAAGTCGGAGACCTGGGCGAAGCCGCGGAACGCCACCGCCTTCTTCATCGCGAGCGCGGTCTCGACGTCGGCGAGCACGAGCGCTGCGGCACCGTCCGAGACCAGCGAGCAGTCGGTCCGCTTCAAGGGTCCCGCCACGATCGGGTTCTTCTCCGAAACGTGGCGACAGAATTCGAAGCCCAGATCCTTGCGCATCTGCGCCCAAGGATTGGCGCAGCCGTTGGCGTGGTTCTTGGCGGCGATCATCGCCAGCGCGTCCGACTGGTCGCCGTGGACCTGGAAGTAGCGCTGGGCGATGAGCCCGAACACGCCCGCGAAGCCGCCCTCGATGCCGCGCTCCTCCTCGAGGTAGCTCGCGCGCAGCAAGGTGCGGGCGATCCCGGCATTGTCGAGCTCGGTCATCTTCTCGACGCCGACCACGAGGACGATCCGCGCTTCTTTGGCGACGATCGAGCGCAGCCCCGCGTGTACCGCGGCCGAACCCGTGGCGCAGGCATTCTCGACCCGGGTCGCGCGCGCGAAGCGCAGCGCCGGGTCGGCCTGGAGCACGAGGGAGGCCGTGAAATCCTGCTCGACGAAGCCGCCGTTGAAATGGCCGAGCCAGATCTCGTCGACCTCCTGCGCGGTGACCCCGGCATCGGCCAGCGCACCTCGGGCCGCCTCGACCACGAGGCTCTCCACGCTCCGGCCTTCGTGCTTGGCGAAGGGCAGATGGTGCCAACCGACGATGCAGGCGGTCATGGGTCCTCGCGCGGGTTCCGATGCTGCGGCGCAATCTAGTCGCGGCCGGTCGGCGGACCAAGGGGCGGGGCGGATGGGCTCAGCTGGAGCGACAGGCGATCAAGACTCCCGACCGCTCGGCCGCCGAGCCTATTGCCAGGAGGCAGGGGCCCCGCTCGAGGATACGCTCTGCACTTCGCGCGGGGCGATCGCCATGGGTGTCGGCCGCTCGAGCAGGAGCGTGGCGAGGAGCAACACGGCAGCGAGGATCAACAGCGCGCGGTCGAGCATGGCGGCGATCTCCGCGCGACGGCCGGCCGCCGCGCTTCACCGCATCATCTACGCCGCCCGCCGGCCTTCCGGGCGTGACGAGGGTCACGCGCCACACTCCGATGCGCGTTTGCGCGCCGACCTGTTGCGTTCGGGCCACAGCATTCCGTCGCGCCGGGCGCGCGCCGACGCCGCTCGGCGTCGGCGCGGCCGGCCGCTCAGGCGAAGTCCGAAGCGGTCAGGCCGGTGGTGCCGTAGAGCAACACGGAGCTGCCGATCCCGCCGGTGAAGCCGGCGAGGTCGATGTACGTCGCCTGGGCCACGGTCGGGATCTCGCCCGGGGCGAGCATCTGCTCGGTGCGGATCGAGACCGCCGCATCGGCGTCGTCGAGCACGCCGTTGCGGTTGCTGTCGAGGTCGGCGAAGCCGATCCGGCGGCCGTTGCCGAGCAGGATCTCGAGCCGGTCCTCGCCGCGGACGAAGTCCATGATCTCGTCGCGGCCCTGGCCGAGGCGGAAGGTGTCGCGGCCACCTTTGCCCCAATGGAGGTCGTTGCCGCCGTTGCCGACCAGGAGCTGGCCGGCGCTCGAGCCCACGAGCCACTCGTCGCCCGAGCCACCCGTGATCGTCCCGGCGCCGGTGAGGAAAGCGTAGGTACGGGTCGGCACGAAGTCGGCGGCAGCGAGGCTCGTGATCCCGTGCAGGGTCATGACGTGCGGGCCCACGTCGATCTCGCCCGCACCCACGAGCCCGGCGGCTTTCAGCGCCCCGCCGACATCGAGCTGGATCGAGAGGGCGGTCTTGCCGTTGGCGGTGACCGAGGCGACGTCGACGAAGCGATCGCGGGCGTCGAGCACGCCGTCGGCGTTGCTGTCGAACAGCTCGAAGCCGCCGCGGCGGAAGGTCGTCGTCCCGTCGAAGCGGTAGAGGACGACGTCGAATCGGTCCTCCCCCTTGGTGAAGTCGAGGACGAGGTCCCGGTTCGGGCCGAGGCCGCGCGTCGAATAATAGTCGAGGTGGCGGTCCTGGATCCAGAAGCGCGCCTCGAAGATGTCGCGGCCCGCACCGCCGATCAGGATGTCGTTGTCGCTCGGGGCACTGGCGCCCGGCCCGCGGAAGCCGCCGATGATCCGGTCGTTGCCGGGACCGCCGTCGAGCAGGTCGGCGCCGCCGTAGCCGCCGAACACGTAGTCGTCGCCGGCGCCGCCCTTGAGGATGTCGTCGCCGTTGCCACCGTCGAGCGTGTCGTTGCCGACGCTCCCGTCGAGGAGATCGTTGCCGCCCCACCACTCGATCGCCTTCTGTCGCAGCTCGAGGTCGACGATCCCGTCGCCCGCCAGGAAATCGTTGCCCTTGCCGCCCTTGAGCGTGTCGTCGCCGCCGCGACCGATCAGAAGATCGTCGCCGCCCTTGCCGTCGATCAGCTCGGCGCCGGCCTCGCCCTGGATCGTCTCGCCCACGTTCGAGCCCAAGACCTTGGCGAGCTTGGCCTTGGCCGAGCGGGCCGTGCTGTCGACGGCGGCGACCGTCACGCGCCATTCTTCGTCGTACGCGGCGCTCGCGCGAAACTTGATCATCACCCGCTCCGACGAGGCCCGACCCCGCGGTCCGGACGCACCCGGCGCCCGCCCGCCCCGACCCTCTTCGCCGGGGCGGCCCCCTACCTGAAGGCATCGGGTCGCCCTGGCAACCCCCGCCTTCCTGCCACGGCCCGGTTAAGGGACGGTTTTCACCGCGCGGCATAACGCGATACCGTCGAGGCGGTCGACATTGCCAGCCGGGCGCGCCACCGGTAGCACCCTTGGCGACGGCCGGCCCGGGGGTCGGCCGGGAAATCCTCCCGAGGAGAGCGTGTCGATGATCAAGCGCAGAGATTTGGCCACGACGGCCGCTGCCAGCGCGGCCGGGATGGCGGTGGGCTTCCCGGCCCCGGCGGTCGCCCAGGGCGCGCCCGAGATCAAATGGCGGCTGACCTCGAGCTTCCCCAAGTCGCTCGACACGATCTACGGTGCCGCCGAGGCGCTCGCCAAGCAGGTGGCCGAGCTCACCGACGGGAAGTTCCAGATCCAGGTGTTCGCCGCGGGCGAGATCGTGCCGGGCCTGCAGGCCGCGGACGCGGTCTCCAACGCCACGGTCGAGTGCTGCCACACCGCATCTTATTATTATTTCGGTAAGGACCCGACCTTCGCCTTCGGCACCGCGGTCCCGTTCGGCCTCAATTGCCGGCAGATGAACGCCTGGAACTACATCGGCGGCGGGATCGACCTCTTGAACGAGTTCTACAAGAAGTTCAACCTTTACGGGCTGCCGGCGGGCAACACGGGCGCCCAGATGGGCGGCTGGTTCCGCAAGGAGATCAAGTCGATCGAGGACCTGAAGGGTCTCAAGATGCGGATCGCCGGCCTCGCCGGCCAAGTCCTCGCCAAGCTCGGCGTCGTCCCGCAGCAGATCGCCGGTGGCGACATCTATCCGGCGCTGGAGAAGGGCACGATCGACGCCGCGGAATGGGTCGGACCCTACGACGACGAGAAGCTCGGCTTCCAGAAAGTGGCCCAGTTCTACCACTATCCGGGCTGGTGGGAAGGCGGGCCGATGCTCCACCTGTTCGTCAACCTCGACAAATGGAACGCGCTGCCCAAAGCCTACCAGGCGGCCCTGTTCAACGCCGCGGCCTATGCCAACCACTGGATGATGGCCAAGTACGACGCGCAGAACCCGCAAGCCCTCAAGCGGCTGGTGGCGGCGGGCGCGCAGCTGCGGCCGTTCCCGACCGAGGTCATGCAGGCCTGCTACCACGCCGCCAAGGAACTCTACGCCGAGCTCGCCGCCAAGAACGCGGACTTCAAGAAGATCCACGACAGCATGATGGCGTTCCGCAACGACGCCTATCTCTGGTGGCAGGTCTCGGAGCTCACCTTCGACGCGTTCCAGGTGCGCGCGACCCGCGGCTGACCGCCGCGGGGGCCCAGGCGCGCGCGACCCGCGGGCGACCGCGGGGGTTCGGGCAGGCCGAACGGGGGTCGCGCCTTCGAGCGCGGCCCCTTTTCGTCCGCGGCCGCGGATCGCCGTTCAGTCGAGCTTCGGCGGGCCGAGATCGAGCGGCGGCAGGCCTTCGAGGCCGGGGATGGCCGGGATGTCGAGCTGCTTGATCGAAGCCGGATCGACCCCGGTCCCGGCGCTCTTGTAGTGCATGACCATCTGCGGGAAGGCGATCACGAGCCCGACCATGATGCACTGGATCACGACGAACGGCACGGCACCCCAATAGATCTGGCCGGTGGTCACGGGTTCCATGCGCCGGCCGGTGACCTTGTCGATGTAGGGGTCCTTGGGGGCGACCGAGCGCAGATAGAAAAGGGCGAAGCCGAACGGTGGGTGCATGAAGCTCGTCTGCATGTTCACGCCCAAGATCACCCCGAACCAGATCAGGTCGATCCCGAGCTTCTCCGCTGCCGGACCCAGGAGCGGGATGACGATGAAGGCGAGCTCGAAAAAGTCGAGGAAGAACGCCAACAAGAAGATCAGGACGTTGACGACGACGAGGAAGCCGACCTCGCCGCCCGGCAGGCCGACCAGGAGCTCCTCGACCCAGACGTGGCCGTCGACCCCGTAAAAGGTCAAGGAGAAGACCCGAGCCCCCACCAGGATGAAGATGACGAAGGCGGAGAGCTTGGCGGTCGAATCCATCGCCTGCTTCAACAGATCGAGCGTGAGCCGCCGTTTGAAGAGGGCGAGGAGCAGCGCGCCCGTGGCCCCCATGGCCCCACCCTCGGTCGGGGTGGCGATGCCCACGAAGATCGTACCCAGCACGAGGAAGATGAGCGCCAAGGGCGGGATCAGCACGAACACGACCTGCTCGGCGAGGCGGGAGAGCAGGCCCAGGCGCAGGAAGCGGTTGGCGAGAGCGACTGCGAAAGCGAACAGGATGGCGAGGCTGGCGGCGAGGATCGGGCCGCCCTGGCGCATGCCCGAGGTCACCCAGGAATGGCTCGCGAAGGCCACGGCGATCGAGCAGGCGAGGAGGACGAGGAAGGAGCGCACACCGGTGCTGCCGTCGGCCTCGCGGAAGCGGATCGCCTCCTTGGGCAGCGCCGGTGCCGCACCCGGCCGGACCAATGTCACGAGCAGGATCCAGGAGGCGTAGAGGCCGGCGAGCACGAGGCCGGGGACGAAGGCGCCCTCGTACATGTCGCCGACCGACCGGCCGAGCTGGTCGGCCATGACGATGAGGACGAGCGAGGGCGGGATGATCTGGGCGAGGGTGCCGGAAGCCGCGATCACGCCGCAGGCGATCGAGCGGTCGTAGCCGTAGCGCAGCATGATGGGCAACGAGATGAGGCCCATCGAGATCACCGAGGCGGCGACCACGCCCGTGGTCGCGGCCAAGAGCGCACCCACGAAGACGACGGCGTAGGCGAGCCCGCCGCGCACGGGGCCGAACAGCTGGCCCACCGTATCCAACAGATCCTCGGCCATGCCGGAGCGCTCGAGGATCAACCCCATGAAGGTGAAGAAGGGGATCGCCAAGAGCGTGTCGTTGGTCATGATCCCGTAGACGCGCTCGGGCAGGGCTTGCAGGAAGTTCGGCGGGAAGAGGCCGAGCTCGATGCCGATCACCGCGAAGACGAGGCCGTTGGCGGCGAGTGCGAAGGCCACCGGGTAGCCGAGCAGCAGGAAGACGACGAGCGCGCCGAACATGATCGGCGCCATGTTGTGCACGAGCAGGGCTTCCATGGCGGCGATCCCGTCCCGGGGTGGCTCAGGCGGCGTGCTCTCGCTCGGGGCCCACGTGGCCGTGCGGGCCGCTCGCCAGGTGCGGGTCGGGGATCAGCCCGCGCATCACCGCGACCCGTTTGACGATCTCCGACAGGCCCTGCAGGAACAAGAGGAAGAAGCCCGCGGGGATCAGGAACTTGGCCGGCCATTGCGGGAGACCGCCGGCGTTCATCGACTGCTCGCCGATCCGCCAGGAGGCCACGAAGAAGGGCCAGCCGTCGACCAGCATCAAGATCACGAAGGGCATCAAGAACAGGAGGTGGCCGAGCAAGTCGATCCAGTCGCGGACCACCTTCGGGAAGTGACTGTTGACGATGTCGATCCGGATGTGCTCGTTCTTCAAGAAGGTGTAGGCGGCGCACAGCATGAAGATCGCGCCGAACATCTGCCACTGCAGCTCGAGCCAGGCGTTGGAGCTGGTGTCGAAGGCCTTGCGGACGACGGCGTTGGCGGCGGAGATCAGGACCGCCACGAGCACGAGCCACATCACCGTCCGGCCGATCCGCTCGTTGAAGGCGTCGATCGCAGCACTCGCCCGCAACAGACCCCGCACGCCCGCCTCCCCGCAGCGTTCTGCGCCCGGCTCTTAGACGAGGGCTGCGGGGCTTTCCAGAGTACCCCGGCCGGCGCTTCAGCGGGCCGGCGGCAACTCGAACGGGCCGAGCGGCGCGGGCGGCCCCAACAGATCCTGCAGGCTCGGGACGGGGGTCCCGGCGGGTCGGGGTGGGGCCGGCGCGAAGCTCGTGCCGAAGATCGCCTCGGGAAGGAAGGTGGCGGTCCGCGGCACCGCCCAGACGAGCACGAGGCCCAGGAGCTGGAGGGCGACGAAGGGCACGACCCCGGCCCAGATCGCACTCGTCGGGACCGCGGGCGGCGCGACGCTGCGAAGATAGAAGAGGGTGAAGCCGAAGGGCGGTGTCAGGAAGCTCGTCTGCAGGTTGATGCCGATCAGGACGCCGAGCCAGATCGGGTCGATTCCCATGAAGAGGAGCGGCGGGCCGAAGATCGGCACCATCACGAAGATGATCTCGAGGGTGTCGAGGAAGAAGCCCAAGAGGAACATCACGAACATGCAGACGAAGAGCGCGGCCGTGGCCCCACCGGGAAGCGCCGCGAGTGCGTCGGTCACGAGCGCTTCGCCGCCGAGGCCGCGGAAGACGAGCGAGAAGACCGAGGCACCCAAGAGGATCGCGAAGATCACGGCGGTGGTCCGCGCCGTGCCGACCGTCGCTTCCCAGAAGAGCGCCCAAGTCAAACGTCGGCGGAGGATCGCCCAGAGGACGGCACCCACCGCCCCGATCGAGGCGCTTTCGGTGGCGGTCGCGATCCCGGCCAGGATCGAGCCGAGCACGGCCAGGATCAGGCCGAGCGGGAGGATCAGCGCCGGGACGAGCGAACGGAGGAGGGCGCGGCGTTCCTCGGGGGGCGTCTCGAGCGCCGGGCAGCGGGCGGGGAAGAGGAGGGCCTGGAGGGCGACCCAGGCGAGGTAGAGGCCGACCAGAAGGAGGCCCGGGACGAGCGCCCCGGCGAAGAGGTCGCCGACCGAGATTGGGGTGGGGGCGAAATTGCCCTTCTGGAGCTGGGCCGCCTGGTTCACGCCCTGGAGGATGTCGGCCAGGAAGATCAAGAGGGTCGAGGGCGGGACGATCTGGGCGAGGGTGGCCGAGGCGCAGATCACCCCGCAGGCGAGGCGCGGGTCGTAGCCGGCCTTGAGCATGGCCGGCAGGGCGATCAGGCCCATCGTCACGACCGTGGCGCCGACCACGCCGGTCGAGGCGGCGAGGACCGCGCCCACGAGCACGACGGAGAAGCCGAGGCCGCCGCGCACCGGCCCGAACAGCCGGCCCATGGTGGTCAAGAGGTCCTCGGCGATGCCGGACCGCTCGAGGATCATGCCCATGAAGATGAAGAGCGGCACGGCGACCAACGTCTCGTTGGTCATCACCCCGAAACAGCGGGGCGCGAGGCCCAAGAAGAGCACGAGGTCGAAATGGCCGAGGAGGTGGCCGATACCGGCGAACAGAAGCGAGACGCCGGCCAAGGTGAAGGCCACCGGGAAGCCCAAGAGGAGCGCCGCCATGAGCGTGGCGAAGAGGGCGATCGCGAGGGCTTCGGCCAAGGCCGGCTCCGCTCAGGGGGTGGTGCCGGCGAGGCCGAGTGGGTCGGGGCGGCCGGTGAGGCGCAACAGCGCCCGGGCGGCACCCGCGAGCCCTTGGAGCAGGAGCAGCAACGCGGCGAGCGGGATCACCGACTTGACGAGGAACAGGCCGGGCAGCCCGCCGGCTTGCGCCGAAGGCTCGAGGACCGACCAAGAAAGCCGCACGAAGCCCCAAGACGACCAGATCAGCACGAAGGCCCAGGGCAGGACGAAGAGGAGATTGCCCAGAAGGTCGACGAGCGCCCGCCGCCGCTCGCTCCAGCGGCGCCAGAGGATGTCGACCCGGACGTGGCCGTCCAGGCCGTGCACCCGGGCGAGCAGGATCATGAAGGAGACGCCGGCGAGAACGACGTAGAGCTCCTGCATCCAGACCCGGCCGAAGGCGAAGCCGTAGCGCAACAGCGCGACCGCGGCGCAGAGCAGGACCGCGGCCGGGATCAACGCCGCGCCCGCGATCCCGACCACGCGGTTCAGCCGATCGACGGCGCGGACGAAGCCCTCGAGCGCGTGCAAAGCCGGTCCCCCCGCGCGGCCCCTCGCCGGCGAGCGGTAGCGGAAGCGGGGCGGGGGAGCCAGGGGCGCGCTCGACGCGGCGGGGAGGGGGCGGCATGCTCGCGCGCGGGCGTCCCGGTTGCGCGGAGGGCGAGCGGTGGCGGTGATCTCCTATCTCACGACCGTTTGGTTCGATTTCGGCGCGGTCGATCGGCTGGGCGAGGCGCTCGACCAGCTCGCGATCCGCCGGCCGCTCCTGGTCTCCGACCGCGGGCTCGAGGCGGCCGGGATCCTGGATCGGATCCGCGCACGGATCCCGAACGACCGCGTGGTGACGCCGTTCCTCGACACGCCGGCCAACCCGACCGAGGCGGCGGCGCGCCGTGCGCTCGAGCTCTTCCGGGCGGAGGGCTGCGACGGGATCGTGGCCGTGGGCGGCGGCTCGGCTCTCGACCTCGCCAAGGCCGTGGGGCTCATGAGCACGCATCCGGGGCCGCTTAAGGACTATGCGCTGATCGAAGGCGGGCTCGCGCGGATCCGCCCGGCCTTGCCGCCGCTCGTGGCGATCCCGACCACCGCCGGGACCGGCTCCGAGGTCGGCCGCGGGGCGGTGATCGTCCTCGAGGACGGCCGCAAGCTCGCGCTCGTGAGCCCGCATCTGATCCCGAAGCTCGCGATCTGCGATCCCGAGCTCACACTCGGCCTGCCGCCTGCGCTCACCGCCGGCACCGGGATGGACGCGCTCACCCACTGCATCGAGACCTTCCTTTCGCCGGCCGTGAACCCGCCCGCGGAGGCGATCGCGCTCGACGGGCTCGCGCGCGCGGCCGCCAATATCGAACGGGCGACCCACGAGGGCAGCGACCGGCGGGCACGCTGGGAGATGATGATGGCGGCGATGGAGGGGGCACTCGCCTTCCAAAAGGGGCTGGGCGCGGTCCACGCGATGAGCCATCCCCTGGGTGCCTTGCCCGGCAAGCCCCTGCACCACGGCACCTTGAACGCGGTGATCCTGCCGACCGTGCTCGCCTTCAACGCCGATCACGTCGGTGACAAGTACGAACGGATCCGGCGGGTCGTGGGGCTGCCGGCCGGGACCGATCTCGCCGAGTGGACCCGCAGGTTGAACCGTCGGCTCGGCCTGCCGGGCAGCCTGCGGGCGATGGGCGTGGTCGAAGCCGACCTCGAGGGCCTGCCGGAGCGCGCCGAGCGCGACCATTGCAACGCCACCAACCCTCGGCCCGCGACCGCCGCCGACTATGCCCGGCTCTACCGCGAGGCGCTGGCTTGAGCGTCGAGGGGCTCGCGGCCGCACCGGTCGCGCGGATGCCGCGCGGGGTCTGGGCGCTCGGGTTCACCTCGCTCTTCATGGACTTCTCCTCCGAGCTGATCCACAGCCTGTTGCCGATCTTCCTGGTCGTCACACTCGGCGCGAGCCCCTTCCTGCTCGGCCTGCTCGAAGGCGTGGCCGAAGCCACGGCCTCCTTCGCCAAGCTTTTCTCGGGCGCGCTCTCGGACCGGATGGGCCGACGCAAGCCCTTGGCGCTCCTGGGCTACGGCATGGCGGCGGCGACCAAGCCCTTGTTCCCGCTCGCAGCCGGGGTGGCCGAGCTGTTCCTCGCCCGCTTCCTCGACCGGCTCGGCAAGGGGATCCGCGGCGCGCCCCGGGATGCGCTCGTGGCCGACATCACGCCCTCGGAATTGCGCGCCTCGGCCTACGGGCTCCGCCAGGCCCTCGACACGGTGGGCGCCTTCCTGGGCCCGCTCGCGGCGATCGGGCTCATGTGGGCCTTCGCCGAGGACGTGCGGGCCGTGCTGTGGTTCGCGTTGATCCCGGCGGTGGTCTGCGTGCTCGTCCTCTGGCTCGGGGTCGAGGAGCCGGAGGCGAGCCGCCCGAGGGCCCGGCCGCGGCCCTGGCTCGGCCTCGCCCGTACCGATCTGGCCGCACTCGGCAAGGCCTGTTGGTGGATCGTCGCCGTCGCCGCGCTCCTCTCGCTCGCCCGCTTTTCCGAGGCGTTCCTCGTGCTCCGGGCGCAGGAGGTCGGCATGGCGCTCACCCTCGTCCCGCTCGTCATGGTGGTGATGAGCCTCGTCTACAGCCTCACGTCCTGGCCCGTGGGCCGGCTCGGCGACCGGTTCGACCGGCGGCGGCTGTTGCTCCTCGGCATCCTCGTTCTCGTGCCGGCCGACCTCCTGCTCGCCACGGCCGGCGGCCCGGCCGTGGCGCTTCTGGGCGTGGCGGTCTGGGGGCTGCACATGGGCGCGAGTCAGGGGCTCTTGGCCACGCTCGTGGCCGATACCGCCCCGGTCGAGCGGCGCGGCACGGCCTTCGGCGTGTTCCATCTCGCGACCGGGGTGGCGACACTCGTGGCGAGCGTCCTCGCCGGGGGCTTGTGGGACCTGTACGGGGCGCCCGCGACCTTCCTCGCCGGGGCCGGGCTCGCCCTCGCGAGCGCGTTGCTGCTCGCGCTCGCGCCGCGGCCGGCCCGCCTCAGCGCTTGAGGACGCACTTCTCGTAGAGATCGCGCAGCCGGCGGTCGGGGTCGTAGCGCCGCTTCAAGCGCTCGTAGACCGCGCGGTCGTAGCGCTGCCAGAATTCGTCGAGCGGGTAGTAGCTGTCGGAATAGAGCGACTTCACCCCGCCGAGCTCGGCGACCTTCTCCTCGATCCGGCGGTTGTACCAGCCGTCCGGTTTGGCCTCGCGGCGGCGGATCGGCTGCCAGAAGCCGAAATTCACGTAGAGCACGCCGGGCGGGGTGCGGAAGAGCGGGAAGCCGTGCGGGTGGATCGCCCGGAACGGGCAGTTCCAGATCGGCAGGATGCCGATCGTCTCGTGGAACCAAGCGAGGAACTCGGGCGCCTTGGCGAGCGGGATGCCGACGTCCTGGATCACCGATTCCGAGCGGTAGCCCAAGAGGTCGTAGACCTTGCCGAGGTTCCAGCGGTTGGCCCGGCGCATGATGCGCGTGTAGGTCTGCGAGTTGAGCCGCTCGCGGCCCAGGAGGCGGCGGAGGAGCGGGATCTCCATGCCGAGGTTCTTCGAGCACCAGAACCAGTCCGTGTCCCAGCGGCGGATGTAGTCGCGGACGGTGAGATGATCCTCCTCGCGCTCGAGGATCGACTTGTAATAGATCTTCTCGAAGGTGTAATCGGACGTCCAGGGTGCTCGGTCGACGAAACGGCCGACCGAGACCACGAGCCGATCGGGTGCGAAGATCTCGCCCTCGACGAAATCGGCGCTCGGATCCTCGCAAGATGCGGCGAGGAAGGCGTAATAGGCCTCGGGGTCGCGGAACTTCCGGTGCTCGAGCCGGACATAGGGCTTCACCGGGATCGTCTTGGCGAGGATGCGGATCGCGTAGCCGAGCGTGCCGTAGCTGTTGGGGAAGCCGAAATAGAGCTCGGCATGCTCGTTGTCCGGCCGCGCGGTGACGACCTCGCCCGAGGCCGTCACCATGTCGAACTCGAGGACGGTCTCGTGGACGAGGCCGTAGCGGAAGCTCGAGGACTCGATCCCGACCCCGGCGAGCGCCCCGCCGATCGTGATGCCCATGAGCTCGGGGACGACCGCCGGCATCACGCCCATCGGCAGGGTGGCGTCGACGAGCTCGCCATAGGGGCACATGCCCTCGACCTCGACCGTCCCGGCCGCCGGGTCGACCGCGAGCACGTGGCGGAAGGCGCGGGTGTCGATCCGTGCCGCCGGCACCCGCTCGCGCTCGCGGAAGAGGTTCGAGATCTCCTTCTCGAGCCGCGGCGGGGCCTCGGCCCGGCGGAGCTGGTCGACGAGCGCGGCGCGGCGCGCTTCGTGCGCCGCCCGGGCGGCCGAGCCGGCCGCCGGCGGTCGTGCCGCCGAACCGGGTTCGACGGTGCGTCGGATCTCGGCCGTGGCCATGGCGCCCCTCCTTCCGCTCGCGACCGTCAAGATGGCCGCGGCGCGGGCGGGGCGCCAGGGGGATCAGCGCAGCACCGAGGTCCAGGCGGCGTCGGCGTGGCGCGCCGGGTCCGGATCGGCGGCGCCCTGGGACGCCGGCGCGGCCACCCCCAGGCGGCGCAGATAATGCTCGACCGCCTCGTCGATCAGCCGCTCTTGCGGGCAGCCGAAGGACGCTGCCACCCGCTCCAGGGCTTCCCGATGGCGACGGGAGAGCGAGACGGGCACGCGCGGCTCGGGCATCGGCGGGGCTCCGCGAAGGTCGGAATCGGCACGGCCGGGATTGCCACCGGCGGCGGCGCGACGACCAGGGGCGCGGCCCCCGCCTCATCCCCTGATATGTCATTCGGTCGTAACAGGGTGCGCGCTTGCGCGGGTGCGGCCGGGCTCAGTCGCGGCCCTCTTCGGGCAGGAGGCGCAGGGCCGCCGAGTTCATGCAGTAGCGCAGCCCGGTGGGCGGCGGGCCGTCCGGGAAGACGTGGCCGAGATGCGCGTCGCAGCGCGCGCAGAGCACCTCGGTGCGGCGCATGAACCAGCTCCGGTCCTCGCGGGTGGCGATCGCCGCGGGGTCGATCGGCGCCCAGAAGGAGGGCCAGCCCGTGCCGCTGTCGTATTTGGTCGTGCTCGAGAAGAGCGGCTGGCCGCAGCAGACGCAGACATAGGTGCCGGGTGTCTTCGTGTTCCAATAGCGGCCCGTGAAGGCCCGTTCCGTCCCGTGCTGGCGGGTGACGTAGAATTCCTCGGGGCTCAGCTGGCGGCGCCACTCCGCCTCGCTCTTGACGACTTTCTCGGGCATGAGGGTTCGCTCCGCGGATCCACGTGCCGGGAAATGGGGCGGCAGCGCGCGATCGCCAACGCCCTGACCGGCCCACGGGTTGCGCTCGACCTCTCCGCGCGAGGGACGGTTCAGACCCGAGCCCGCCCGTGCTAGCTCCGGGTCCGCCACCGCTCGCCGGAGGGAGGTGCCGTCTCGATGCCGAACCTGCCCGCCACCGGGCTCCGTGCACTCGCCTTCGCGATCGCCCGCGCTTGGGGCAGCACCGAGGAGGAGGCGGCGATCGTCGCCGACCATCTGGTCGAGGCCAACCTCGCCGGGCACGACAGCCACGGTGTCGGCATGCTGCCCACCTATGTGCGGCTCTTCCGCCAGGGCTGCCTCGTGCCGAACCGCGAGCTGCGCACGGTCGCGGATGCGGGTGCGGTCTCGGTGTTCGACGCCGGCCGCGGGGTCGGGCAGCGGATGGCGAAGCTCGCCGTGGCACGGGGCATCGAGCGGGCCCGCACGCTCGGTGCGGCGGTCGTGGCGCTGCGCGACAGCTGCCACATCGGCCGGATCGGCGCCTACGGCGAGCAGGCGGCGGCCGCCGGCATGGCCTTTTTGGGGTTCGTCAACGTCGCCGACCACGACCCGGTCGTGGCACCGTTCGGGGCGGCCGAGGCGCGGCTCGGCACCAACCCGTTCTGCGCCGCGGTGCCGGCGGCGGCCGGCGAGGAGCCGACGATGCTCCTCGACATGGCGACCTCGACGATCGCCTTCGGCAAGGCGCGGGTGGCGCGCAACAAGGGGCTGCCGGTGCCCGAGGGCACGCTGCTCGACCGCGAGGGCCGGCCGACCACCGACCCCGCCCCCATGGTCGACCGGTTCGAGGGGGCCTTGACCGCCTTCGGCCTGCACAAGGGCTCGGGCCTCGCGATCCTGTGCGAGCTTTTGGGGGCGGCGCTCACCGGCGGGCAGACGATCACCGATCCGATGCGCCACGGGATCGTCAACAACATGCTCGCGATCCTGATCGACCCGGCGCGCTTCGCCGCGGCCGAGCGCGGCCCCGCGGCGGTCGCGGCGGTCGCGGATCGGATCCGCGCGGCGCGCCCGGCGCCCGGCTTCGACCGGGTGCGGCTGCCGGGCGAGCCCGAGCGCGAGAGCCGCGCCCGCCGCCTCGCCGAGGGCGTGCCGATCGACGAACGCAGCCTCGAGGAGATCTTGGAGGCCGGCGCGGCGCTCGGGCTCGACCGGGCACGGCTCGCCGCGATGGCGTGCGGGGAGGGTTGATGGAGCGGGTCGAGGCGGTGGTCGTGGGTGCGGGCGTGATCGGGCTCGCGGTCGCCCGACGCCTCGCGCTCGGCGGGGTCGAGACGATCGTCCTCGAGAAGGAGGGGGCGATCGGCACCGAGACCTCCTCGCGCAACAGCGAGGTGATCCACGCCGGGATCTACTATCCGAAGGGCAGCCTCAAGGCGCGCTGCTGCATCGCCGGCAAATGGTGGCTCTACCGCTACTGCGCGGCCAAGGGCGTGCCGCACCGCCGCTGCGGCAAGCTCATCGTCGCGACCAACCCGGAGCAGAACGCCACGCTCGACAAGATCAAGGCCAATGCCGAAGCCATCGGGATGCCGGACCTCGAGCGCTGGCCGGCCGAGCGGGCGATGGCACTCGAGCCCGAACTCTTCTGCACGGGTGCCCTCTGGTCGCCCACCACCGGGATCGTCGACAGCCACGCGCTCATGCTCGCGTATCTGGGCGATGCCGAGGAGCACGGGGCGATGATCGCCTTCAAGGCGCCGCTCGAGCGGGCGCGGGTGCACGAGGACGGGATCGAGCTCGAGGTCGGCGGGGCCGAGCCGATGCGGCTCCTCGCCCGCTACTTGGTCAACGCCGCCGGCTTGCACGCCCCGGAGCTCGCGCGGCGGATCGAGGGGCTCGACCCGGCCCGGGTGCCGCGTGGCTATCTGTGCAAGGGCAATTATTACACGCTCTCTGGCCGTTCGCCCTTCTCGCGGCTGATCTACCCGGTACCGGAGCAGGCCGGGCTCGGGGTGCACGTGACGATCGACCTCGCCGGGCAGTGCCGGTTCGGCCCGGACGTCGAATGGGTCGAGCGGATCGACTACGACGTCGATCCGAAGCGGGCCGAGCGATTCTACGCGGAAGTCCGCAAATATTGGCCGGCCCTGCCGGACGGCGCGCTCGAGCCGGGTTATGCCGGGATCCGGCCGAAGCTCGCACCGCCGGGGGCGCCGGCGGCCGACTTCCTGGTCCAGGGGCCGCGCGCCCACGGTGTGCCCGGGCTCGTCAACCTGCTCGGGATCGAGAGCCCGGGGCTCACCGCGTCGTGGCCCCTGGCCGAGCTCGCGGCGGCCGAGCTCGGCCTGCCGCCGCTCGAAGGCGAGGCCGCCGAGATCTAGCGCCGAGCTTCGGCGCGCGAAGGCAGGAGCTGGCGGCGCAGCCAGCTGCCGAGCGCGGCCCCCGCCGCCCCGGCGGCGATCACGAGCTCGTTCGGCCGCATCATCCGGGCGAGCAGGACCTCGCCGAGGTCGGTGCGGGTCACGAGGTGCTTGAGCTTCTTGATCGGCTTGGTGCGCTTCTTCTCGGCCATGTGGTCGCTGCCGAGGGCGGCCTGGGTCGCGAGCATGGGGAAGAAGGCGTAGGCCTCGGGCAGCCGGGCGTAGGAGGCGTCGATCCCGCCGCCGGCGATCCGCTCGCGCTCGCGCTCGTCTTTCGAGAAGGGGTTGGCGGCGAGCCAGGCGAGGAGCCGCGGGCTCGCCACGTAGGCGTGCGCGCAGGCCGAGGCGGTGCGCAACAGCCGGGGGCCGACGAAGCGGGCTCGAAGCGGCCAGTGGCCCAAGAAGAAGATGGTCCAGTCGGGCGGCAGCTCGCGCATGGCGGCGGCCACCTTCGCGAGCGTGCGCGGGCCGACCCAGCGGGCGAAGGTCACGTCGTCCTCGAGGATCAGCGCGTTGCGCGCCCCTGCCTCCTGGGCGTGGCGGGCGACCGCCCGATGGCTCTCCCAGATCCCCTCGATGACCCGAAAGGGGTGGCGTTCCGGTCGGTAGAACAGGACCCGTCGGCAGAGCCCCACACGGTGCAGCTCGGCCGCCGCCCGGGCCGCCCGGTCGGGGCGGTCGGCGAGCGAGATGCAATAGGCCCGGTCGACGAAGCTCCAGGGGTCGGGATCGCGCGCCGTCGCGCGGCAATGGGGGCAAGCCGGGTCGATCGGGCAGGGATGGAACCGCGCCGCCGCCGGACGACCCGCGTGGCCGACCGACGCCCCGCTTCGAGGCTCGAACACCGAACTCGTCATCGTCCGCTCGAGGCGCTCCCCGGCCGGTCCGCGGGCCGCGCGACCGGTCGATCCGGGCCGCCGCCTGGGCTACCGGCGCCCGATCGAGGGCAGAGCTAGGGGAGGGGCTCGTGCCGATCAAGCCCGCCCGGACCGTCCGGCGCCGGCTCGGCGTCGCCCGGGAAGCGGCCGTCCGTGGCGAGCCGCTCGCGCCACTTGGCTTTCCCGAGGTCCGGCCAGCGGCGCTTGATGCACAGCCACTCTTCGGGCCGCTCGGCGATCCAGGCCTCGAAGAGCGCGTAGAGCCGCTGCATCATGTCGCGGGCCCGAGCGCGCGGATCGCCCGTGCGGAGCGGCTCGATCGGCGGCTCGACGGTGAGCCGGAAGCGGGCACCGGCGAGCCGTTCGACCCGGGCCGGGACGAACGGCACGCCGAGGCGGGCGGCGATCGCCGCCGGGGCGATCGGCACCGAGGCCGGCCGGCCGAAGAAGCGCACCCACTCGCCGCCGTCGTGGCGCTGGTCGAGCAGGAGGCCGATCGAGCGGCCGGCGCGGAGCTCCTCGAGGAGGGCGTGCGAGCCCGCCTCCTTGGCGAGGAACCGACAGCCGAGCGCAGCGCGCTGGGCTTGCAGCAGGGATTCGACCCGGGGGTCGGCGCGCGGCGCGTGGACCACCGTCATCGGCACGCCCGCGCGCGCCGCGACCGCAGCCGACAGCTCCCAATTGGCGAGGTGGGCCCCGACCAGCATCGCCGGCCGGCCGGCCGCCGCCCGCTCGAGGCCGAAGCGGTCGACGAGCTCGACCCGGCCCGGCTCGGCGGCGAGCCGGGCGAGGTGCGGGTACTCGCCGACCACCCGGCCGAACTGGCGCCACGAGGCGCGGGCCAAGCGTTCGAGCGCGGCCGGATCGGCCGACGGCCGGACGATCCGCAGATTGGCGAGGAGCCGCCGGTGGTCGGCGGTGCGCGGTCCGAGGGTGGCGAAGAGGGCGCCCACGAGCGCCCCGGAACGATTCGGATCGAGCCGCCCGGCGACCCCCCAAAGGCCACCCAGCAGCCCCGCCTGGGCGAAGCGTGCGGCGCGCCGCCAGAGCGGCGGGACCGACGGCGCGGGGGAGGAATCCGCCTCGGGCCGGCTCATCGCACGGCGCGGACCGTCGCGGAATCGACGCGGTTTGCGCACCAGATGTCCATCGTCGCGACTTTTTCGGCTGACAGGCGTGACGCCCGGGCGTATGCATGCACCTTGCGGCGCATAAGCGCGAGGCGGGCTCGTGTCCAGGTCGAGCGGGACATCGCGCAGCATCTTGATGCTCGCCTGGCTGGCGGCACCCGACCGCGGCTCGGAATGGGCCGCCGCTTGGGGCATGGCGCGGGCGGCGGCGCGGCTCGGCCGGGTCCTCCTCCTGGTCCGCCCGGATTGCGCGCCCTCGATCCGCGGCTGGTGCGAGCGCCACCCGGAGGTGCCGATCGAGCCCGTGCCGGTGGCCGCGCCGGCGGGAGCGCATAGGAGGTTGGCCGGGCTCCTGCCCAAGGGGCATTTCCTCGACTACTTGGCCTGGCTCGCCGCGGCGGAGAGGGTGGCGCACGAGCTGGCCCATGGCCAGCGGCTCGATCTCGCGGTGCACGCGGCCCTCGGCTGCTATTGGCTGCCGAGCCCGGTCACCGGGCTCGGTGTGCCGAGCGTGTGGGGGCCGGTCGGCGGCGCGACCCGGACACCCCCGGCGCTCCTGCCGGTGCTGGGCGCGCGCGGGCTCGCCGAGCGGGCGCTCGAGCGCCTCGTCCTCGGGCTCGGCGCGCGGCTGCCGGCGACCCGGCGGACCATGCGGCGGGCCGATCTCGTGCTCGTCGAGTGCCGCGCGACCTTGCCCGTGCTGCCGGCCGACGTGGCCGCGCGGGCGCGGATCTTCAACCGCGCGGTGCTCACGGAAGTGCCGCCCGTGCCGCCGCGCGAGCGCGGCCGGTTCGTGCTGTTCCCCTCGACCCTGGACGCGCGCAAGGGCCCCGTGCTGGCGCTCGAGGCGCTGCGCCGAGCACCGCCCGGCACCGAGCTCCTGTTCGCCAACGAGGGGCCGGAGGAGCCGCGCCTGCGCCGCCGGGTGGTCGAGCTCGGGCTCGAAGGGCGGGTGCGCTTCCTCGGCCGGGTACCCCGCGCGCGCTGCTTCGAGCTCGTCCGCGAGGCGGGCTGCGTGCTGTTCGCCGGGACCAACGAGGACGGCGGCTGCGCGCTGGTCGAGGCGATGCTCCTGGGCGCGCCCGTGGTGGTCCTGGCGCACAGCGGCCCGGCCGAGATCGTCGAACGCTGGGGTACCGATCCGAGCCGCGCGCTGCTCGTCCCGCCGGGCGCCCCGGCGGCGGTCGCGGCCGGCATGGCCGAAGCGATCGGCCGGCTGCTCGCCCGGCCGCCGCGCGGCCACGAAGCGCATCTCGACCAGGCGGGGGCCACGCTCGTCTTCATGGGCCTGCTCGAGGCGGCGATGGCCGCGACGGCCGCGTGCCGTTCCCCCGCCGAGCCGGTCGCCGCCCGCCCGACCGAGCCGGCCCTGCCGACCCCCTAGGAGCCGGCGCCGGCCGCCTCGCCGCGGGCTCGGGCGGGCTCGGCGGGGCGCGGGGCTGCCAGGAATTCCAAGACCAGGATCGGCACCGCGATCGCGGCACCCGCGAGGATCGCGGTCGGATCGTTGCCGACCAGGAGGATGCCGGCAAGGCCGAGCGCGAGGCGTGCCGGCATCGCCACCCGGCGGCGCAGGAAGCCCGTGAAGGCCACGGCGAGCGCCACCACGCCGAGCACGCCCGAGGCGAGCGCCGTGGCGAACTCGGCCCACGAGAAGTCCAGGAAGAGGAGGCTCGGCGCGTAGACGAACATGAAGGGCACGAGCGCCTTGCCCATCGAGAGCCGGAAGGCGACGAGGCCCGTGCGCATCGGCTCCGCACCGGCGATCGCCGCCCCGGCGAAGGCGGCGAGTGCCACGGGTGGGGTCACGTCGGCGAGCACGCCGAAATAGAAGACGAAGAAATGGGTGGCGAGCTGCGGCACGCCGAGGTCGAGCAGCGCCGGCGCGGCGATCGAGGCCAAGATGATGTAGGTGGGCGTGGTGGGTAGGCCCGCACCCATCAGGATGCAGGCGAGGGCCACGAGGAGGAGGGCCAGGAACAGCGTGGTGCCGCGCTCGCCCAGAAGGCCCAGGGGGTCGAGGGCCAGGAGCGCGCCGGCGATCGCACGCGCGAATTCGAGCACGGCCGCACCGAACTTGAAGCCGATGCCGGTCAGGGTCGCGACGCCCAGGATGAAGCCCACGCAGGCGCAGGCCGCACCGATGCCGAGGGCGTATTTGGCGCCGAGCTCGAGCCCGTCGACGAGGGCCCTCGGGCCGAGCGCGGAGGAGGCGTCGAGCCGGCGCACGCCCAAGGGCCGCAGCAGGAGCGGCAGGTAGGAGAAGGCGACGGTCGAAAGGATGCCCCAGAAGGCGGCCAAGAAAGGGGTGTAGCGCAGCAGGAGGAGCCCGACCGTGACGAGGAGGGGCAACAAGAGGTGCCAGGAGCGGGCGAGCACCGCTCCGAGCGTCGGGATCGTGGCGGGGTCCATGCCGGCGAGCCCGAGGCGGCGGGCCTCCAGATGGACCATGAGCAGCATCGCCAGATAGTGGAACAGCGCCGGGACGAGCGCGATCAAGATCAGCTCGTTGTAGGGCACGCCCAGCATCTCGGACATGACGAAGGCGGACGCCCCCATGATCGGCGGGGTGATCTGGCCGCCGCAGGAGGCCGAGGCCTCGACCGCACCGGAAAAGCGCGGCGAGAAGCCGGTCCGCTTCATCATCGGGATCGTGAGGGCGCCGGTCGTCACCGTGTTGGCGATCGAGGAGCCCGAGATCATGCCGAACAGGCCCGAGGCGACGACCGAGACCTTGGCGGCGCCGCCGACCCGCCGGCCGGCCAGGATCGCCGCCAGGTCCATGAACAGGCGACCCACGCCGGTCCGCTGCATGAGCACGCCGAAGAGCACGAAGTGGAAGACGTAGGTCGCGACGACGCCGACCGCGATCCCGTAGATCCCCTCCGTGCCGATGTAGATGTGGTTGACGATCCGCAGGATCGAATAGCCGCGATGGGCGAGCGGCCCCGGCAGATAGGGGCCCCACATGGCGTAGAGCAGGCAGACGACGCCGATGATCGGCAAGGAGAGGCCCATGGTGCGCCGGGTCGCCTCGAGAACGACCAGGATCGCCACCACCCCCATCATGTAGTCGGTGCCGACCGGCGAGCCGACCCGGCGGACGAAGATCTCCTCGAAGAAGACGACGAAATAGAGCGAGACCGAAGCGGCCGCCGCGGCGAGGACCCAATCGCGCGGGGGGATCCGGTCGCGATGGCCGGAGAGCGCCGGGATCGGCAGGGTGAGGAGCGTCAGGACCGCGATCGCGGCGAGGAACCAGCCCGCACCCTGCGCCTCGCCGCGGGCCGAGAGTGCGCGCACGAGATCGACCGCCATGTAGAGGTAGAAGGCGGCGAAGCCGAGGCTCACCGTCCACTCGCGCAGCGGCCGGGCCCGCCGCTGCTCGGGAAAGACCAGGAAGATCAGCCCCAATACGAAGGAGAGGTGGACCGAGCGGTGGACGATCTCGTTCAACAGCCCGAAGCCGGCCGTCCAGACGTGGAACAGCGAGAGCGCCACGCCCAGGAGCGTGACGAGCCCCGCCGCCAGGCCCACGAGCCGGCGGAAATTCGATTCCGGGTCGTATTCTTCGACGAGCCGGTCGATCTCTTCCCGGCTCGGCGGCCCCTCGCGGCCGGAAGGTGCCGCGCTCATCGGCGCTCGGAGCAGGGCACGGGCACGAGCTCGAGCGGGCCGGCCCCGAGCTCCGCGAGGTCGAGCCGGGCGGCCGCCTCGAGGCGGTTCTCGCTCGCCCGGCTCGGGCGCAGGACCAGCCGGTCGATCGGTCGCTGCATGCGCACGCGGAAGCGATCGCCCTCGCGCAGGAAGACGAGGTCCGCGCCGGCAGCATCCGGCAGACCCGGCCCGTGGCTGTCGAACAGGTGCTCGATCTGCACGATCTTGCCGTCCTCGATCCGGTAGCGGTCGACCACGGTGCGCAGCGTCACCGAATGGCGGAAGGAGAGGGCGAAGCCGCCGGTCTCGTCGAGCCCGACCCGGGCGAGCTCGACGCCTGCCGGGCGGGCCAGCAGGACGAGCTCGCCCGGACAGGCCGGCGCGGCCCGTGCTTCGGCCGCGAGGAGCGGGAGGGCCGCGAGCGCGAGGGCGCGGCCCGCCCGGGTCACCGGAGGCGGCCCGCCGCGGCCCGGCTCACTTGAGGAGGCCCTTCTCCCGATAGTAGCGCTCGGCGCCCGGGTGGAGCGGGATCGAGACCGAGCGGAGCGCCGTCTCGGGGCGGATGTTCTTGCCCTGGACGTGGACCTTGGCGAGCGTCTCGGTGTTCTCGTAGGCCGCCTTGGTGACGGCGTAGGCGATCTCCTCGGACACGCCCGCATGTGTCGCCCAGATCGCCATCACGGCCAAGGTTTCGACCGGCTCGGTCTGACCCTTGTACGTGTTGGCCTCGAGCGTGACCGAGGCGTAGTAGGGCTGGCGCTTCTTGAGCGCCTCGATCTCCGGGCCGACGAGCGGCACGATCCGGATCGCCGTGGCGTTGGCGAGGTCGACGACCGAGGCGGTCGGCACGCCGGCGGTGATCAGGCTCGCCACGAGGTTGCCGTCCTTGATCTTGTCGACCGACTGGGCGAAGGAGGAAAAGTCCTCCTTCACGTCCTCGCGCTTCAGCCCGTGGACCTCGAGCAGGTCACCCAGCAACTGCCACTGGCCCGAGCCGGGCGAGCCCGAGGAGATCGACTTGCCCTTGAGATCCGCGAACTTGGTCACACCCGAATCGGCACGGACCACGAGCTGGACGGTCTCGGGATAGAGGGCGCCCAGGGCGCGAAGGTTCTTGAGTGCGCCATCCTGGAACTGGTTCACGCCGCGATAGGCGGCATCGAGGATGTCGGCCGCGACGAAGGCCGATTCGATCTCGCCGCGGCCCAGGAGCTTGGCGTTGGCGACCGAGGCGTTGCCGGTCTCGGCGGTGGCGGCGAGCTTCTTGCCGGCGACCGTGGCGTTGTTCGAGAGCACCTGGGCGAGCATGCCGCCCAAGGGATAGTAGGTGCCACCCGTGCCGCCGGTGGCGATGCCGAAGAAGACCCGCTCCTGCGCCTGGGCGAAGCCCGCAGCCAGGATCGAGGCGAGGGCGAGGAGGGCGAGCTTGAGCTTCACGTCGGGCAACCTCCCGGGGGGCGGGCGACCGGCGGGTCGCGCCGCAGTCGATCCGGCAGCGCTAGCGCGCCGCTCCGGGGGGAGGCAAGCCCGCGCGAGCGCAGCCCACCCCACACCGCGCAGCCGGGGGCTCAGCCGGAAAGCGCGAGGAGACCCGGGGCGGCTCGGGCACGGGCCCGCCAGAAGGCGGCGAGCGCCTCGCCTTGGAGCGGTCGACCGATCAGCCAGCCCTGGCCGACCCGGCAGCCGAGCTCGGCCAACAGCGCCGCCTGGGCGGGCTCCTCGATCCCCTCGGCCACGACCTCGAGGCCGAGCCCGGCGGCGAGCCCGAGCGTGCCGCGGACGATCTCGCGGGCCTTGCGGTCACGGCCGAGCGCCGCCACGAAGCGGCCGTCGATCTTGAGCACGTCGATCGGCAGCCGGAGCAGCTCGGCGAGGCCCGTACTGCCGGTGCCGAAATCGTCGAGGGCGAGGCGCACACCGAGCGCGTGCAGCCGTTCGAGCTGGGCGAGCCGCTCGCCGGAGACCCGATCGAGCATGACCCGCTCGCTGATCTCGAGGCAGAGCGCCGACCAAGTGAGGCCGTGCTCGGCGAGATCGGCCTCGAGCTCGGCCAGCAGATCGCCGTGCAGGATCTCGGCCGGGGCGAGGTTCACCGCCAGATAGCGGCCCTCGATCAGCTCGCGGCCGAGCCCCGCGAAGGCGGCGAGGGCTCTGCGGCGGACCGCCCGACCGAGCCGGGCGGCTCGGCCGCTCGCCGCGGCGACCGGGAACAGCTCCTCGGGGGCGATCGCGCCCAGGGTCGGATGGTGCCAGCGGGCGAGCGCCTCGAAGCCACGCACCGCGTGCAGATCGCGCGGGTCGGGGGGCAGTGCCGCGATCGGCTGGAGCGCGGCATCCAGCCCGGGGAGGCCGCCCGGCGGGCCCTCGGCGTCGAGCGCACGCAGCGCCCGGACCAGCCGCTCGACGCGCGGCACGTCGTCGGGCCGGGCCCGACCGACGCTACCCCGTTCGGAGCGCTTGGCGCGCAGGAGCGCCTCGTCGGCGGCGCGCAGCAGCCGTTCGGCGGTGTCGGCATCCTCCGGGTAGCGCGCGACCCCGATCGTCGCCCCGGCGCGCAGCTGGCGGCCGTCGAACGGGACCGGCTCGTGCAGCACGGTGCGCAGCCGGGACAGCACGGTCTCGAGCGGCCGCGCCTCGGCCACCTCGGGCAACAGGCAGGCGAGCTCGTCGCCGCCGAGCCGGCCGACCGTGTCGGCGCCACGCAGCACCTCGCGGATCCGCGCCGCGGCGGCGCGCAGCACGGCATCGCCGGCGGCGTGCCCGTCGGCGTCGTTGACCTCCTTGAAGTGGTCGAGGTCGATCAGCACGAGGGCGAGCGGCCGGCGGGTCTTCAACGCGCGGTCGAGGGCCGCGAGGAACGCGCCGCGGCCGAGCAGCTCGGTGGTCGGGTCGAGCCGGGCGAGCCGCTCGAGCTCGGCCGTCTGGGCGACGAGCCGGCGGGTGAGCGGGCGGAACAGCAACAGCCCCTCGGCGAGGATGACGAGCAGGATCGCGGCGAGGACCAGGTAACGGAGCCGATGGGCCCGGCCGTCCGCCGCCGCCCGTTCCCCTTCGAGCCGGGCGAGGTCCTGTTCGATCGCGGCCGAGAGCGGCCCGAGCGCCAGGGCCCGCAGCTCGGCCAGGCTCTCGCGCCCCGGCGGCTCGCCCGCGCGGGCGGCGGCCACCGCCTGTGCGACCCGCTCGAGGAAGGCCTCGAGCTCGCGAGCCGCGGGTGACTCGCCCTCGCGATCGTGGGGCGGCCCCCCGCCGGCCGCGCCGAGCGGGGCTTCCGCGCCTTCGACCGGCCGGGCTCGGCTCGCGCCCAGCCGCGCGAGCGCCGCCTCGATCTCGCCCAGGGCGAGGGCCGCGCCCTCCGGCTCGGCGAGCTCGGGCAGGTGGAGGGCGAGGCGCCGCAGCTGGCCGAGGCGGGCCTCGGCCTCGGCGACAGCAACGGCCGCCTGCCCGCGGGCGCGCTCGACCCGGTCGAGCCAGAGCCCGCCCGCGAGCAGGAGGGCGGCGAGGATCGAGAGCCCCGCGACCCAGGCCAGCGTCGCCCGCCGGCCGAGCCGCGCCGCCGCGTCGCCGTCTTGCAGATGTCGGTCGGTTCGGGCGCGCACCGATCCCCGCCGTTCTCGGCGCTCGCCGTCGAGCGCTCGCGACCGGTGCTAAATCCCTCTGCTTAACGGTCGGTTGCCGGCGGCCGGGCCGTCACCCTCGATCGTTCGCGACCCACTTCAGGATATGCTCGGCGACCGCGACGAGGGTGCCGTGCTGGTTGACCGCCTCGATCCGCGCACGCGAGCGGCGGCGGGCGGGATCGACCTCGACGATCGTGTAGGTCAAGGTCAGCGTGTCGCCGATGAAGACCGGGGCCAGGAAGCGGATCCGGTCGTACCCGAGCGAGACGGGGGTGGCATCGGGGGTCGGCGGGGCCGCTTCGATCATGCGGGTCGAGCAGGTCGACATGAAGCCCACGAGCAAGGCGCCGTGAGCGATCCGCCTTCCGTAAGCGCTCGCGGCCATGACCTGCTCGTTGACGTGGTTGGGCGAGAGGTCGCCCGTGATCCCGGCGAACAGGTAGACGTCGCTCTCGCCCACGGTCTTGGCGAACTGCACGCTCTGCCCGACCCGCACCGGCACCTCGGCCATCACCCGCCTCCGTCTCGAGCTTCCGGCAAGGCCACGGCGCCGCAGGCCGCGAGGTCCTCGATCTCGCCCGGGCCGTAGCCGAGCTCGCCCAGGATCTCCCGGCCGTGCTGGCCGATCTCGACCGCGAGGTGGCGCACGCCCGGCGCCTCGCCGTCGTAGCGGTTGGGGTGGACCACGAGGACGGCCTTGCCGCTCTCGACCGGGACCTCGAGGAAGCAGCCGTTTTCGCGCACCTGCGGATCGTCGCGCAAATCGTCGTAGTCCTGCACCCGCTGCCACCAGATGCCTTCGGCGTCGAGCGCCGGCGCGAGCTCGGCCAGGGTCCGGCCGGCCACCGCCCGGGCGACCGCCTCGGCGTAGCGGTCGCGCTCGCGGTAGCGGTCGATGCCCGCGAGCGCCGCGAGCTCGGCGCTGCCGAGCGCCCGGGCGAGCTTTTCCGGGTCGTTGATCGAGAAAGCGATCCAGCCGTCGACCACCGGATAGACGCCGTAGGGCGCCTGGTGGAACCAGGAGACGAGGTTCTCTTGCCGCTTCAGGATCGAGCGGTCGGCGCCCATCGTGAGGTAGCTCGTCAAGGGCTCGGTCTGCAGGTCGATGCCGGCGTTCAGAAGCGAACTCTCGACCCGGGTGCCCCGGCCGGTGCGGAGTTTCTTGACGTAGGCCGCGAGGATGCCGAGGGCGAAGAGCGCCCCGCCGTGCTGGTCGACCGCGGCGAGGCCGATCGGGGTGGGGCGGCTCGCCCCGGTCGCCGCGACGAGCCCGCAGAAGGCCTGGACGAGGAGGTCCTGGCCGGGCTTGTCGGCCATCGGCCCGGTGCGCCCCCAACCCGAGGCCGAGGCGTAGACGATCTCGGGGTTGATCGCGCGCACCCGCTCGTAGCCGAAGCCGAGCCGTTCCATCACCCCCGGCCGGAAATTCTCCATGAGCACGTCGGCGCGGGCGATCATCCGCTCGACCACCTCTTTGCCGCGCGGATGCTTCAAGTCGATCGCGATCGTTCGCTGGTTGCGGTGGGCACAGAGGAAGAAGGCCGAGACCCCGTCCACGTAGGCGTCGCCGCCCGACCATTTGCGCTCGTAGCCGCCGCCCGGTGGCTCGATCTTGACGACCTCGGCGCCCATGTCGGCGAGGTACTGGGCGGCGGCCGGGCCCTGCAGGAAGTGGCAGAAGCTCACCACGCGCATGCCGTCGAGCAGCATCCGGGCCTCCCGATCCGCCTCGCCCGGGAGCTTGGGAGCCGCCCGGCAGCGGGTCAACCGCGCCCTGCGCCGGGCGGGGCCGAGCGCCACGGGCTCGACGCCGGCCGGCGCCGACCCTAGGCTCGCCGGGACCGGGCCCAGGAGGAGACCTGCCGTGGCCGACCGCCCGCGCTTTCGCCCCGAGGGCGTGATCCCCGCCTGCCTGTTGCCGTTCCACGAGGACTTCTCGATCGACGAAGCGAGCTACCGGAAGCACCTGCGCGACGTCGCCTCGGTCCGCGGGATCACCGCCCTCACCGTCAACGCGCATGCGAGCGAGGTCGCTTCCTGCAGCGAGGCGGAGCAGCGGCGGGTCATGGAGCTCACCATGGAAGAGGTGGGCGACCGGCTGCCGGTGGTCCACGGGATCTACGCCGACGGCAGCCACGCCGCCGCCCGGCTCGCCCGCCAGGCCGAGGCGGGCGGGGCCTCGGCCCTCCTGGTCTTCCCGAGCGCGGTCCTGGCGATGGGCGGCCAGCTCCGCCCGGAGATGGCCTACGCCCATTTCGCGACGATCGCCGAGGCCTCGTCCTTGCCCTTGATCCTCTTCCAATACCCGCTCACGGGCCCGGCCGGGCTCGGCTATCCGCTCGAGACGATCGTCATGCTCGCCGAGCGGATCCCCACACTCGTCGCGATCAAGGACTGGTGCGCCGATCCCGTGCTGCACGAGCGCCAGGTCCAGGTGCTGCAGTCGCTGCCGCGGCCGATCGCCGTCCTCACCACCCATTCGGCCTGGCTGCTCTCCTCGCTCGTCACGGGCTGCAAGGGGCTCTTGTCGGGGGCGGGCAGCGTCGTGGCCGATCTGCAGGTGGCGATGTTCGAGGCGGTCGAGCGGGGCGACCTGGCCGCGGCACGGGCGGTCAACGCCCGCTACCTGCCCCTCGCCCAGGCCTTCTACGCCCCGCCCTTCCTCGACATGCACAACCGGATGAAAGCGGCGCTCGTGCTCTTGGGCCGGCTGCCGCGGGCGGTGGTGCGCCCGCCGCTCGTCGAGCTCGGCCGGGCGGAGATCGAGCGCCTCGAAGCGGCGATCCGCGCCGCCGGGCTGTCGCGCGAGCCGCCCCTCGATCGGGCCGCCTGAGCCCGGCACCGCCCGACCGGCGAAGAGGCCCCGCTTCAGCCGGGCTTCTTGGCGAGCCGGAGCGTGGCGAAGCTGCCAGCCGGCAGGAGCCGACCCTCGGCCTCGAGTCGGTCGGCGATCGCGGCGGCTTTGTCGTAGGCGAAGGAGCCCGTGTAGAAGAGGAGCCAGCCCCCCGGCACGAGCTTCTCGAGCAGCGAAAGCGCGAGCTCGCGGTCGGTCATGGCCCCGTAGGCGGCGTTCTTCTCGCTCCAGAACTCGCCGAGATGGAACAGCGTGGCGACGTCGAACGCGGGCAAAAGGCGCGGTTCGAGCTGGTAGATGTCGCCGAACAGCACCTTGTAGCGGCGGCCGATCTCGGGACGCGCGATCACGAGGCGCACGTAGCTCTCGTGCTCGCGCGGCGAGGCGGTGATGCCGAGCACCGCGTTGCCCCGCCCGTCCTCCGCCGAGCGGATCCCCACGAGATGATGGTTGCCGGTACCGAAGTGGAAGATCCGCGCACCGCGCAGGTCACGGGCGGCGATCCAGTCCAAGAAATGCTGGTCGCAGGGGCAGACCGCGAGGTCGAGGTCCCAGACGTCGTCGTAGATGGCGAGGCTCATGGGGCGCTCCCGGCGAGGACGGGTTCTGGAACCAAGGGCGGGCGCGGCGCCGGCGGCTCGACGCGCAGGACCGCACCCGCGCCCGCGGGCTCGAGCCGGGCCACGCGGTCGAAGAGCGGGGCGAGGTCGGGCCGCTGGGCGAGGAGGAGGAGGGCCACGCCGGGCAGCTCCTGGCGCAGCACGCCGAGGAGGGCCGCCGCCGCGGTGCCGTCGAGCGAGGCGAGCGCCTCGTCGAGGACCAGGAGGTCGGGGGCGCGCAGAAGCGCGCGGGCGAGGCCGAGTCGCTGCAGCTCGCCGGCCGAGAGCAGCCGGTCCCAGCGCTCGACCCGGTCGAGCTGGCCCGAGAGATGGGCGAGGCCACAAAGCTCCAGGACCCGGTCGATGCGGGGGGCGGGCGGCGGGGCGGCCGCGGCCGGGTAGAGCAGGCCCTCGCGCAGACTGCCGAGCGGCAGATAGGTGCGGCTCGGCACGATCACCGTGCGTGCCGTCTCGGCGAGCCGCACGCTGCCCGAGCCCCAGGGCCAGAGGCCGGCGAGCGCCCGCACGAGCGTGCTCTTGCCGCTGCCCGAGGGGCCCACGAGGAGGAGCTGCTCGCCCGGCTCGAGGCGCAGCCCCTCGACCCGGAGGATCGGCCGGCCGCAGGCATCCTCGAGGGCCAGCCGCTCGATCGCCAGGACCGGCCCCCTCCGCGGCGTCGGGCGGCCGGTCGGTGCGGCAGCCGGGGGCGATGCCTCGAGGGCGTCCGTGAGCTCGACCACGCGGCGCGCCGAGGCGAGCCAATTGGCGAGCGCCCGCCAGTTCTCGACCAGCCAGGCGATCGCCATCTGGACCTGGACGAAGGCGGTGGCGAGCTGCACGACCGCGCCGAGCGAGAGCTCGCCCGCGAGATATTTGGGCGTCGTCAAGAGCAGGGGCACGACCGGGACGAGCACGGCGTTGCCGTTGACGATCCAGGTGAGCCGGCCCGATTGCCAGACCACCGCCCGCCAGCGATCGACGAGCTCGGCGAGCCGGGCGTGCGCCGTCCGCCGTTCGTCTTCCGCACCGCCCAAAAGCGCCACGGCCTCGGCGTTCTCGCGCAGCCGCATGAGGGCAAAGCGGAAGCGCGCCTCGGCCTCGTTCTTCTCGGCCACCCGGCGTGGCAGGGTGCGGCCCACGTAGAGCGTCGCGGCCGAGGCGAGGCTGCCGTAGAGCAAAGCCGCCACGACCATGTAGGCGGGGATGCGTACTCCGCCGACCGCCAGGCCGCCGCCCACGCCCCAGAGGATGCCGATGAAGGTCAAGCCGGAGATCGAGGCGTTGAGAAGGCCGATCGCGAAGTCGATCAGCGGGTCGATCGCCATCCGCACGTCGTCGGCGATCCGATACTCGGGGTTCGAGCCGCGCTCGCCGAGCGTCAGGCGGTAGAAGCGCTCTCGGGCGAGCCAGCGGTCGAGCAGGGCGCCCGTGAGCCATTCACGCCAACGGACTTGGATGGTCTCGCGCGTGAGGATCACACCCACCTGGATCGCCGCGGTGGCGGCCACGATCGCCGGAAAGACCGCGGCCGCTTGCCAGAGCCCGGCCGTCCGGCGCGCCTCGAGGGCGTCGAAGAACCAGCGGTTCCAGCCGGCGATGGCGACGTTGGCGGCGATGCCGAGGAGCACGCTGCCGGCGAGTGCCGAGGAAAGGAACCAGGCCCGCCGCGCCGTCGGACCCGACCAGAAGCCGCGCGCCAAAAGGGCGAAAGCGCGTGCCGCCCGCCACCCCGTGGTGTCCTCGCCGACGTCCGAGGGCGCCTCCCTTTCCCCCATGATCCGCTCCGCGCCGGTCTCGCTCGAACCGGCGCCGACCTCCCCCGGGCGGCGTTTCCCTCGCAGCCGCCGATCTTACGAGTTCGTGACGCTAACGGGGTGGCTCGCCCCCGGCAAGCGGAGCGCCGTGCGGGCTCGGCCGGCGAGCGCGGTTGCGGCGTAGATCGCGCGCAACGGTAGCGAAAGCCGTGGCTGGTCGATCTCGACGGTCGAATCGAGATCCCGGAACAGCTCGCAGGAGCCAGGTGCCGTCCGGCTGGCGGCTCTCGAGCCGCACGGCCACGGTCCCGGGCTCGATCAAGAGGAGGTGGTGAAGGCTCGGGATCGCGTAATAGGCAAGCTGCTTGCCGTACATGTCGTACTCGCGGGTACGTTTCGAGCGCAGCTCGACCACGAGCATCGGGTCGTCGACCACGGTGACATCGTCGGCGATCGGCCCGCAGCGGACGAAGGCGACCGGATAGACGACCGCCTCCGCCGGCGAGCGGACCTTGAGGTTCGAGCCGTGCACCTGGCAAGGGGTGCCCACGAGGCTGTTCCCGATCGCGCGGATGACGTTGGGAGCGATCAGGTCGTGCGCGCGGGTGCCACCGGCCATCAGGTAGACGACGCCGTCGATCAGCTCGTAGCGGAGCTTCTGGCGGTTCTCCCGAGCGAGGAACGATCCGACGTCGGTCGGGACCTTGCGCTTGACGACGGCCATGACGGGCTCGCCGGGGCTCCGATCGAGGGAAAGCTAACCGATCGACCGCCCGGCCGGGAGGTGGGTCTCCCTCGACGGGGCTGCGAGCCCCTCTGAGGTCGGAGCCACGACGCACCGGGTGTGGACACGCGGTTTTCGAATTACCGGCCCGGCCTCCCGCCGAGGCCGGGTCGTTCCGCAGGTCCTTCACCTTTCTCTCGAGGTGCGTCCGTGTCCGTCACCTTCCACTTTTCCGTCCGACCTCGGGCCGAACCCGCGGCGCCGCGCGTGCTCGAGGTGTTCGCGGCGACGGGCCACGTGCCCGACCGCTGCCGCGGTGAGCGCACGGGCGGGGACGAGCTCGTGGTCGATCTCCGGCTCGCCGGCCCGAGCGCGGCCGAAGCCGCCCATCTCGCCCGGCGGCTCGCCCGGATCGTCGGAGTCGAGAGCGTGCTCTGGTCGGCCAAGCGGGCTGCTGCTCGAGCCGGAGGTTGAGCGCGCCGTCGCGCCGCGTTGCTCGAGCCAGCGGTGCAGTTCGACGAGGCCCATCGGCCGGCCGAACAGGAAGCCCTGGGCGGCCGCGCAGCCGAGGCTCGCGAGCGAGCGGGCCTGCGCCTCGTTCTCGACTCCCTCGGCGACCACCCGCATGCCGAGGGTGCGGGCGAGGGCCACCGTCGCCCGGACGATCTCGCGCGCCCGGCCGTCGTGCTCGATCGCCCGGACGAAGCAGCGGTCGATCTTCAAGAGGTCGATCGGCAGGCGGAGCAGCTGGGCGAGCCCCGAGGTACCGGTCCCGAAATCGTCGAGAGCGAGCACGATGCCGCGCTCGCGCAAGCTCGCGAGACCGGCGAGCCGCCGATCGCTCACCCGGTCGAGCAGCACCTCCTCGGTGATCTCGAGGCAGAGCATGTCGGGCGGCACGCCCGTGGCCGCGAGGTCGGCCAAGATATCCTCCTCGAGCCCGTCGGCGAACACCTCCGCCTGGGAGAGGTTGAGCGAGAGCCGCGCGTCTTCCGGCAGCCGCTCGCGCAGCGTCGCGAAGCTCAGGAGTGCGACGCGGCGGACGAGCCGGCCGAGCCGGATCGCGCTCTCCCGGTCGGCGGCGGCGCCGAACAGGAGGCCGGGCGAGATCGGGCCGAGCCGGGGGTGGACCCAGCGGGTGAGGGCTTCGAAGCCGAGCAGCACGGGCGCGGTATCGCCGCCGAGGCCGACGACCGGCTGGAGGAGGGCCGCGAGGCCGTCGGGCGGCCGTTCGGGAGTCGCCCGGTCCAGGACGGCGCGCAGATCGCGGGCGACCTCGATGGCGAGCGCGTCCTCGCGGCAGGCCCGACCGATGCTGCCGCGTCGCTCGCGCTTGGCTCGCACCAGCGCCTCGTCGGCGAGGCGCAGGAGGATCTCGGGATCCGCCGTGTCGTCGGGGCACAGTGCGACGCCGAGCGTGGCGCCGAACGGCAAGAGCCGGCCGTCGAGCGGGACCGGCTCGTGCAAGACGGCACGGATGCGCTCGACGATCGGCCGCAACTCCGCTTCGCTACGGACGTCGCGGAGGAAGACCACGAACTCGTCGCCGCCGATCCGGCCGACGATGTCGCGGGCGCGGACCGTGGCCCGTAGCCGTTCCGCCGCGGCCCTCAAGAGCGCATCGCCGCCGGCGTGGCCGGCGCTCTCGTTGGCCTCCTTGAAATGGTCGAGGTCGATCGCGATCGCGGCCAGCGAGCGGCCGGCCTCGATCGCCCGGGCGAGCCCTTCGATCACCGCACGCCGATTTGCCACCCCGGTCAAAGGATCGGTGTGAGCGAGGGCGGCGAGGTCGCCGACCGTCGCGACGAGCGCCCGGGTCATCGGCCGGAAGATCCAAAGCCCGATCGCGACGAGCAGGAACAGTGCACCGGCGCCGACCCCGAGGCTCGCCACCAAGAGCCGGTCGACATTCTCGCGCAGATGGGCTTCGTGGAGGGTCACGGCCTCGTCGAGAAGACCCAAGACCGGTCCCAGGGCTTCCGCGCGCAGCGCCGCCACGGCTTCGGGATCGGCCGGCAGACCCTCCTCGACGTCGCGCAGGATGGCCCGCGCATCGGCCAGGAACCGGGCGAGGCGCGGCGCCAGGGCGTGCTTGCCCTCGAAATAATGGGCCGCGATCGTCGCCGTCTCCTGCGTGGGCGCTCCGTCGCCGTCGACGAGGCTGCGGAACACCTCTTCCATACGGGCGAGGATGCGCTCGAGCTCCAACCGGGCGAGCTCCACCTCGAACGGATCCTCCTTCAGGAGCTCCGGGAGGTAGGCGGCGATCCGCTGGGCCCGTGCGCGTTGGCTCGCGGCGTCGTTGATCACCGCGCCGTGGTTGCGCTGGCTCGCCGCGAGGAAGAAGGTGAGGCCCGTGGCGCAGGCCGCAGCGACTCCCACGAGGCCGAGCGCGAAGAGCCAGCAGCAGGTGAGCCGGCGGCCCAGGTCGCGCTGGGCGAGGAGGTTCCGGACGGTCCGGAAGCGGGCGAGCCGCGCGAGCGTGACGAACGTCTCGGCCAACCGGCACAGCGGCGAACGGAAGGCGGTTTCGCTGGTGGCGTTCGGCATGCTCCAAGGGCTCGCTCCGACCCCGACGCAACTTGTTCTTGCCTTACCTTTCTTGCTCCTCGGTTAACGCCGGATCGTTTTCCGTAGCGACCGGGTGGATCCGCTAGGCGCGCAGGTTTCTCCACTTTCCTGCACACTCGCGGTGGCCGCGGCCGGCGGGTAGGTTCGTCCCGACCCAGCCGCCGGGAGCCGCCTGCCCATGGCCGATCTCGTCCGTGTCGAGCTCGAGGAGGAGGGCGTGGCCCTCCTCACGCTCGACAATCCGCCCTTGAACCTCGTGACGCTCGAGCTCACCCGCCGTCTCGAAGAGGCGCTCGACCGGCTGGCGGCCGACCCGGCCTGCCGGGTGCTGGTGGTCACGGGTGCCGGCGAGCGCGCCTTCTGTGCCGGCTCGGACGTCAAGGAGTTCCCCGACCTCTTCGCCCCCGGCCGAGCGGTCGCGGTCAAGATGGCCCGCGAGAACCGGGTCTGGTCGAAGCTCGACCGTTTCCCCGTGCCGACGATCGCCGCGGTGCGGGGCCTCGCCTACGGCGGCGGGCTCGAGCTCGCGGTGGCTTGCGATCTGATCCTCCTCGAGGAGGGCACCCGGCTCGCCCTGCCGGAGATCGACCTCGGCGTCTTCCCGGGCGCAGGTGGGACGGTGCGGGTGACCCGGCGGATCGGCGAGGGCCGGGCCAAGGAGATGATGTTCACGGGCGCGCCGATCGACGCTGCGACCGCGCTCGCCTGGGGCCTCGCCAACCGGGTGGTGCCGCCCGGCCGGGTGCTCGAGGAGGCCCGCGCGCTCGCCCGGCAGCTCGCCGCCAAGCCCACGATGGCGCTGCGGCTCTGCAAGGAGGCGATCGACCAGGCCTTCGATCTCGACGAAGCGGCGGCGATCGAGCGCGTCCTCGCAGCGATCGGCCGGGCCTTCGAGGGAACGGAGATCCGCGAGGGGGTCGCAGCGTTCCTCGAGAAGCGGGCGCCGCGCTGGCGCCGAGCCGGACTCGACGCGCCCGGCGATCGGCATCACATGTCGGACAGCTGCCGGAGGGAGCGATGAGCGAAGCGGCGAACACTCCCGTCCACGTCGTCCGGCCCGAGGAGGGCGAAAGCTTCTGGCAGCCGGTACCGGCCAACGGCTGGGCCGAGGTGCGCGTCTCGCGCCGGCGCGACCCGCGGATCACGAACCTCGCGACCGGCATCCAGGTGATCGCCCCGGGCTGCTGGATCCGCGAGCACGTCCACCCCGCCCAGGACGAGCTCCTGTTCTTCTACAAGGGGGGGCGAGGCCTGGATCGACGGCGTCCGCCACGCGCTCGTGCCTGGGACCACCGTGTTCGTCGGCGCCGGGCACCGGCACAAGTTCGTCGCGACGGGCGAGGAGCCGCTCGAGATGATGTGGGTCGTGCTGCCGGGCGGGCCGAACGGCCTCGACGATTTCTTCGCCCGGATCGGCCGGCCGCGGACTCCGGACGAGCCGGCACCCGAGCCCTTCCCGCGCCCGGCCGACGTCGCGGCGATCGAGGCCGCGACGGTCTTCGCGCCCTTGCCGGCCACCGGCTGAGGACACGGCCTTGCCGCATGTGAAGCTGCCGGACGGCGACCGGCTCTGGTACGAGGTCGTGGGCAACGGACCGCCGCTCCTTTTGGTGCCCGGGCTCGCCGGATTGTCCGACTTCTTCGCGCCGCACGTCCGGCCGCTCGCCCGCCATTTCCGGCTGATCCTCCACGACCATCGCGGCTGCGGCCGCTCCTCGCCGTCGCGGATCGACTATTCGGTCGAGCAGATGGCGGGCGACGTCGTGGCGCTCATGGATCATCTCGGCATCGAACGGGCCCACTTCCTCGGCCATTCGACCGGCGGAGCGATCGGCCAGACGCTCGCGATCGACCGACCCGAGCGGATCGACCGGCTGATCCTGTGTGCCACCTGGACCGCCGCCGACGGCTGGTTCCGGCTCCTCTTCCAGAACCGCCGGGAGATTCTCGAGGGGCTGGGGCCCGGCGCCTACGCCCGGGTCTCGGCCTTGTTCTTGAACGCGCCTTTCTGGGTCCGGCTGCACCCCGAGATCGCCGCGGTGAGCGAGGAGGAGGCGCGGCGGCGGATCCGCGACCCCGAGATCCTGCTGCGCCGGATCAAGGCGATCCTGGCCTTCGACCGGCGCGCCGAGTTGCACCGGATCCGGGCACCGACGCTCGTGATGGGGGCGCGCGACGACATGGTGACCCCGGTCTATTTCAGCGAGGAGCTCGGCCGCGCGATCCCGGGCGCCGAGACGGTGATCCTGCCGGACGGCGGGCATTTCTTCCCGGTCGCCCGCGAGGCGAGCTTCCGCCGCCACGTGCTGCGCTTTTTGGGCGCGGACGCGATCGGGGAGGCGTGAGCCGGCCGTTCCGGCCTTCCGGGTTCGCCGAGCGACGCGACGGCGGCCGGCCGAGGTCCGGTCACGCGATTGTCACGGTTCCGTCACCCTGGCATGGTCCTTCGCGTTCGCGCCGGGTTCGGCGCGAACCGAAGGCGAGGGAGTGCAGCATGTCGACGAGGCGGGGATTGCTGGCCGGCTCGGCGCTGGTCGCGGTGCTGCTCGCGGCCGGACCGGCCGCGGCCAAGACCGAGATCCAATGGTGGCACGCGATGTCCGGCGCGCTCGGCGAGAAGGTCGCCAAGATCGCCGCCGACTTCAACGCGAGCCAGAGCGAATACGAGGTCAAGGCGGTCTACAAGGGCAGTTACGCCGAGACCATGACGGGCGCGATCGCCGCCTTTCGCGCCAAGCAACATCCGCACATCGTCCAGGTCTTCGAAGTCGGCACCGCGACGATGATGGCCGCGAAAGGGGCGATCTACCCGATCTACCAGCTGATGGCCGAAGCTGGCGAGCCGTTCGACCCGAAGACCTACCTGCCGGCCGTGGTCGGCTATTACACGACCGCGAAGGGTGAGATGCTGTCCTTTCCGTTCAACAGCTCCACCCCGGTGATGTATTACAACAAGAACGCATTCGAGAAGGCGGGGCTCGATCCGACGAAGCCGCCTGCCACTTGGCCCGAGGTCGAGGCGGCGGCCAAGAAACTCCAGGCCGCGGGCTATCCTTGCGGTTTCACCACCCAGTGGCCGTCCTGGATCCAGGTCGAGAATTGGTCGGCCTGGCACAACCAGCCGCTCGGCACCCTCGAGAACGGCTTCGGCGGGCTCGGCACCGAACTCGTCATCAACAAGACCAAGCTCGTCGATCACATCGCGGCACTCGGCGAGTGGCAGAAGAGCAAGATCTTCGATTACGGCGGCCGGCGGGGTGACGCGGATCCGAAGTTCTTCAACCAACAATGCCCGATCTTCTTCGCCTCTTCGGCCGCCTACGCCGCCGTCAAGGCCAACGCCAAGGATTTCGCCTGGGGCATCGGCAAGCTCCCCTACTGGCCGCACATCGAAGGCGCGCCGCAGAACTCGATCATCGGGGGGGCCTCGCTCTGGGTGCTGCGCGGCCACAAGCCCGAAGAATACAAGGGCGTGGCCAAGTTCTTCTCCTACCTCTCCAAACCCGAGATGCAGGCCTGGTGGCACCAGGAGACCGGCTACCTGCCGATCACCCCGGCGGCCTACGAGCTCACCAAGAAATCCGGTTTCTACGACAAGAACCCGGGCACCGAGACGGCCATCCTGCAAATCACCAACAAGCCGCCGACGGCCAATTCCAAGGGCCTGCGTTTCGGCAACTTCGTCCAGATCCGCGACATCATCGAGGAAGAGCTCGAGGCCGTCTTCCAGGACAAGAAAGGAGCCCAGGAGGCGCTCGACTCCGCCGCCAAGCGCGGCAACGAGCTCTTGCGCCAATTCGAGAAGGCCAACAGCTGAGGTCTCGGGCGGGACCGCAGCTGCCGCGGTCGCGCCGTTTGCCATGCACAAGCGCGTCACCTTCCCCGAGCGTTGGCTCGCCTACCTTTTACTCGCGCCGCAGCTCGCGATCACCCTCGTCTTCTTCATCTGGCCCGCGAGCCAAGCGCTCTGGCAATCCTTGTTCCAGCAGGATCCGTTCGGCCTTTCGACCCGCTTCGTGGGTCTCGAGAATTTCGCACGCCTGTTCGCCGATCCACTCTATCTGAACGCGGTCCGGGTGACCCTCGTCTTCTCGGTGTCGGTGGCAGCGAGCGGCATCGCCTTGGCCCTCCTGTTGGCGGTGATGGCCGATCACGTGCTCAAGGGTGCGGCCGTCTACAAAACACTCCTGATCTGGCCCTATGCGGTGGCCCCGGCGATCGCCGGGCTCTTGTGGTTCTTCATGTTCCACCCGACGGTGGGGATTCTCGCCTGGCTGTTGCGGCAGGCGGGTGTGGTGTGGAACCACGAACTGAACGGTGGGCAGGCGATGCTCCTCGTGATCGTCGCCGCCACCTGGAAGCAGATCTCGTACAATTTTCTCTTCTTCTTGGCGGGCCTCCAGTCGATCCCGCGCGCTCTCGTCGAGGCCGCGGCGATCGACGGTGCCTCGCCTGGCCAACGGTTCCGGAAGATCGTCTTCCCGCTGCTCTCGCCCACCACCTTTTTCCTCGTGGTCGTCAACGTCGTCTACGTGTTCTTCGACACCTTCGGCATCGTACATGCGGTGACCGAAGGTGGGCCGGGCCAGGACACCACGATCCTGGTCTACAAGGTCTTCAAGGATGGGTTCATCGCCCTCGACCTCGGCGGCTCGGCGGCCCAGTCGGTCGTCCTGTTGGCGGTCGTCATCCTGCTCACGGTCGTCCAGTTCCGCCTCCTCGAGCGCCGGGTGCAATACGCCTGATGGTCGAACGTCGGCCCCTGTTCGATGCGATCGCCCATCTGACGCTCGTCCTGGGCGTGGTGATCGTGGCGCTGCCGATCTGGATCGTGCTCGTCACCTCCACCCAGCGCATGGAGGACGTGCTCTCCGCCCCGATCCCGATGTGGTTCGGCGATCGCGCACTCGAGAACTACACGGCGGTGCTCGGCGTCGGGGTGCAGGGCTCGCACACCGGCCCGGTCGCCCGGATGATGCTCAACTCACTGATCATGGCGCTCGCCATCGCGATCGGTAAGATCACGATCTCGCTGCTCTCGGCCTTCGCCATCGTCTATTTCCGCTTTCCCGGGCGGATGCTGGCCTTCTGGACGATCTTCTTGACCCTCATGCTGCCCGTGGAGGTCCGGATCCTGCCGACCTTCGAGGTCGTGGCCGATCTCGGGCTCTTGAACTCCTATCTCGGCCTCACCGTGCCCTTGATCGCCTCGGCCACCGCCACCTTCCTGTTCCGCCAGTTCTTCTTGACGGTGCCGGAGGAATTCACCGAGGCGGCGCGGGTCGACGGCGCCGGGCCCCTGCGCTTCTTCTGGTGGATCCTGTTGCCGCTCTCGCGGACCAACATCGCGGCCCTCTTCGTCATCCTCTTCATCTACGGCTGGAACCAATATCTCTGGCCGCTCTTGATCACCACCGACGAGCGCTACCAGACCATTGTCATGACCATGCAGCGGTTGGTCGAGGCGACCGACGCCGCGCCCGAGTTCCACCTCGTGGCGGCCGTGGCGATGCTCGCGATGCTGCCGCCGGTCGCGGTCGTGATCCTCATGCAGCGCTGGTTCGTGAAGGGCCTCACCGAGACCGACAAGTGAGACCCGGCGCACCTCGGGGTGGAGACCGCCACGACCCGCTTGCCCGACGGTTAACCTTTTCACAAGATCGACCGTGGCAGAGACGGGCCCGCACCCCCGGTCCGGGAGGACAGGCCATCGACCGGTCGAGACCGCGCACGCTCGCCCACGCGCTCCTGCTGGCGACAGGGCTCGCCCTCCTGCTCGCCCTCGACCGGCTGATCGGGGCGAGTCGGCCGCCGGCGATCGGCCTGCCGCTCGAGCCCGCGACCGTCGAGCCGCGGCCGTCCGTGGCCCGGCTGCTCCTGCTCCGGCCGCCCTTGCCGCGCCGGGCGGCACCACCCGAGCCGGCCGCCGCGCCGCCCGACCCGCGACCCGAAGAGGCGGAGGGGCCGGCGCGGGCGAGCCTCCTCCCGCGACCCGCGGCGCTCTCGGCGAGCCTCCCCGAGGAGGGCGAGGCGTGGTTGCCGCTCGACCATCTTCCGCTCGCGCCGCCGCTCACCCCGCTGCGGGTGGCGAGCCCGTTCGGGCCCAGGCCGAGCCCGTTCACGGGCCTGCCGAGCCGCCACGAGGGCGTCGATCTCCTGGCCCCGCCGGGCACGCCCGTGCGCGCGGCGGCGGCCGGCCGCGTGCGCTTCGCCGGCCGGGACGGGCCCTTCGGCCTCGCGGTCGAGCTCGACCACGGCAACGGGCTCACGACCCGCTACGCCCATCTTTCGCGGATCCTCGTGCGGCCGGGTACCAGGGTCGCAGCCGGCCGGCCGATCGGCCTCGTGGGCAGCACCGGGCGGAGCACCGGCCCGCACCTCCATTACGAGGTCCGCCTGGCCGGCCGCGCCCTCGACCCCTTGCCGCTGTTCGAGGCCGGGCGGCTCCTCGCGCTCGCCCGCGCCGGGCTGCTCGATCCTTCCCTCGACGGCGGGCCGGGCGAGGTGTATGGTCCTATCGGCCTCGGCGGCGAGGTGGAGCCCCCGACGTGACGGTCGAGCTCGACGCGGATGCGATCCGCCTCTTGGGTGGCCTCGTTCTGGGCGTCGCCTTCGGCGCCCTCGTCCAGGCCCGGCATTTCTGCATCATGGGCGCGGTCGCCGACCTCGTCCTGTTCGGTTCCGCCCGAAGGCTGCGGGTCTGGCTCTTGGCGATCGCCACGGCGGTCCTCGGGACCCAGCTCCTGGCTGCGGTCGAGCTCGTGCCGCTCGGCGAAAGCGGGCATCTGGCGTCGCGGCTCGCCGTCGGCCCGGCGGTGTCGGGCGGGCTCTTGTTCGGCTTCGGCATGGTGCTCGCGGGCGGCTGCGCCAGCCGCACGCTGGTCCGCGCCGCGGCCGGCAGCTTGAAGGCCTGGATCGTGCTCCTGGTCATGGGGCTCGCGGCCCTCACCGCCCAGCTCGGCCTGCTGGCCCCGGCGCAAGGGGCACTGCGCGAGCTCACGAGCCTGCCGCTCGCCGGCGAGGAGGAGGCGCAAGCGCTCTGGCGGCCGCTCTCGGCCCTGGGGCTCGAGCCCGGGGCGGCGCGGCTCGTCGGGGCCGTCCTCGCAGCCGGTGCGCTCGCGGCCTTCGTGCTCGTCGACGGCCGGCTCCGCGCGAGCCGGGCCGACCTCGGAACCGGGACGGCGCTCGGTCTGCTCGTGGTCGCGGGCTGGCTCCTCACCGGCTGGCTCGCCTCGGATCCGTTCGAGCCGCCGGCACCGGCCTCGCTGAGCTATGTCACCCCGGTCGGTCAGAGCCTGCTCCTGCTCGCGACCGGCGGCGCTTCCGGGACGTTCGGCCCGGCGCTCGTGCTCGGCACGCTGCTCGGGGCCGCGGCGGCGGCACCCCGGGCCGGCGGTTTCCGGCTCGAGGGCTTCGCCTCGAGCGGCGATCTCCTGCGCCATCTCGCGGGCGGGGCCCTCATGGGGGTGGGCGGCGTGCTGGCCATGGGCTGCACGATCGGCCAGGGGCTGAGCGGGCTTTCGACCCTTTCGGCAACCGCGCTGCTCGCCACCCTCGCGATCCTCGCCGGTGCCGCCTGGGCGCTCCGCTTCCTCGAGACCGGCCGGCTCTTGCCGCGCATGGCGGATGTGCGCCGGCCGCGGCCGGGTGCCGGCGCGTCCGCCCGGGGGACCCCCTGGCGTGCCGCCGCGCGCGGGGATATTTCCTGAAGGGCGGTCCACGCCGGGTCGTTCGGTGTGGTCCTTGGCGACCGGCGCCGAGGAGGGGGAGATGGACCTCGCGAAGCTCCAGGCCAGCGCGAAAAGCGCGAGCACGCTTTTGAAGGCGCTCGCCAACGAGCATCGGCTGTTGATCCTCTGTCGGCTGGTCGACCAGGAGCGCTCGGTCGGCGAGCTCGTGAGGGCGGTCGGCCTGAGCCAATCGGCGCTCTCCCAGCACCTCGCCCGGTTGCGCCGCGACGGGATCGTGCGGACCCGCCGGGAAGCCCAGACGATCTGGTACACGATCGCCTCGCCCGAGACGCGCGAGGTGCTGGCCACGCTCTACGAGCTCTATTGCGCCCAGCCGGCGCCGGCCGAGCGGAGCGCGACCACCGAGGAGGGCAAGGCGCGCGCGGAGGTTTGCGCCTGATCCCTGCCCCCCGGCGCGGGCCGGTGCGCCCCGACCGGGCGCTCGGTGCCGCGCTCCTGGTCCTCCTGCTCGGCCTCCTGGCCGAGGCCCGCTCGGCCCGAGCGGTGGGGCTGGTCGCCGACCTCTCGCACCGCTTGATCGCCATCACGACCGCCTTCGCCGGCACCGAGGTCCTGCTGTTCGGCGCGCTCGAGGAGCCCGGCAGCGAGGTCGTCGTCCTGGTCAAGGGCCCGCCCGCCGACCAGGCGGTCCGCCGCAAGAGCCGGGTCGGCCCGATCTGGCTCAACACCCGCGAGGTGACCTTCAAGGGCACGCCCACCTATCTGGCGCTCGCCGCGAGCAAGCCGCTCGAGCAGCTCGTGCCGCCGGCCGAGCGGGCGCGCTACCAGCTCGGGCCCGAGCATCTCCCGCTCGAGCCGATCGGTGCCGCGGGCGCGAGCGAGCGCGAGCTCGCCGAGTTCCGCGCCGCGCTCACCCGCAACAAGCAGCGGCAGGGCTTGTGGGCGGCCGATCTCGGCAAGGTCGCCTTCCTCGGCGACCGGTTGTTCCGCACCACGCTCTTCTTCCCGGCCAACGTGCCGCCGGGCACCTACCAGGTCCAGGTCCTGGAGGTGCGGAACGGCGTGGTCACGAGCGCGCAGTCGAGCGCGCTCGCCATCTCCAAGGTCGGGCTCGAGGCGAACCTCTTCAATTTCGCCCACCAGCAGCCGGCCCTCTACGGGCTCACGGCGATCCTGGTCGCGATCGCCGCCGGTTGGGGGGCGAGCCTGGTCTTCGAGCGGCGCTGACGGCGATGCCGCCCGCGGCTTCCGGCATGGACGAAGAGCCCGCTCCGGTCGGCCGGTCGCAGCCGCCGGCGCCATCGGAGCGCGTGTTCCTCGTGCTCGTCGACGAGAGCGAGGAGATGGCCAACGCGCTCCGCTTCGCCTGCCGCCGGGCGCAGCACACCCACGGCCGCGTGGCGCTGCTCTACGTGATCGAACCGGTCGAGTTCCAGCATTGGCTAGGGGTCGGCCGGATCATGGAGGAGGACGCCCGGGCCGCCGCCGAACAGCGCCTGCAGGCGCTCGCGGCGCGGGTCTTCGAGCAGACCGGGACGATGCCGGCGGTCCACATCCGCGAGGGCTCGCGCGCGGAAGAGCTCGTCAAGCTGGTCAACGAGGACCCGTCGATCTCGCTCGTCGTGCTCGGGACCGCCTCGGGCTCGAGCAACCCGGGCCCGGTGGTCTCCTACCTGCTCGCCAATCTGCGCCGGCTGCCGATCCCGGTGACCCTCGTGCCGGGCGAGCTCACCCCCGAGCAGATCGACCGGGTGACCTGAGCGCGCCCCGGGTCGAACGCGCTCGGCAGCTTGGCCGGGCCGGCTCAGCCCTCCTGGCCGTCGAGGGTCAAGAGCGGCACGTAGAGGTCGGGGCGGCGGTCGCGGAACAGGCCCCAGGCGGCGCGCATCGTCGCGAGCCGGTCGAGATCGTATTGGGCGAGCACCAGGCCCTCGTCCTCGCAGCCGAGCGAGTCGAGGAGCGCGCCGGTCGCATCGGTCGCGAACGAGCCGCCGTAGAACGTGACCGTGCAGCTCTTGCCGACCTCGGTGCCGATCCGGTTGGCGGCGATCACCGGCACCATGTTGGCCGCGGCGTGGCCCTGCATGACGCGCTGCCAGTGGCCGCGGCTGTCGAGTTCCGGATCCTGCGGCTCGGAGCCGATCGCGGTCGGGTAGAGGAGGAGCTCGGCGCCCTGCAGCACCATGATCCGCGCGGCTTCCGGGAACCACTGGTCCCAGCAGATGCCGACCCCGATGGTCCCGGCCCGGGTCTGCCAGACCCGGAAGCCCGTGTCGCCCGGGTTGAAATAATATTTCTCCTGATAGCCCGGCCCGTCCGGGATGTGGCTCTTGCGGTAGATGCCGAGCACCCGCCCGTCGGCGTCGATCGTGGCGAGCGCGTTGAAATGGGCCTGATTGGCGCGCTCGAAGAAGCTCACCGGCAAGACGACACCGAGCTCGGCCGCGAGCCGGCTCATCCGGGCCAAGAGCGGGTGGCCTTCGACCGGCGAGGCGAGGGCGAAGTACGCCGGGTCCTGGTCCTTGCAGAAATAGGGGATCGAGAAGAGCTCGGGCAGCAGCACGAGCCGCGCGCCGCGCCCCGCTGCCTCGCGCACCAGCGCTTCCGCGCGGGCGACGTTGGCATCGCGGTCGGGACCGACCGCCATTTGGACCGCGGCAACCGTGATGCGGCGCATCGGCCGAACCCTCCGAGACGGCGGCCGCCCGATGCCGGCCCCGGTTCCGGCCTGTCAGACGAAAACCGCGGCGTGGTCAAGCCTCGGGCTTGCGGGCGAGGCCGAGATAGGTCCAGGCGGCGAGCCGGGGACCCGGCACGAGCTTGCCGGTCTCGAGCCGTTCCAGGCGGAAGCCCGCCCGGGCGAGGCGCTCGGCGATCGGCCGGTCGAGGTGGCAGCCGCCGGCGAGCTGCCGCCAGAGCGGGGTGAGCCTCCGCTGCCAGCGGGCCACCCTCGGGTCGGGGCAGAGACCGTGCTCGACGAACCACCAGGGCGCCCCCGGCTTCAGCACCCGGCGGACCTCGCCGAGCGCGCGGTCGAGGTCGGGGATCGAGCAGAGGCACCAAGTCGAGACCGCGGCATCGAGGCTCGAATCGGTGAACGGCAGGGCCTCGGCCGAGGCGGCGATCGGCACGACCGGCACCGCGGCCGCGACGGCCCGTGCCTTCGCTCGGCCGAGATGGCCCTCGTCCGGGTCGATCGCGAGGACGGTAGCGGGCCCGCGGTAGAACGCGAAGTTGCGGCCGGTGCCGCAGCCGAGCTCGAGGACCAGACCCCGGGCCTCGGCGAGGGTCCGCGCGCGCAGCCGGGCGAGTGCCGGATGGCCCATGACCAGGTCGAGCAGGAAGGTGGCGAGCCAGCTCAACCGAACTCTCCTCGAAAAAGCGGAAGGCGGCTGCCGCCTTCGGCCTCGGCCGTGCTATAGTCGTTGCGGTCGGGGGGTGCCACGGAAGCGGTCCGGGCGGCGCCCGACGGGAGAAGGTACGCCATGGCGCGGATCCTCGCGCGTCGGCCGGTGCTCGGCGGGCTCGGCGCGCTTTCCGGGCTCGGCCTCCTGCCCGTGGCAGGGCGGCGAGCGGCGCATGCCGGGCCCCGCGAGACCGCCCGCGCGGTCGTCGGCATCCGGGCCGAGGCCGGTCCGGAAGCCCGGAGTGCCGAGACCCTCGGCCGCGAGCGGCAGGGCTCGGGCGTCGTGATCGACGCGGCGGGGCTCGTCCTCACGATCGGCTATCTGATCCTCGAGGCGAGCGGCATCGAGATCCGCGGTGAAGGCCGGGTCGTACCCGGCGAGATCGTCGCTTACGACGGGGAGAGCGGCTTCGGCCTGGTGCGCGCGCTCGGCCCGCTCGGCGTTTCGCCGGCCCCGCTCGGCCGGGCCCGCGATCTGGCGATCGGCACGCCCCTTTTCGTGCTCGCCCGCACGGGCGGGCTCGACGGTCGCCCGGTCACCCTCGTCGACCGCCGCGAGTTCGCCGGATATTGGGAGTATCTGCTCGAGGAGGCGCTCTTCACGAGCCCGCCCTTCGAGGCGTTCGGCGGCGCGGTGCTGATCGACGCCTCGGGCGCGGTGGTCGGCATCGGCTCGCTGTTCGTCGGCGACGCCGCCGGCAAAGGCGTGGCCTCGCCGGGCAACATGTTCGTGCCGATCGACCTCTTGCCGCCGATCCTGGGCGATCTGTTGGCCTTCGGCCGGCGCCAGGAGCCGCCCCGGCCCTGGCTCGGCCTCACCCTGCGCGAAGAGAACGGGGTGCTCCGGGTGGTGCGGGTCGCCGAGGACGGCCCCGCGGCCCGCGCCGGTGTCCGGCCGGGCGAGCTCGTGCTGGGTGTGGCCGGCGAGCGGGTCGGCTCGCTCGCCGAACTCTGGCGGCGGGTCCGCGGTCTGGGTGCCGCCGGGGTCGACGTGCCGCTCGACCTGCACGGCCCGGGCTCGGTCCGTCGCGTGGTGGTGACCTCGATCGACCGCGACCGTTGGCTGCGCTGGCGGCGGACCTTGTGAGCCGCGGGCGGCTTTGACAAGTCGTTCGGAACCGGGGACAAGAGCCGATCCGGCATCGCAGCGAGGGAGCATCATGTTCCGCACCTTGTTCTTCACGGCGGCGCTCGTCGCCCTGGCGACCGGTGCCGCCCGGGCGCAACCGCTCGACCCCAAGCTTGAGACCACCCGGGCGCTCCTCGAGCTCTGCGCCGCCGAGCCCGGCTCGCCGCGCTACGGCGCCCGGCTCTCCTATTGCGAGGGCTTCATCGCCGGCACGGGCCTCCTCTACGAGAAATTGGTCGACGCCGGGGCGATCAAGCCCTGGGCCTGCGCACCCGCGGCGCCGAGTGCGGAAGAAATCCGCACGGCGTTCGTAACTTGGGCGAAAGCCAATCCGCGTTATCTGGACGAGCCGCCGGTCGACGGCTTCTGGCGGGCGATGGCCGCGACCTGGCCCTGCCCCGAACAGCCGGCCCGGGCCGGAACGGCGCGGAAGAAGTCGTGAGACCGGAGAGATCGATGGGCACTCGAGCGAAGGTCCCGGTGACGCTGGCCGCGATCGCGGCCTTGGGGTTGCTCACGGGGTGCGAGGTCAACCAGAAGACCGGCGAGCGGACGCTGACCGGTGCGGCCGTCGGTGCCGCGGGTGGCGCGGCCGTGGGCCTCATCACCGGCGGCTTCGTCGCCAAGACGCTGACCGGTGCGGCGGCCGGTGCGGCCGGCGGCTTCGTCTACGACCAGATCAAGAAGAGCCAGTAGGGCTCGGCCCGGCAGGCCACGGTCGGGGCGCGGGAAGCCGCGCCGCCCGGCTTGCCCGGTTGGCACGGTTGTTGTTCGATCCCGCCGCGGCGCGCGAGGAGGCGCGCAGAGAGACGGGAGGACCCCTGGCCGTGACCAACGACCGTGCAGCTGCCCTCGATCGTCGCACCCTCTTGTTCGCGGGCTGTGGGCTCTTGCTCGCCGGCGCCGCGCGACCGGCCGCCGCGCAGAAAGCGAAGCCGATCAAGGTCGCGGCGATCTACACGGTGCCGGTCGAGCAACAATGGGTCTCGCGCATCCACAAAGCACTCAATGCCGCCAAGGATCGTGGCGACATCACCTACAAATGGTCGGAGAACGTCGCCAACACCGACTACGAACGGGTGATGCGGCAATATGCCGAAGAGGGCAACGACCTGCTGGTGGGCGAAGTGTTCGGGGTCGAACGTGCGGCCCGCAAGGCCGCGGCCGACTATCCCAAGGTCGCTTTCCTGATGGGCTCCTCCTTCGGGCCCTCGAAGCCCAATTTCTCGGTGTTCGACAATTGGATCCACGAGCCGTCCTATCTCACCGGGATGGTCGCCGGCCGGGTCACCAAGTCGAACCTGATCGGCATGGTCGGCGGCTACGCCATCCCGGAGGTCAACCGCCTGATGCACGCCTTCATGAACGGCGCGCGGTCGGTCAATCCGAACGTGAAGTTCATGGTGACCTTCATCAACAGCTGGTACGACCCGCCCAAGGCCAAGGAAGCCGCCTTCGCGATGATCGACCGCGGCGCCGACATCATGTACGCCGAGCGCTTCGGTGTTTCGGACGCCGCCAAGGAACGGGGCGTGAAGGCGATCGGCAACGTGATCGACACCTCCGCCCAATATCCGGGCGTGATCCTGGCCTCCGCCCTCTGGCACATGGAGCCGACCATCGACAAGGCGATCGCCAACGTGGTGGCCGGCACCTTCGAGCCGCAGGATTACGGTATCTACTCCTACATGGCCCATGGCGGGGCGAGCCTCGTGGTCGACGAGAAGCTCGTGCCGGCCGCGGTGGTCGCCGAGGTCCGGGCGAAAGAGAAAGAGATCCTGGACGGCCTGTTCCGCGTCGACGTCAACGACGCCGAGCCCAAGTCCACGATCTGACGTCGTGCGATCGCCGGTCGAGCCCGCGGCACGGGGCGCGGGGCGGGGGGACGCGCGCCCTCCGCTGCTGCGGCTTTCGGGCGTCACCAAGCGCTTCGGCGAGGTCCTCGCCAACGATTCGATCGACCTCGAGCTCGCCGCGGGCGAGATCCTGGCACTCCTGGGCGAGAACGGCGCCGGCAAGACGACGCTCACGAGCATCCTCTTCGGCCATTACGCCGCCGATGCCGGGACGGTGGAGGTGGCCGACGGTCGGGGCGGGCTCGTGCGGCTGCCGCCGGGCCGACCCGAGGCCGCGCTCGCGGCCGGCATCGGCATGGTCCACCAGCATTTCACGCTCGCCCACAACCTGACCGGCTTCGAGAACGTCGTGCTCGGGACCGAGCCCTGGTGGCGGCCGCGGCCGGCGCGCGCCGGGGCCCGGGCGCGGATCGAGGCACTCGCCCGGCGCACGGGGCTCGAGGTCGAGCTCGACCGGCCGGTCGGGACGCTGGGCGTGGGCGCCCGCCAGCGGATCGAGATCTTGAAGGCCCTCTACCGCGAGGCGCGTGTCCTCGTGCTCGACGAACCCACCGCCGTCTTGACCCCGCAGGAGGCGGAGGGCCTGTTCGCCGCGGTGCGCGCGCTCGCCGCCGACGGCCGCGGGGTGATCTTCATCACCCACAAGCTCGCCGAGGTCGAGGCGGTGGCCGAGCGGGTCGTGGTGCTGCGCCAGGGCCGCAAGGTCGCCGATCGGCCGCTCGCCGGCACCGGCCGCGAGGAGCTCGCCCGGCTCATGGTCGGCCGCGAGGTCCGCGAGCCGATCCGCCGGCCGCGCACACCGGGTGCGGTCGTCCTGGAGCTCGACCGGGTCTCGGCCGGTTCCGGCCGCGACCGGATCGAGGCGGTCTCGCTCCGGCTGCGCGAAGGCGAGATCCTCGGGATCGCCGGCGTTTCGGGCAACGGCCAGGCGGCCCTCGCCGCGCTGGTCGCGGGGCTTTTGCGCCCGGCAGCCGGCCGGGCCCGGCTCGCGGGTTCGGAAGCGGCGCTTTCGAGCCCGGCCGCGGCGGTCCGCGCCGGGGTCGGGCGGATCCCGGAGGACCGCGAGCGCGACGGGGTGGTGGGCGAGCTCGATCTTGCCTCGAACCTGGCCCTCGAGCGGCTCGGCGCACCGGAGGTGAGCCGCTTCGGCTTCTTGCGGCGGCGGGCGATGCGGGCGCGTGCCCGGGCGGCGATCGAGGGTTTCGCGATCCGCGCGCCCGGGCCCGACGTGCCGGTGCGGCTCTTGTCCGGCGGCAACATGCAGAAGGTGGTCCTGGCCCGGGCCCTCGACGGGGCGCCGCGGCTCGTCCTCGCCGACCAGCCGACCCGCGGGCTCGACGTCGCCGCCACCGCCTTCGTCCACGAGCGGCTTTTGGCGGCGCGCGAGCGGGGTAGCGCCATCCTCTTGATCTCCGAGGATCTCGACGAGCTCCTGGCGCTTTCCGACCGGATCGCCGTGCTGCACCGCGGCCGGCTCGTGGGGCCGTTCCCGAGCGAGCGGCTCGACGTGCCGACGCTCGGCCTCTTGATGGCCGGCCACGAGGCGGCAGCCCCGGCGGTGGAGGCGGCGGCATGATCCGCCTCGAGCCGCGCGCCGCGGCACCCGCCTGGCTCGTGCTCGCGGCCCCGCTCGGCGCGCTGGGTGCGGCCCTCCTGTTCGCCACGGCACTCTTGGCGGCGATCGGCATCGCGCCCGGGCCGGCGCTCCGCTCGATGGTCGAGGGGGCCTTGGGCTCGCCCTTCGCGCTCGCCGAGACGGCGACCCGCGCCACCCCGCTCCTCTTGACGGGGCTCGCGGCGGTGATCGCCTTTCGCGCCCGCTTCTGGAACATCGGCGGCGAGGGCCAGCTCTATCTGGGTGCCCTGGCCGCGGTCGCGGTCGGTGCCGGGGCGATCGAAGGGCCGCCCTGGCTCCTCGTCCCGCTCGTGCTCGCGGCCGGAGCCGCGGCCGGTGCCACGGGTGCGCTCCTGCCGGCCCTCGGCAAGGTGGGCACGGGCGCCGACGAGGTCGTCACGACCCTGCTCCTCAACTTCGTGATCGCGCTCTTCGTCCAGATGATGCTCGAGGGGCCGATGAAGGACCCGATGGGCCTGGGCTGGCCGCAATCGCCGCCCTTGCTCGACGAGGCGAGCTTGCCGCGGCTCGTCGAGCGCCAGCGGCTGCATGCGGGCCTGCTCCTGGGCCTCGGCCTCGCGCTCCTCCTCCAGCTCGTGGTGAGCCGCACCGTCTGGGGGCTGGGTGTGCGCGCCGTCGGCCACAATCCGCGTGCTTCGGCCTATGCCGGCCTGCCGGTAGGCCGGACCACGGTCCTCGTCGCGATGCTCTCCGGGGCACTCGCCGGGCTCGCCGGGGCGGGCGAGGTCGCGGGGCTCAAAGGCTATCTCACGGCCGACCTCTCGCCCGGCTACGGCTATGCCGGCATCGTCGTGGCGATGCTCGCCGGGCTCTCGCCGCTCGCCGTGATCCCGGCGGCCTTCCTCGTGGCCGCGGTGTTCGTGGGCGCCGACACGATGGGCCGCACCCTCGGCATCTCCTCCTACTTCGCCGACCTGGTCGTGGCGCTTTCGCTCCTCTTCGTGCTCGTGGGCGGGCTCCTCTTGCGCTACCGGCTGCGGTTCGGCCGGGCGGCCGCATGAGCGAAGCCTTCGAGATCCTCTTCCAGGCCTCCTTCTGGGTCGCGGCGATCCGCATCGCCACGCCCTTGCTGTTCGGCACGCTCGGGGCGCTCTTGGGCGAGCGGGCCGGGGTCTTGAACCTCGGCATCGAGGGCATCTTCGTGGCCGGGGCGATGACCGGCTGGCTCGCGGTCTATCTGGGGGCACCGCTCTGGTGGGGGGTCGCGGTCGCCGCCGCGAGCGGGGCGATCCTCGGGCTCCTCCACGCCGTCTTGACGGTGACGCTCGCCCTCTCGCAGCACGTGGCAGGGCTCGGCATCACGCTCCTCGCCACGGCCGGCAGCCACTTCGCCTACCGGCTGGCCTTCCCGACGCTCACCCAGCCGCCCCGGATCGAGCCCTTCGCGCCCGTGGCCTGGGCCTGGCTCGAGGCGGTGCCGCTTTTGGGCCCCGTGCTCGCCCAGCAGACGCCCTTGACCTTCCTCGCGATCGGCACCGCACTCCTTCTCGCTTTCGTGCTCGCCCGCACGCCCCTCGGGCTCGCGATCCGGGCGGTGGGCGACGATCCGGCCGCGGTCGAGTCGCAGGGCCTTTCGGTCGCGGGCCTGCGCTTCGGCTGTGTCGTGGTGGGCTCGGCCCTCATGGCGGTGGGCGGGGCGTTCCTCACGATGAGCGCGTTCAACGCCTTCTTCTTCGGGATGGTGAGCGGGCGGGGCTGGATCTGCATCGCGCTCACGGTGTTCGCCTCCTGGCGGCCGCTCAAGGCCTTGGCCGGTGCGCTTCTGTTCGGCGCCTTCGACGCCTGGCAATTACGCTTGCAGACGCTCGCGGGCGGCCTCGTGCCCTCGCAGGTCTTCTTGATGGTGCCCTATCTGCTCTCGATCGCCGCCCTTCTGCTCGCCGCCCGCCGGGCGGATTACCCGCGGGCGCTCATGAAGCCCTGGCGGCGCGGGGAGCGGTGAGGGGTGTGACGGCGACCTCCGGCCGGCGCTAAGCTCCACGCGAACAGTCGAGGAAGCCGCCGATGCTGAGCGAGGTGGGGTTCTCCAACTTCCGCAGCTTCGCCGATGCCACGTTGAAGCTCGGCCCGGTGACGCTGCTGATCGGGGCCAACGCCTCGGGCAAGAGCAACGCGATCGAAGGTCTCCGGCTGCTGTCCTGGCTCGCCACCGGGCGTCGTCTCGTGGACATCGTCCATGCGATCCGCTCGGGCGAGGAGCTGGTCCGTGGGACGGTGAACGACTTGCCGCGCCGGGGCGAGCGGAGCCTCGGATTTCGCTGGAAAGTCGAGGGCGCCGATTATCCCGAGGCGATGCTCGAGATCGCCCTCGACGAGGACGAGCTTCGTATCGTCCAGGAAAAACTGACCAGATCCGACCGCCGAATTCCGCTCTACGAGATCGAGCAACGTGCGTTCGGGCCGAGCCACGACATCGACGTCCGCTACGACAACTTCAAGAGGGTCAAGCAGAAGCCGAGAGTCCGCTGCACCGACCAGCAGATGATCATGCTTCAGCTCCAATCTCCAGCGCGCTTCCCGGAAGCCCACCAGCAGGCAGCGGCAACGATCGTCGGCACCTGCGCCGAGCATCGCGCGGCGTTGGAGCGCTTACGTTTCCTCGATCCGGCGCCGCGACTCATGCGCGGCTACGCCTTCGCCAAGGACAAGGAGCTGCTACCCGATGGCCGGAACCTGTCCGGCGTGATCCACCACCTTTGCCGAGAGCAGAAGCGAGAGGCGGAAATCCTGCGCTTCGTCGAGAGCCTTCCCGAGCAGCGGATCGCCCGCATCGAGTTCATCGTCACACAGCGCGACGACGTGATGATCCGGCTCGTCGAGACCTTCGGAGGACGCGAGCAACGGGTCGACGCGGCGGTTCTCTCGGATGGCACGCTGCGGGTCCTGGCGATCGCGGCGGCTCTTCTCTCGGCTCCCGAGGGCGCGATCGTGGTCATCGAGGAGATCGACAACGGCGTGCATCCGAGCCGCGCTTCGAGCCTCCTCGAAACCATCGAGGCGGTGGTGGAACGGCGAAAGCTCCGCGTCCTCCTGACCACGCACAATCCCGCGCTGATGGACGCCCTGTCCGATCGGGCACTTCTCGATGTGGTCTTGTGCTGGCGTGATCCGGAGACGGGGGCGAGCCGACTGGATCGCCTCGGTGACCTCGACCAAGCGCCGAGCCTCCTCGCGGAGGGACCGCTCGGTCGGCTGGTGACCCGCGGGATCGTCGAGCGATACCTCGAGGAGCGCCGCCGTGCCGAAGAGCGTGCGCGTGAGGCGGAAAAGTGGGTCCGAGAGCTTTTCGAACCGGCGGCTGAATGACGATCGTCGTCGTCGACACCTCGGTCCTACTGAACATCCTCAACGTTCCCGGCAAAAACCAGCAGCGCGACGAGGTCGCGGAGCGTCTCCTCGAGCTGGTGAAGGAGCCGTCGATCCGGCTCCTCCTTCCGCTCGTCGCCGTGGTCGAGGCGGGCAACCACATCGCGCAGCTTGCCGACGGGCGCGTTCGCAGAAGCCGGGGCGAGCGCCTCGCCCAGCTGATCGACGGGGAGTTGGCTCGGAAAGCACCCTGGGCGCTCGTTCCCTTCCCGGAGCCGGACGATCTCCGGAAGCTGACCGCTGGTCTCGTGGGTCGGCTCGTCGAAGGAATCGGGTTCGCCGACGCCTCGATCATCGCGATTTGGGAAAAGCAGAAGACGAGGTGGTTGAAACGCCGGGTCTACATTTGGTCCTTGGACCACCAACTGCAGGCCTACGACCACGAGCCCTGACGTCGCCGGCGACCCGCAAGGAGACCCCGCCCGGGAGGGCCGGGCGGGGTCGGGGGCTCAGACCTCGGGGGTGAGTTCCTGGGTGAACAGGGTCTCGCCGTTCAGATCTTTCAGGCGGACGGTCATGACCTCGCTCCGGCCGTCGATGTCGACCTGGCCGAAGAACTGCATCCCGGCCGAGGGCGGCAGGTTCGACTGACCCGCGGGCGGCGCCTTCTGGAAGACGACCTGCGGGCCGAAGGTCCGGTCGAGCTCGTTCGGGCCGAAGGTGCCGGCGTTCAAGGGACCGGAGACGAACTCCCAGAACGGCGCGAAGTCCTGGAAGACCGCCTTGTTCGGGTCGTAATAATGCGCCGCGGTGTAGTGCACGTCGGCGGTGAGCCACACCACGTTCTTGATCCGGTTGTCGCGGATGAAGCGCAACAGCTCGGCGATCTCGAGCTCGCGGCCCTTGGGGGCGCCGTGCTCGCCCTGCGCCACCGCTTCCGCGCCGCGGCGGTTGCGGAAATCGTCCCAGACGATGAGCCCGATCGGCATGTCCGAGGCGATCACCTTCCAGGTCGCATCGGAGGCCAAGAGGGCCTGCTTGAGCCAACGGACCTGCGCCTCGCCCAGGATCCGGCTCTCGGGCGCGAGCACGGTCTCGAGGCCGTCGGTGTTGGGACCGCGGTAGGAGCGCAGGTCGATCCGGAACACCTCGAGCGAGGGGCCCCAGCGGAACGAGCCGTAGATCCGGTCCTGCTCGAGCGGGTGCCGGCGGGTCGGCATGTAGTCGTGGAAGGCCTTCATCGCCCGGGCGGCGAGGACCGCGACCGAGCCTTCCTTGTAGCGCTCGTCCTTGTCGAGGCGCTTCTCCCAGTACCAGTTGTTGGTGACCTCGTGGTCGTCCCACTGCGCGAGCATCGGCACCGCCGCGTTGAACCGCCGGACGTTCTCGTCCATGAGGTTGTAGGCGTAGTTCATGCGGAACTCGCGCAGGCTCTCGGCGACCTTCTGCTTCTCTTCGATCGTGACGTTCTTCCAGATCGAGCCGTCCGGCAGCTTGCGCTCCGCCGGGATCGGATTGTCGGGATAGACCGTGTCGCCGCTGTGGATGAAGAAGTCGGGCTCGACCCGGCGCATCGCCTCGTAGATGCGCATGCCGCCGAACTCGGGGTTGATGCCGTAGCCCTGGCCCGCCGTGTCACCCGACCAGACGAAGCGGACGTTGCGCCTTCCGGCCGGCGGGGTCGAGAAGCTGCCGGCGACGGGCTCCGACAGGGTCTTCAGGTCGCCGAGATCGAGGAAGCGGACCCGGTAGAAGATCTTCTGCCCGGCGGGCAGGCCCGAAAGATCGAGCTTGGCGCAGAAGTCGGTGTCCTCGGCGACGTTCGGGCCCACCACCGTGCGGGCATCGGCCATGCTCTCGGTGGTCGCCCACTCGACCAGCAGGCGGGCCTCGCGGTCGGCCTTGGCCCAGAGGATCGCCCGATCGCCGGCGAGGTCACCCACCTGGACACCGTAGGGGACCTTGATGCGCAGCCGCTCGCTCACGATCGCCGCCGGCGCCTGGGCGAGCGCGCGCAAGGGGCTCGCAGAGAGGGCCAAGCCGGCCGCGGCACCGCCCAAGAGCAGCCGCCGGCGCACCGGGGTGACGGCGGGTCGGAAGGGATGGCTCATCGTCGGGACCTCCGAACTTGGAACCGCTCCGAACCTTGCGCCGCGACGTCGACGATCTCCGGGCAGTTACTCGACCGGAGGATGATGAGCGACCCCCACCGCCGCGGCAAAAAATAACGATTTTTCGATGGAAAATCGGACGAAGGCCGCTTGCCTTTCGTGGAGAGGTGCGCCATCTCGGGCCGAGACGCCCCGGAGGAGCGCGCATGGCCGATCTGCCCACCCGCGAGACCCCGCCACCCGTCCGCCTCGACCCGCCGGGCCGCGGGCGGATCTACGAGAACGTGTTGGAGACGATCGGCAACACCCCGCTCGTGCGGATCCGCAAGCTCGCGCGCGAGGCCGGCGTCGTCGCCGATCTCTGCCTCAAGCTCGAGTTCTTCAACCCGCTCGCCTCGGTGAAGGACCGGATCGGCGTGTCGATGATCGAGGCCATGGAGGCGGAAGGGAAATTGAAGCCCGGCGGCACGATCGTCGAGCCGACCTCCGGCAACACCGGGATCGCCTTGGCCTTCGTCTGCGCCGCCCGCGGCTATCGGCTGATCCTCACCATGCCGGAATCGATGTCGATCGAACGGCGCAAGATGCTCAAGCTCTTGGGGGCGGAGATCGAGCTCACGCCGCGCGAGAAGGGGATGAGAGGTGCCATCGCGCGGGCCGAGGAGCTCTTGAAGGAGATCCCGGGGGCGGTGATGGCCGGGCAGTTCGACAACCCGGCGAACCCGGCGATCCACCGGCGCACGACCGCGGAAGAGATCTGGCGCGACACCGAGGGCAAGGTCGACGTGATCGTGGCCGGGGTGGGCACGGGCGGCACGCTCACCGGCTGCGCGCAAGTGATCCGCCCGCGCCGGCCCTCGCTCCACATGGTCGCGGTCGAACCCGAGGCCTCCCCGGTGCTCTCGGGCGGCCAGCCCGGGCCGCACCCGATCCAGGGGATCGGCGCGGGCTTCGTGCCGGCGGTGCTCGACACCAAAGAGATCGACGAGATCGTGAAAGTGGGCTCCGAGACGGCCTTCCAGACGGCGCGGCTCTTGGCGCGCACGGAAGGCATCCCGGGCGGTATTTCGACCGGTGCCAACCTCGCCGCGGCGATCGAGGTCGGCAGGCGGCCCCAGATGAAGGACAAGCTCGTCGTCGTGATCGCGCCCTCCTTCGCCGAACGCTACATCACCACGGCCCTCTTCGAAGGGCTCTGAGCCGGTCCCGGCGGGCACCGACGGAGGGGCCTGCGCCCGGCCGGCTGGGCGGGCCGCGCGGCGCCGCCTAGAGTGCGCGCGGGTCGAGCCGGGGAGGGACCGATGGCGGGAAGCGGGCGGATCGCGATCGTGACGGGGGCGGGAAGCGGGGTGGGGCGGGCAGCAGCCCTCGCCCTCGCGGCGGACGGCTGGGCGGTGGCCCTGGCCGGGCGGCGCAGGGACCAGCTCGAGGAAACGGCGAAGCTCGCCGGCGACGCGACGACGGTCGTGGTTCCGACCGACGTCACGGACCCGGCCTCGGTCGAGGCGCTCTTCGGCACGGTCCGGGACCGCTTCGGCCGGGTCGATCTGCTCTTCAACAATGCCGGGGTGGGGGCCCCCGGGGTCCCGCTCGAGGATCTGCCGATTTCCGAGTGGCGAAAAGTGGTCGAGACCAACTTGAACGGCATGTTCTACTGCATCCAGCAGGCCTTCAAGGTCATGAAGGCGCAAGATCCGCGCGGCGGGCGGATCATCAACAACGGCTCGATCTCGGCCTACGCGCCGAGGCCCAACTCGATCGCTTATACCGCGACCAAGCACGGCGTGACCGGGCTCACCAAGACCGCGTCGCTCGATGGTCGCAAATACGACATCGCCGTGGGCCAGATCGACATCGGCAACGCCGAAACGCCGATGGCCGCGCGGATGAAGGATGGCGTGCCGCAGGCCGACGGCTCGATCCGCCCCGAGCCCTTGATGCCGGTCGAGCACGTCGGGCGGGCGGTCGCCTTCATGGCGAGCCTGCCTTTGGACACCAACGTCCTGTTCATGACGATCATGGCAACCAAGATGCCCTTCGTCGGCCGCGGCTGAGCGGCCGGGCGCGCCTGCCCTGCTCTCCTACCGCCACGCCTTCCACGCCGGCGGCATCGCCGACGTTCTCAAGCATGCGCTCTGGCTCGCCGTGCTGGCGCGCGCCACGACGCGACCGGGGCGGCTACTCGTCGTCGACCTCTTCGCCGGCGCCGGGGTCTACGACCTCGAGGGACCCGTGGCGCGCAAGACCGGCGAGGCGCGCGAGGGGATCGTCCGGCTCTTGCGCGCGCCGGGCCCGCCGCCCGCGCTCGCCGCACCCTTGATCGAGGCGGTCCGCGCCCTCGATCCCGGCGGTCGGCGCTATCCGGGCTCGCCCGAGCTCGCCCGGGCGCGCCTGCGGCCCGGCGACCGGCTGGTGCTGGTCGAGCTCCATCCGACCGACCACGCCGATCTCGTCGCGCGCTACGGCGGGCGCGAGGGAATGGAGGTGCGGCGCGCCGACGGGCTCCGGCTGCTCGCCGGCACGCTACCGCCGCCCGTCGGTCGGGCGGTCGTGCTGATCGACCCGGCCTACGAGCTCGAGGACGAGGAGCCGGCGCTGGTCGACGCGCTCGGCCGGGCCTTGGCCCGCCAGCCGGCGGCGGTCTACCTGCTCTGGTACCCGGTGCTCGAGCGGGCGCGGACCGAGGCGTTCCTCGCCGCCCTCGCCGCGGTCGGGTTCGGTGGGGCGCTTCGGGTCGAGCTCGCCCGGCTGCCGGACGGGGCGGGGCGCGGGCTCACGGGGTCGGGGATGGTGATCGTCAACGCCCCGCAGGGCCTCGACCGCTGGCTCGCGCGCGAGCTGCCGATCCTCGCCGCGGCCCTCGGTGCCCGGGGCCCGAGCCGGGTCGAGCGGCTTCCCGGGCGACCCGCGCCGCGCCGGCCGCGCAGCCTCGCCGCCCCGCTCAGCGGTGGGCGGCGTTGACCTTGGCGAGGGCCGCCGAGCCCGGGCAGAGCTCGGCCTCGCCGAGCCGGTTCAACGGGGTCGCGACCGTGCCGAGCTCGTCGTGCAGGTCGGTCGAATGCGGCTCGACGTAGAGGAGGCCCGTGACGATCTCGCCCCGGGCGCGGTGCTCGAAGAGATAGTCCATGGCCGCCACCCGGTCGGTCGGATCGTAGTCGGCCTCGAGTTTCGACAGGCGGAGGATCGTGCCGTCGTGCTGCGGCACCTCGATCACCTCGCCGGGTTCGTACGCGGCGGTGATCGGCTTCTGCGGCAGGATGACGTCGAGCCGGTTGACCGCGTCGTTGTGCTCGCGGACGAAGTCGAAGCTCTTGGTCGAGCCCTTGTGGTTGTTGAAGGTCACGCAGGGGCTGATGACGTCGAGGAAGGCCGCCCCCTTGTGCCGCAGGGCACCCTTGATGAGCGGCACGAGCTGCGCCTTGTCGCCCGAAAAGCTCCGGCCGACGTAGGTGGCGCCCAACAACAGCGCGAGGGCGACGAGGTCGATCGGGCTGTCGGGATTGACCACGCCCTTCTTGCTCTTGCTGCCCTTGTCGGCGGTCGCCGAGAACTGGCCCTTGGTCAGACCGTACACACCGTTGTTCTCGACGATGTATACCATGTCGACGCCGCGGCGGATGCAGTGCGCGAACTGGCCGAGGCCGATGCTCGCCGAATCACCGTCCCCCGAGACGCCGAGATAGATGAGATCGCGGTTGGCGAGGTTGGCGCCGGTCAGCACGGACGGCATCCGACCGTGCACCGAGTTGAAGCCGTGCGCGGTGCCGAGGAAGTATGTGGGCGTCTTGCTCGAGCAGCCGATCCCGGAGAGCTTGGCGATCCGGTGCGGCTCGATGTCGAGCTCGAAGCAGGCCTGGATGATCGCCGCACTGATCGAATCGTGCCCGCAGCCGGCGCACAAGGTCGAGATGGCGCCCTCGTAGTCGCGGTGGGTGAGGCCGAGCGCGTTCTTCGGCAGCGCCGGGTGGTGGAGCTTGGGCTTGGGCAGGTAGGTCACGACACGGCCTTCCGGAACGGCACGATCTTGGCATCGGAGAGACGGTCGAGCACGGCGCGGGTCACGAAGCGGGCGGTGATCGGCGTGCCGTCGTAGTGCAGCACGGGCCAGAGCCGGGCCGGGTCGATGCCGCACTCGTTGACGAGCAGCTGGCGGAGCTGGCCGTCGCGGTTCTGCTCGACCACGAACACCCGCTCGTGGGCGGCGACGAACTCCTCGACCGCGCGGGCGAAGGGGAAGGCGCGGATGCGCAGCGTGTCGAGATGGACGCCGCGGTCGGCGAGTTCGGCCAAGGCTTCGCGCACCGCCGGCATCGACGAGCCGAAGGCCAGGAGGCCGAAGCGGGTGGGCTCGGCGGCCGGCACGAGCTCGGGCGCGGGCACGAGCTTCTTGGCGGTCTCGAACTTCCTCGAGAGCCGCTGCACGTTGTCGACGTAGGCCGGGCCCTCCTCGGTGTAGCGGGCGTAGCGGTCGTGCGAGGTGCCGCGCGTGAAGAAGGCACCGCGGGTGGGGTGGGTTCCCGGATAGGTGCGGTAGGGGATGCCGTCGCCGTCGACATCGAGATAGCGGCCGAACTCGCGGCCCGATTCGAGGTCGGCGAAGGTCATGACCTTGCCGCGGTCGTAGCGGCGGGAATCGTCCCAGGCGAGCGGCCGGCAGAGCCATTCGTTCATGCCGATGTCGAGGTCCATCATGACGAAGACCGGCGTCTGCAGCCGGTCGGCCAGATCGAAGGCATCCGCGGCCATGGCGAAGCACTCGGCCGGGTCCTCGGGGAAGAGGAGGACGTGCTTGGTGTCGCCGTGGCTCGCATAGGCGCAGGGCAGGATGTCGGACTGCTGGGTGCGGGTCGGCATGCCGGTCGAGGGGCCGCCGCGCTGGACGTCGAACACCACCGCCGGGATCTCGGCGAAATAGGCGAGGCCCAGGAATTCCTGCATCAAGGAGATGCCGGGCCCGGAGGTGGCGGTGAAGGCACGCGCACCGTTCCAAGCCGCCCCGATCACGATACCGATCGCCGCGAGCTCGTCCTCGGCCTGGACGATGGCGAAGCGCTTCTTGCCGGTCTCGGGCTCGATGCGGAAGCGCTCGCACCAGCGCATGAAGGCTTCGGCGAGGCCGGTCGAGGGCGTGATCGGGTACCAGGCGCAAACCGTGGCACCCCCGTAGACGCAGCCCAAGGCGGCCGCGGCGTTGCCCTCGAGGAAGATCCGATCGCCCACCGCGTCCGCGCGGCGGACCTCGAGGCCGCAGGCCCCGGCGAGCTCGCGGCCGGCCGCCTCGAAGCCCAGATGGAGCGCCTCGACGTTCGGCCCGATCAGCTTCTCCTTGCCCTTGAATTGTTCCCCCACGAGCCGCTCGAGCTCGGCCATTTCGATCCCGAGCAGCCGGGCGAGGGCGCCCACGTAGACGATGTTCTTCATGAGCTGGCGCTGGCGCGGATCGGCCCAGCGCTCGTTGCAGAGCGTGGTGAGCGGCAGCCCGAGCCGGGTGATGTCGCGGCGGAAGCGGCTGTCCGGGAGGGGACGGGTGCTGTCGTAGAAGAGATAGCCGCCGGGCTCGAGCTCGGCTTGGTCCTTCTCGAAGGTCTGCGGGTTCATGGCGACCGCGAGGTCGACCCCGCCGCGCCGGCCGATCCAACCCGCCTCGCTCACCCGGACCTCGTACCAGGTGGGCAGGCCCTGGATGTTGGAGGGGAAGATGTTGCGCGTGGCGACGGGCACGCCCATCCGGAGGATCGCTTTCGCGAACAGGCGGTTGGCGGAGGCCGAGCCGGAGCCGTTGACGTTCGCGAACTTGACGACGAAGTCGTTGACGGCGCGGATGGGCGGGGTCATCGGCAGCCGGCCCGCGCGGTCTCGAGCAGGAACTTCTGCATGTCCCAAGCTCCGGTCGGGCAGCGCTCGGCGCACAGCCCGCAATGCAGGCACACGTCCTCGTCCTTGACCATCACCCGGCCGGTGGCGAGCGGGGCGGAGACGTAGAGCGGCTGGTCGAGATTGCGCGCCGGGGCCTTGAGCCGGCCGCGCAGCTCCGCCTCGGGGCCGTTCACCGTGAAGGTGATGCAGTCCATGGGGCAGATGTCGACGCAGGCGTCGCACTCGATGCAGAGCTCGCGGGTGAAGACGGTCTGGACGTCGCAATTGAGGCAGCGCTCGGCCTCGTGCCAGGCTTGCTCGGGGTCGAAGCCGAGCTCGACCTCGGCCGAAAGCGAGGCGAGCGCGCGCGAGCGCGGCAGGTGCGGCACCCGCCGCCGCGCCTCGAGCGAGACCTCGTTGTCGTAGGCCCACTCGTGCAGGCCCATCTTCTGGCTGGTGAGGCGGGTCGAGGGCGGCGGCCGCCGCCCGGGGTCGAGCCCGCGCAAGGCGAGGTCGATCGAGATCGCCGCTTCGTGGCCGTGTGCCACGGCGGTGATGATGTTCTTGGGACCGAACGCGGCATCACCGCCGAAAAACACCTTGGGGTGGGTCGAGCGGAAGGTCACGGGGTCGACCACCGGCAGGCCGTGGCGGTCGAAGGCCACGCCGGTGTCACGCTCGATCCAGGGGAAGGCGGGCTCCTGGCCGATCGCGACGAGCACGACGTCGCACGGGATCACATGGTCGGGCTCGCCCGTCGGCACGAGCGAGCGGCGGCCGCGGGCGTCGCGCTCGGTGCGGACCTTCTGGAAGCGCACACCCGTGAGCCTGCCGTTCTCGTGGAGGAATTCGAGGGGCACGAGATGGTCGAGGATCGGGATGTCCTCGGAAAGCGCGTCCTCGATCTCCCAGGGGCTCGCCTTCATCTCGGCGAAGGCCGAGCGCACGGCCACGGTCACCTCTTTGCCGCCGAGACGGCGGGCGGTCCGGCAGCAATCCATCGCGGTATTGCCGCCGCCCAGCACGACGACCCGCTCGGCGATGCTCTTGACGTGGCCGAAGGAGACCGCGGCGAGCCACTCGATGCCGATGTGGACGTGGGCCGCCGCCTCGCGCCGACCCGGCACCTCGAGATCCCGGCCCTTTGGTGCCCCGGTGCCGACGAACACCGCATCGAAGCCCTCGTCCAAGAGCGCCTTCAAGCTCTCGACCCGCTGGCCGAGCCGCAGCTCCGGCTCGAGGCCGAGGATGTAGCCGACCTCCTCGTCGATCACCTCCTCGGGCAGGCGGAAGCGGGGGATCTGGGTGCGGATCATGCCGCCGGCGCGCCCGTCCTGGTCGAACAGGACGCAATGGTAGCCCAAGGGAAGGAGGTCGCGGACGACCGTGAGCGAGGCCGGGCCGGCACCGACGAGGGCCACGCGGAAGCCGTTCTTGCTGGTCGCCGGTCGGGGCAGGCGGTCACGGATGTCGTCCTTGTAGTCGGCCGCCACCCGTTTCAGGCGGCAGATCGCGACCGGCTCGCGCTCGACCCGGGCGCGTCGGCAGGCCGGCTCGCAGGGCCGATCGCAGGTCCGGCCGAGGATGCCCGGGAAGACGTTCGACCACCAATTGACCATGTAGGCGTCGGTATAGCGGCCGGCGGCGATCAGCCGGATGTATTCCGGCACGGGCGTGTGCGCCGGGCAGGCCCATTGGCAGTCGACGACTTTGTGGAAGTAGGCGGGATCCTCGATGTCGGTCGGCGGCATCCCGGCGCCGGCCGCCCTTTCGTCCCGGTCCGCGACGCGCAGCTCCCCGATCTCGCTCACGGCAGGCCCGCCCGAATAGGCCCTTTGTTCGTCTTTTGCCGCTAACCCATCACGAGCGCGCGGGCAAGTGAAAGCGGCGCAGCCTACATCACCGGGTCCGCCGGTTCCCGCACAGGATCCGGAACCCAGCCGCAGCGCGCGAGCGCCTCGTGCATGTGCGGCGGCGGCGGGGCCTCGACCCGGATCGGCGGCTTGCCTTCCCGCAGCGGCAGGACGATCGCGCGGGCGTGGAGGTGGAGGGGCGGCAACGGCGTCGGCTGGCGGTCGCGACCGTAGATCGGGTCGCCCAGGACCGGGCAGCCGAGCGCCTCGCAATGGACTCGGATCTGATGGGTCCGCCCGGTCGTGGGCCGGAGCTCGAGCCAGGTGATCCCCTCGGCACGGCCGAGCACCCGCCACAGCGTCACCGCCGGCTGCCCGGTGGGGTCGACTTTCATCCACCAGCCGCGCAGTTCGGAACGTTTGGCGAGCGGCAGGTCGATCCGACCCTCCTCGTCCGAAGGCCCGCCGAGCACGATCGCCCAGTAGGTCTTCTCGACCCGGCCTTCGGCGAACAGCCGACCGAGCCGGCGGAGTGCGGCCGGGTGGCGGCCGAGCACGAGGCAGCCCGAGGTGTCGCGGTCGAGACGGTGGGCGAGCGCCGGTCGGCGGGGATAGCCGAAGCGGAGCGCGTCGAGATAGTGCTCGAGGTTCGGCCCGCCCTTGGGCCCGGCGTGCACCGGCAGGCCCGCGGGCTTGTCGATCACGAGGACAAGCCCGTCGCGGTAGAGGAGCCGGCTTTCGAGGTCGACCGGCTCGGCCCGGGGCGCGGGATCGAGGGCCGCGGGCCGCGACCGGAGCAGGGGCGGGAAGGGCTGGCGCACGCTCGGACCTCGGCGGAGCTTCGGCTCGACAGCTTCGCAGAAAGGCCCTCAGCCGGCGAGCTTCAAGAGCACGACACCCGCGGCCACGAGCGAGGCGGCGGCGATCCGCCGCCGGCCGAACGGCTCGCCCAGATGGCGCACGCCGATCCAGGCCGCGAGCACGACCGAGGTCTCGCGCAGGGCCGAAACGAGGGCCATAGGCGTGGTCGCCATCGCCCAGACGACCATGGCGTAGGCGGCGAAGGAGAGGAGACCGCCCACGACCGCCGGCACGAGGCCGGGGGTGGCGAGCCCGTCGAGCCGATGCCGCTCGAGCCAAAGCACGGCCGCGCCGAACGGCAGGCCGTCGAGGGCGAAGAGCCAGACGATGTAGCCCCAGGGCTCGCCCGCCGCCCGCACGCCCTGGCCGTCGCAAAACGTGTAGAGCGCGATCGTGACGCCGCAGAGGGCCGCCCAGAGAAGGCTCGCCCGCTGCGCCCGGGCGACCCGGCCGAGGCCCACGAGGAGAAGGATCCCGGCCGAGACGACGGCGACCGCGGCGAGCCCGGCGGGGGACAGCTGCTCGCCCGCGAGGAGGAAGCTCGAGAGCGCCACGAGCGGCGGGGCGATCCCGCGAGCGACCGGGTAGGCGAGGCTCAGATCACCGCGCCGATAGGCGAGGCAGAGGAAGCTGTCGTAGGCGATGTGGATCGTGACCGAGCCCAGGAGCCAGGGCCAGGCGGCAGCCGGCGGCGGTGCCACGAAGGGGAGGAGCGGCAGGCACACGAGCGATCCCGTGAGGATCACCACGGCCAAGCGCAGGAACGGGTCGCCGCCCTGCTTGACGAGGGCGTTCCAGGCGGCGTGCAGGCCCGCCGCGGCGAGCACGACCGCGAAGACGAGCGGGCTCACCGGCGTCCGGCCGATCGGTCGCGGGGCCGGGGCCGCCGGCCGGCTGGTCGGCGGGCGTGGGCGGGCCTATCTCGGGACGGGGTAGTCACGGGCAGCGGAGGGACGATGTTCGTCGCCATGAACCGGTTCAAGATCCAGCCCGGCCGCGAGGCCGAGTTCGAGGAGGTGTGGCGGCAACGCGAGAGCCACCTCGACCGCGTGCCCGGCTTCGTGTCCTTCCACCTCCTGCGCGGCCCGTCCAGCGCCGAATACACGCTCTACGCCTCGCATTCGGTATGGGAGTCGCGCGCCGCGTTCGAGGCCTGGACGCGCTCGGAAGCCTTCCGTGCGGCGCATCGGGGAGCGGGCGAGCATCGGTGGCTCTACCTCGCCCCGCCGCAGCTCGAGACCTTCGAGGCGGTCGAAGGGGTACGCTGAGCCGCGGGCGCTGGACGGGCGGCAGGAGCGGAATTATAATGCAGATGTCAATGGGAGAGCCGCGATGGTCCGTCTGAAGCTGCGCGCGATCGGCACCTCGGTGGGCGTGATCCTGCCCAAGGAGGTTCTGGCCCGCCTCAAGGTCGGCAAGGGCGACGAGTTGTTCCTCACCGAGGTGCCCGGCGGCATCCGCCTGACCGCGCACGATCCGACGCTCGAGGAGCAGGTCGAGCTCGGCCGGGAGTTCATGAAGGAGTACCGCGAGACCTTCCGCGCGCTGGCGCGGTGATCGAGCCGGCTTGGGTCGCGCTCGAGGCCGTCCTCCTCCTGCACGAGGAGTCGATCGCCGAGCATGGCGGCCTCGCGGGGGTGCGCGACCTCGGGCTGCTCGAGTCCGCCCTCGCCCGGCCGCGGAACCTCTTCGCCTATGAAGGCGTGAGCGACATCGCCCGACTCGCGGCAGCCCACGCGGCGGGCATCGCGCGCAACCATCCGTTCGCCGACGGCAACAAACGGGCCGCGTTCCTGGCACTCGGCCTGTTCGTCGCGATCAACGGCTGGCGCCTCGTGGCCGACAAGGCCGAGGCGACGATCGTCATGCTCGATCTGGCCGCGGGCGAGCTCGAGGAGGAGGCGCTCGCCGAGTGGATCCGCGCCCGGCTCGCCCGGCGCTCGCCTCAGCCCTGACGGGCGAGGCGCTCGGCCACTTCGAGGGCGGCGTATGTCAAGATCCCGTCCGCCCCGGCGCGCTTGAAGGCCAACAAGCACTCTTCCATGCAGCGCGCCCCGTCGAGCCAGCCGCGCTCGGCCGCGGCCTTGACCATCGCGTACTCGCCCGAGACGTGGTAGGCGAAGGTGGGGACGCCGAACGCCTCCTTCACCCGGGCGACGACGTCGAGATAGGGCAGGCCCGGCTTGACCATGACGATGTCGGCGCCTTCGGCGATGTCGAGGGCCACCTCGCGCAGCGCCTCGCGGACATTGGCCGGATCCATCTGGTAGGTCTTCTTGTCGGCCTTGCCGAGCGCCGAGGCCGAGCCGATCGCGTCGCGGAACGGGCCGTAGAAGGCCGAGGCGTATTTGGCGGCGTAGGCCATGATGATCGCCTGGGCGTGGCCGGCCTCGTCGAGGGCCTTGCGGATCGCACCCACCCGCCCGTCCATCATGTCGGAGGGCGCGATCACGTCGCAGCCCGCCGCGGCTTGGCAGAGCGCTTGGCGGACGAGGGCCTCGATCGTCTCGTCGTTCAAGATCACCCCGTCCGCGACGATCCCGTCCTGGCCGGTCGTCGTGTAGGGGTCGAGGGCCACGTCGCCCATCACGCCGATTTCCGGCACCGCCTTCTTGATCGCCCGGATCGCCCGGCAAAGGAGATTGTCCGGGTTCCAGGCCTCCCGCCCGTCCACCGTCTTGCGCTCGGCGGGCGTGCACGGGAAGAGGGCAACCATGGGTATGCCGAGCCGGGCACAACGCTCGACCTGCAGCAACAGGAGGTCGATCGACAGCCGCTCGACGCCGGGCAGCGACGGCACGGGCTCGCGCCGCCCGTGACCCTCCAGCACGAAGAAGGGCTGCACGAGATCGGCCGGTCGCAAGGCGTGCTCGGCCACGAGCGAGCGTGCCCAGCCCGCCTGGCGCAGCCGACGCAGGCGGGTCCTCGGGAAGGGCGGCTGGCTCGCCAGATGCCTCGGCATGCTCATGGGCGGCTTCGACGCGTGACGACCGTGTGACGACCCGTTCGACTTTTTCTAAGACCGGTTCGACGCGCTGGCAACCGATCGCCGAGCTCGGCGATTGACCCGCCCGGCGGGGCTGGCTAGGCCGGTCGGGCGGAAGCGGAGGGCGGTTTGCCGATCGGGTTCGAGCCGAGCGAGGAGCAGCGGGCGATCGCGGAGCTCGCCCGCGACTTCGCGCGGGAGGAGCTCGCGCCGTTCGCCGACGCCTGGGACCGCGACCACATCTTCCCGGCCGAGACGCTCCGCAAAGCCGCGAGCCTCGGCTTCGCCGGGATCTACGTGGCCGAGGAGGTGGGCGGGGCCGGGCTCGGCCGGCTCGAGGCGGCGATGGTGTTCGAAGAGCTTGCGCGCGCCTGCCCCTCGACCGCCGCCTACCTCTCGATCCACAACATGGTCGCCTGGATGATCGACGCCCACGGCGACCTCGAGCAGCGCCGCGCCTTCGTGCCCGAGCTCTGCACGATGGCCCGCTTCGGCGCCTACTGCCTGACCGAGCCCGGCAGCGGCTCGGACGCGGCCTCGCTGCGCACCACCGCGCGGCGCGACGGCGAGGATTACGTCCTCGACGGGGCCAAGGCCTTCATCAGCGGCGCCGGGGCCGCCGACCTCTATCTCGTGATGTGCCGGACGGGCGGTCAGGGGCCGGGCGGGATCAGCGCCATCCTGGTCGAGAAGGGGACCCGCGGCCTCTCCTTCGGCAAACAGGAAGAGAAGCTCGGCTGGCACAGCCAGCCCACCGCCATGGTGATCTTCGAGGCCTGCCGGGTGCCGGTACGCAACCGCATCGGGCGCGAGGGCGAAGGGTTCAAGATCGCCATGCGCGGGCTCGACGGCGGGCGAATCAACATCGCCGCCTGCTCGCTCGGCGCGGCGGCCGAATGCCTCGACAAGGCCCTCGTCTACACCAAGGAGCGGCGACAGTTCGGCAAGGCGATCGCCGAGTTCCAGCACACCCAGTTCACCTTGGCCGACATGGCGAGCGAGCTCGAGGCGGCCCGGCTCATGGTCCATCGCGCCGCCTGGAAGCTCGACCACGGGGCGGTGGATGCGACCGTGGCGGCGGCGATGGCCAAGCGGCTCGCCACCGACCTCGGCTTCTCGATCGTCGATCGGGCACTCCAGCTCTTCGGCGGCTACGGCTACATCCGCGACTATGCGATCGAGCGCTATCTGCGCGACACGCGTGTCCACCGGATCCTCGAGGGGACGAACGAGATCATGCGTCTGATCATCGCCCGCCGCCTGCTCTCGGAGGCCTCGTGAGCGCCGCGGGGCCGATCCGCTTCCTGCGCGAGGGCCGGCTCGGGGTGGTCGTGCTCGACCGCCAAGAGGCGCTCAACGCGCTCACCCGCGCGATGGTCCGCGAGCTCTCGGATCACCTGCGACGCTGGAAGGACGATCCCGAGGTCGAGGCGGTGCTGGTCAAGGCCGCACCGGGCCGGGCGTTCTGCGCCGGCGGCGACGTGCGCGCGGTGGTCGAGACGGTGCGCCGCGAGGGCGTGGCCGCAGCACTCCCCTTCTTCCGCGACGAGTACCGGATGAACTGGCGGATCGCCCGCTTCCCCAAGCCCTACGTCGCGCTCCTGAACGGCGTGACGATGGGCGGGGGGTGCGGGATCTCGATCCACGGCTCGCATCGGATCGCCACCGAGCACACGCTCTTGGCGATGCCGGAGACCGGGATCGGCTTCTTCCCCGACATCGGCGCCACCTTCTTCTTGAACGCCTGCCCGCCGGGGCTCGGGATGTATCTCGGGCTCACGGGCGCGCGGCTCGGCGCGGCCGACGCGCTCTTGGCCGGCCTCGCGACGCATTTCGTCCCGGCCGCACGCCTCCTCGAATTCGAGGCGCGGCTCGTCGCCGCCGGCCCGGGCGAGGTCGTGGCGGCCCTGGGCGCGGCCTTGCGCGAGCTCGGCACGGCACCCAACGAGACCGCCCCGCTCGCCGCGCGGGTGAGCACGATCCGGGCGATCTTCGCGGCCGAGAGCTTCGCCGAGCTCGTCGACCGGCTTCAGCGCGAGCCCACCGGCTGGGGCCGCGAGCAGCTCGCGCTCCTGCGGGAGAAGTCGCCGCTCGCGGTGCGGCTCACCTTCGCCCAGCTCCGGCGCGGTGCGGGTGCCGGCCTCGAAGAGTGCCTGCGCCTCGAATATCGGATGGTGCGGCACGTTCTCGAATCGGGCGAGTTCGCCGAAGGCGTGCGCGCGCTCTTGATCGACAAGGACAAGCGGCCGCGCTGGCGGCATCCGTCGCTCGAAGCGGTCGACGAGGCCGAGGTCGAGCGGTTCTTCGCGCCGATCCCGGAAGGCGATCTCGCCCTCGACTGGGAGGGGATCTGAGCGGCCGCGTGGGGCGGCCGGGGAGGGGAGGATGGCCCGGATCGGCTTCCTGGGACTCGGCAACATGGGCGGCCCCATGGCCGCCAATTTGGTCAAGGCGGGACACACGGTCCGTGGCTTCGATCCGGTCGCGGCGGCCCGCGAGCGCCTCGCCGCGGCGGGTGGTGCGCCCGCGGGCTCGATCGCCGAGGCGGTCCGCGAAGCCGAGGTCGTGATCTCGATGCTGCCCGAGGGACGGCACGTGCGGGCGGCCTATCTGGAGCCGGGCGGGGTTCTGGAAAAGGCTCCTCCCGGGGCCCTCTTGATCGACTGCTCGACGATCGACGTCGCGACCGCGCGGGCGGTGGCCGAGGCCGCTTCGGCGAGGGGCTTCGCCATGCTCGACGCACCCGTCTCGGGCGGGGTCGGCGGGGCCACGGCGGGGACGCTCACCTTCATGGTGGGGGGCGATCCGGCCGCCTTCGAGCGGGGGCGACCGATCCTGGAGGCCATGGGCAAGGCGGTGATCCACGCCGGCCCGTCCGGCAACGGCCAGGCTGCCAAGATCTGCAACAACATGATGCTGGGCATCCAGATGATCTCGGTGTGCGAAGCCATGGCACTCGCCGAGAAGCTCGGTCTCGCGCACCAGACTTTGTTCGAGATCGCCTCGAAGAGCTCGGGCCAATGCTGGTCCTTGACGAGCTACTGCCCGGTGCCGGGCCCGGTGCCCTCCTCGCCCGCCAACCGCGGCTATACCCCCGGTTTCACGGTCGCGATGATGCGCAAGGACCTGAAACTCGCCCAGGAAGCGGCGCAAGCCGTGGGTGCCCGCACGCCCCTGGGCGCCGGAGCGTATCAGCTTTACAACTTGTTCGCCTCGCAAGCGACAGAGGGGCTGGATTTTTCTGCAATCATGACGATGATCGGTGCAAAGGCCAACTAAACGTACGCGCTAGGTCGGACGCGGCCTCCGCCCGGCCGGCCGCCTCGCCGAGGGCGACCCGTGAAAGAGCATTACGTCCAGACCACGAGGCTCATCGAACGCCTCCACCGCCGCTTCCTCGACGTGATCAAGGCCGAGCTCGACCGGCTCGGCATCGAAGACATCAACAACGTCCAGACCTTGATCCTGTTCAACATCAACGTCGATCAGCTGACCGTGGGCGAGCTCACCGCTCGCGGCTATTATCTGGGCTCGAACGTCTCCTACAATGTCAAGAAATTGGTCGAGAACGGTTATTTGTTGCAGGAGCGCTCGGCGCACGACCGGCGGATGACGCGGGTCAGGCTCTCGCAGAAGGGGCTCGAGCTCACCGCCAAGATCGACGAGCTCTACGCCCGCAACGCGGCGCAGATCGAAGGGCGGATCGCCACCGAGGAAGAGCTCAAGCAGCTCAACCGTACCCTGCAGAGCCTCGAGCGGTACTGGAGCAACCTCGTGAGCTTCGCCCTCTGAGGGACCGGCCGCGGGCGCGCGGCGACCCGGCCTCAGGAGCCCTCGGAACCGCCCTTGGCGGCGGCGCGGGCGAGTGCCTCGAGCTGCCGCTGCATCGCCTCGAGCCGGTTCTCGAGCTCCTTCATCTGCTCGCCGAGATCGGGTCGCGGCGGGGCGGGTGGCGCCGGAGCGCGGTCCGGCGCGTCGGTCCGGGCCCCTTCGCCGGGCGCGCCGAACGGGCCGAACATCGAGGCGGCGCGCTGGAACATGGCGAGGTTCTGCCGGGCCATGTCCTCGAGCGGGCCGAACGGGAAGAACCGACCGAAGGTCTGTTCCATGTAGGCGCGGATCTGGTCCTGGTGCCGCGCGAAGTTCTCCATGCTCATCTCGAGGTAGCGCGGCAAGAAGGCGTGCAGCTGATCGTCGTAGAAGCTGATGAGCTGACGCAAGAAGCCGATCGGCAGGAGGTTCCTGCCTTTGGCGTCCTCCTCGAGGATGATCTGGGTCAAGACCGAGCGGGTGATGTCGTCGCCGCTCTTGGCGTCGTAGACGACGAAGTCTTGCCCGGCACGGACCATCTGGGCGAGCTCGTCGAGGGTGACGTAGGAGCTCGTCGCCGTGTTGTAGAGTCGCCGGTTGGCGTACTTCTTGACGACCGCGACGGGCTTGCCGCCCTTCTCCTCCTCGTTCGGACGCGCCTCGGCCATGCGATCCCCCGCGCGCGGGCGGCTCACGCCGCCTCGCCCTCCTCGAGCCCCTCGCCCTCGCCGGGGCCGGAAGGCGGCAGCTTGCCGGCCTGGATGTCGGCCTCCTCGGGCGAACGGGCGACATTGACCGTCACCGTCACCTCGACCTCGGGGTGCAGCGCAACGGTCACCGAATGCAGCCCGAGCGTCTTGATCGGCTGGTCGAGCCGCACCTGCTGGCGGTCGAGCTTGATACCGGCGGCACCGAACGCCTCGGCGATGTCGCGCGCGGTAACCGAGCCGTAGAGCTGGCCGGTCTCGCTCGCTTGGCGGAGCACGGTCACACTCTGGCCGTCGACCCGCACCGCCATGGCCTGCGCCTCCTGCTTGCGTTGCAGGTTGCGCGCCTCGAGCTCCACGCGGCGCTTGGCGAACTCGGCGAGCGCCTGCTCCGTCGCCCGCACCGCCTTGCCCTCGGGGATCAGGAAGTTGCGGGCGTAGCCGTCCTTCACCTTCACGACGTCGCCCATTTGGCCGAGCTTCGGCACCCGCTCGAGAAGGATGATCTGCATGGTTCCGGTCCTCCGATTCAGGCGAGCCGGCGCCGCAGGCCCACGAGCTCCTCGGCGAGGCCGAGGGCCGCGACGACCAGCACGAGCGGCCAGCTGAACAGCAGCAACAACAGATAGAGCACGACGAGGGGTGCCCGGCCGAGGCGGCGCGCGGCCACCACTGCGTGCAGGACCGCGAGCCCGGCGAGGAACAGGAGGGCACCACCCAAGAGCAGCACGACGGTCGCGGCGAAGGCCGCGCCGCCGCCGAGGAGCCGGCTCGCCGCGAGCGCGCCGACCGTCACCGGCACGACCCAGCGCGGCAGGACGAGTTCGGCCAACGCCGGGCTCGGCCGGCGCGCCCGCCCGGAGCGGACCAGCAGCGCCTGGGCGAGGGCCGCGTTGGTCCAGATCATCGCGAGCCAGGAAAGGGCGACGATCCCGGGCAACCAGACGAGCCAGCGGGCGAGCCATCCTTCGAGGGCGGCGGTGGCCGCCGCCCCGCCGAACCCGGCCGCCAGATGCGCCGCGAGCAGCCGCGCCAGCGTCTCGACACCCGAGCCGGCGGTCTCGAGCCAGGCGAGTGCGGCGAGGATGGCGGCGCCCACGTAGAGCGCCGTGTCCGCCGCGAGCCGGCCGAGCGGGTACCATTCGATGCGCTGCCCCTCGGCGCGCCAGAGGAGGGCCCGGCGGCTCAGCAGCACCGCCGGGGCGAGCTGGACGACCACGAGCACCGCGGCCGCCACGAGGCCGGAGGCGAGCAAGGTCGTGCCGAGCGCGCCGGCCGAGGCGAGGGCCGCGGACAAGGGCCCCGCCCCCAGGCCGCAGAGCAGGATCGGCAGCTGGACGAAGTAGCCCGCGATCGGCAGCAACCCGCCGCCCTGGATCATCGAAAGGAAGAGGAGGCCGCTGGCGACCCCGGCCAGCGCCGTGATCGCCACGGCACGCCCGTCCATCGCGTTCGGCCTCGTTCCTCTCAGCGCGCCACGAAGGGCAAGAGCGCGAGCTCGCGCGCCCGTTTGATCGCCAGCGCGAGCGCCCGCTGCTCCTTCGCGGTCACCGCGGTGATCCGCCGCGGGACGATCTTGCCGCGCTCCGAGATGAAGCGCTGGAGGAGCTTGACGTCCTTGTAGTCGATCTTCGGCGCGTCGGCGTGGGCGAACGGGCTCGCCTTGCGCCGCCGGAAGAACGGCCGGCGGATGGTGATGTTCGGCGGCTCGACGGACCGCCGGCGCTCGCCTTGCCCTTCGCCGCCCTCGATCTGCTCGTTCATCCTCGTGCTCCCGCGACCTCAGATCCGATCCTCGCGCGCCTCGCGCTCACCCTTGGGCTGCTCCTCTCGCTCGCCCCGGAGCTCCCGCTCGCCGCGGCCCTCGCGGTCGCGGCGCGACCGCTCGTCGCGGCTCGCCTTGGCGAGCATGACGGGCGAGGGGCCGTCGTCGAGCTTGTCGACCCGAACGGTCAGGTAACGCAGAATGTCTTCGTTGATCCGCTCGGTCCGCTCGAGCTCCATCACCGCCGCGGCCGGCGCGTCGATGTTGAAGTGGAGATAGTGGCCCTTGCGGTTCTTCTTGACCCGGTAGGCGAGGTTGCGCAGCCCCCAATACTCGGTCTTGGTGACCCTGCCGCCCTGCTCGGTGACGAGTTGGGCGATCGTCTCGCCGAGGCTCTGAGCCTGCTGGGAGGTGAGGTCGGGGCGCGCGATCAGCGTGTGCTCGTAAAAGGGCATGAAGGCTCCAGCTGGTCTCGAAATGCACGAACGGAGCGCCGACCGCGTCGCCGCTCCGTCCGATCGGAGCACCGCGCCTCGAGGCCGTGGCAGGTCGTCCCGCCCCGCGCGGTGGCCGCGGCACTATACAGAGCGCGATCGGGCGCGCAAGGCTCGGGGCGCTCTGTGACCACCGTGTGCTTGACAGGCGACGGCCGCGACCGCATGAGCCGGCGCGGCGCCGCAGCGCTTGGAATCTTTCCGTGACCCGACCCGCCGCCGTGTTCCCCGGCCAGGGCTCGCAGACCGCGGGCATGGGCCGGGCCCTGGCCGATGCTTCGCCGGCCGCCCGCGCCGTCTTCGAAGAGGTCGACGAGGCCCTCGGCGAACGGCTTTCGGCGGTGATCTTCGAGGGACCGCAGGAGACACTCACGCTCACCGAGAACGCCCAGCCGGCGCTGCTCGCGACCTCGATCGCGGCCGTGCGCGCGCTCGAGGAACGGCTCGGTCGGCCGCTCGCCGAACGGCTCGTCTGCGTGGCCGGGCATTCGCTCGGCGAGTACAGCGCGCTCGTCGCGGCCGGTGCGCTCGGCCTCGCCGACGCCGCCCGGCTGTTGCGGCTGCGGGGCGCGGCGATGCAGCGCGCGACCCCGCCGGGCACCGGGGCGATGGCCGCGATCCTCGGGCTCGAGGCGGCAGTGGTCGTGGCGATCGCGGCCGAAGCGGCGGGGGACGAGGTCTGCCAGCTCGCCAACGACAATGCCGACGGCCAGGCGGTGGTGAGCGGCCACGTCGCGGCGGTCGAGCGGGCGGTGGCGCTCGCCAAGGAGCGCGGTGCCAAACGCGCCGTCATGCTGCAGGTCTCGGCCCCGTTCCATTGCGCGCTGATGGCCCCGGCCGCCGAGGAACTCGCCCCGGCCTTGGCCGCGACCCGCTTCGCCGAGCCCGCGGTGCCGCTCGTCGCCAACGTCACGGCCGAGCCGGCGCGCGACCCGACGCTGCTTCCCGAGCTGCTCGTCCGGCAGGTGACCGGCCGGGTCCGCTGGCGCGAGAGCATGGCCGCGATGGCCCGCATGAGGGTCGACCTCGTCCTCGAGCTGGGGCCCGGCAAGGTGCTCTCCGGGCTCGCCAAGCGCGGTGTGCCGGGCGCCCGCGTCCTCTCCGTGGGCGAGCCGGGCGAGCTCGACGCCGCCGTGGCGGCGCTCGCCGGCTGAAGGGGCCCGCGATGTTCGAGCTTTCCGGCAGGACGGCGCTCGTGACCGGTGCCTCGGGCGGGATCGGCGGGGCGATCGCCCGGACCCTGCACCGCGCCGGGGCCGCCGTGGTGCTCGCCGGCCGGCGGCGCGAGGCGCTCGATGCGCTCGCCCGCGAACTCGGCGAGCGGGCGCTCGTGGCGGTGGGCGATCTGTCCGAGCCGGGTGCGGCGGACGCCCTCGTGGCGGTGGCCGAGCAGGCCGGCGGGCTCGACATCCTGGTCAACAATGCCGGGCTCACGCGCGATCAGCTGGCCGTGCGGATGAAGGACGAGGATTGGCAGACCGTGATCGACACCGATCTCGGCGCCTGCTTCCGGCTCGCCCGCGCGGCCTTGAAGGGCATGATGCGACGGCGCTACGGCCGGATCGTCAACATCGGCTCGATCGTCGGGGCGACCGGCAACCCCGGCCAGGCCAACTACGCCGCCGCCAAGGCCGGGCTCGTCGGGCTCACGAAAGCGCTCGCGGCCGAAGTCGCGAGCCGCGGGATCACCGTCAATTGCGTGGCCCCGGGCTTCGTCGTCACGGCGATGACCGATGCTTTGGGCGAGAAGCAGCGCGCGGCGCTGATCGAGCGGATCCCGACCGGCCGGCTCGGGACGCCCGAGGACGTCGCCGCCGCGGTCCTCTACCTGGCCTCGAGCGAGGCCGGCTGGGTCACCGGCCAGACCCTCCACGTCAACGGCGGGATGGCGATGATCTGAGCGGCGGGTCCGGGCCGCGGGCCGGCCGCGCGCTGGCCAAGCCCCCCCGCCTCGTGTACAAGCCCGGCCGTCTCGAACGGCCCGGCCCGAGAGCCACCAGCGGAAGCGCTTCCACGGAGAGCCCCTCATGAGCGACATCGCCGAGCGCGTGAAGAAGATCGTCGTCGAGCATCTGGGCGTCGACGAGGCCAAGGTCGTCGAGAACGCCAAGTTCGTCGACGATCTGGGCGCGGACAGCCTCGACACGGTCGAGCTCGTGATGGCTTTCGAGGAGGAGTTCGGGGTCGAGATCCCGGACGACGCCGCCGAAAAGATCCAGACCGTCAAGGACGCGATCGCCTACATCCAGGAGCACGCCAACACCTGAGCGGGACCCGTCGGTCCGGGGAGAGGGACGCCGTGCTGCGCAGGGTCGTGGTCACCGGTCTCGGCCTCGTGACACCGTTGGGCAACGGGGTCGAGACGAGCTGGCGGCGGCTCCTCGCCGGCGAGAGCGGGATCCGCCGGATCGACCAGTTCGACACCGCCGATCTGCCGGCCAAGATCGCGGGGCTCGTCCCCACGGGGGACGGCCCCGGCCTGTTCCGGGCGACCGACTACGTCGAGCCCAAGGACCTGCGGAAGAACGACCTCTTCATCGTCTACGGGATCGCCGCCGCCAAGGAAGCCCTCACCGATTCGGGCTGGCAGCCGGCGAGCGAGCAGGAGCGCGAGCGGGCCGGGGTGCTGATCGGCTCGGGCATCGGCGGGCTCAAGACGATCGCCGAGACGGCGGTCGAGCTCGAGGCCAAGGGGCCGCGGCGGGTAAGCCCGTTCTTCATCCCCGCCTGCCTCATCAACCTGGTTTCGGGGCAGGTTTCGATCCGCTTCGGCCTCAAGGGACCGAACCACTCGGTCGTGACCGCCTGCTCGACCGGCGCGCACGCGATCGGCGACGCCGCCCGGCTGATCGCCCTCGGCGATGCCGATCTCATGGTCGCAGGCGGCACCGAGGCCGCGGTCTGCCGGCTCGGGATCGCCGGCTTCGCCGCCGCCCGGGCGCTGTCGACCCGCTTCAACGACACCCCGGAGAAGGCCTCGCGGCCCTGGGACCGCGACCGCGACGGCTTCGTCATGGCCGAGGGCGCGGGCATCGTCGTGCTCGAGGAGCTCGAGCGGGCCAAGGCGCGCGGTGCCAAGATCTACGCCGAGATCAAGGGCTACGGCCTGTCGGGCGACGCGCACCACGTCACCGCCCCGGCCCCGGACGGCGACGGCGGCTTCCGCTCGATGCGGGCCGCTTTGAAGAATGCCGGCCTGCGCCCCGAGGACATCGACTACATCAACGCACACGGCACGAGCACGCCCTTGGGTGACGAGATCGAGCTCGGTGCGGTCCGCCGGCTGTTCGGCCCGGCCGCCGAAAAGCTCTCGATGTCCTCGACCAAGTCCGCGATCGGCCATCTTTTGGGCGCGGCCGGCGCGGTCGAGGCGATCTTCTCGATCCTCGCGATCCGCGACCAGGTCGTGCCGCCGACGCTCAACCTCGACAATCCCTGCGAAGGGGCGGAGGGCATGGACCTCGTCCCGCACCGCGCGCGCCGGCGCGAGGTCCGCGCCGCGCTCTCGAACTCCTTCGGCTTCGGCGGCACCAACGCCACCTTGATCGTCACCCGGCCGGAGCTCGGCTGAACGGCCATGCGGCTCGTCGCCCGGCTCGCGGGCGGCCTCGGCGTCCTCGCCGTCCTGCTCGTGATCGCCGCCTTCGCGGGCTGGCGCTGGCTCGAGGGCTGGCTCGACCGACCCGGGCCGCTCCCGGCCGAGACCGTGCTCGTCCTGCCGCGCGGCGGGCTCCAGGCGGTCGCCGCACGGCTCGAGGAGAGCGGGGTGGTCGACCGCGCCTGGGCGTTCGTGCTCGCCGCCCGGTTGCAGGGGCGGGAGCGGGCGCTCAAGGCCGGGGAATACCGCTTCGCGGCCGGGATCGCGCCGCGCGCGGTGCTGGATCTTCTGGAAAGCGGGCGGGTCGTCCTGCACCGGATCACGGTCCCCGAAGGCCTCACCACGGCCGAGGTGCACGCGTTGCTCGAGGCCGCGGAGGTCCTCGACGGGCCGCTTCCCGAGCCGGGGCCGGAGGGCACGCTCCTGCCCGAGACTTGGCTCGTGCCGCGGGGCGAGCCGCGGGCGCGGCTCCTTGAGCGGATGCGAGCGGCGATGCGCGAGAGCCTCGCCGAGCTCTGGGCGCGGCGTGCGCCCGATCTGCCCTACACGCGGCCGGAGGAGGCGGTGATCCTCGCGTCGCTGGTCGAGCGCGAGACGCCCAAGAAGGAGGAGCAGCCGCTGGTCGCCGCGGTGTTCGTCAACCGCTTGAAACGCGGCATGCGGCTGCAGAGCGACCCGACTGTGATCTTCGCCTTGACCGGTGGCCGCAACAGCCTCGATCGGCCCCTGACCCGCAAGGACCTCGAGCTCGACCATCCGTTCAACACCTACCGGATCGACGGGCTGCCGCCGGCGCCGATCGCCAATCCCGGCCGCGGCGCGCTCGAAGCGGCCCTCGCCCCGGCCGCGGTCGACTATCTCTACTTCGTGGCGGACGGCACGGGCGGCCACGCCTTCGCCCGCACGCTCGCCGAGCACAACAGCAACGTCGCCCGCTGGCGGCGGATCCGCGATTCCGCCGACCGACCCGGCGGCTGAGCGGCGAGCGTGATCGCGCCTTGGTAGAGGCTCCGAGCCGGGCTACAAGGCGGCCGCGCCGTGCCCGGAGCCCCACGACGATGCTCGAGCCCGCCGGTTCGCCGCGCCCGAAGCGGCGCGGATTGATGCTGGTCCTCTCCTCGCCCTCGGGTGCCGGCAAGACCTCGATCTCGCGGCGCGTGCTCGAGCTCGAGCCCGAGGTCACCATGTCGGTCTCGGTCACCACCCGGCCGAAGCGGCCGGGCGAGCGCGACGGGATCGATTATCACTTCGTCGACGAAGCGCGCTTCCGGGCGATGGTCGAGGCGGGCGAGCTGCTCGAGCACGCGCTCGTCTACGGGCACCATTACGGCACCCCGCGCAAGGCCGTGGAAGAGGCCCTCGCCGCCGGGCGCGACGTGCTGTTCGACATCGACTGGCAGGGTGCCCAGCAGCTCCGCGAGGCGGCCGCCGACGACGTGGTCGGCGTGTTCATCCTCGCCCCCTCGCTCGAGGCGCTCGAACAACGCCTGCGGACCCGCGCCCAGGACAGCGAGGAGGTGGTCCGCTACCGGCTCGCCAGGGTCGCAGCCGACGTCACGCATTGGGCCGAGTACGAATACGTCGTCATCAACGAAGAGCTCGACAGAAGCGTCGCCGCGGTCCGCGCGATCCTCGCCGCGGAGCGGCTCAAGCGGCGGCGTCAGCCGTTCCTCTCGGAGTTCGTCCAGCAGTTCCGCGCCGGCCCGGGCGCAGCCGGCGGCTGATCGGCGCTCGTGGGAAGCCGCTCGGCGAGGCGGCGGAAGGTCTCGGGGGCGAGCTCCTCGGCACGGGCGGTGGGCGGGATGCCGAGCGACCTCAGGACCGATCCGGGATCCGCCCAGAGCGGGGCCAAGCTCCGGCGCAGCATCTTGCGGCGGTGGCCGAAGGCGGCGGCGGTCAGCCGCTCGACCCGGGCGAGCAGCTCGGGGGGCGGGCGATCGGGGCGGGGGACGAGCCGGACCAGGCTCGAGCGGACCTCGGGCGGCGGCACGAAGGCGCCGGGCTCGAGGTCGAACAGGCGCTCGACTCGGCAGACGAGTTGCGTCAGCACGGACAGCCGGCCGTACGTAGCCCGGCCCGGCTCGGCCGCGAGCCGCAGCGCCACCTCCCTTTGGAACAGGAGCACCATCCGGGCGATCGCGTCGGCCCGCCGCAGCCAGCCGATCAGGAGCTCGGTGGCGATGTTGTAGGGGAGGTTGGCGACGATCACGAGCGCCCCGGGCGGGGCCAGCCCCTCGATCGGGAAGCCGAGGGCGTCGGCCTCGACGAGCTCGAGCCGCCCGCCCGCCGTCGCCACGAGATCGCCGAGCGCGGCGATGCAGCGCGGGTCGCGTTCGACGGCCACGAGGCGCGCCGCGCCGGCCTCGAGGAGCGCACGGGTGAGCCCGCCCGGTCCGGGCCCCACCTCGAGCACGGTTGCACCCTCGAGCGGGCCGGCAGCCCGGGCGATCCGCCGCAGGATCGCGGGATCCAAGAGGAAATGCTGGCCGAGCCCCTTGTCGGCGGCGAGCCCCGCCCGACGGATCACCTCGCGCACGGGCGGCAGCCGGTCGAGCGCCTGGGCCAGGCCCTCGCTCGCCGCGTCGGGCTCGGGCTCAGGCGCGGATATCGATGAACGCCCGCCGGCGCAGCTCGCGCAGCCGGCGATCGGCCAGCCGCTGGAGCTGCTCGGCCTCGAGCCGGCGGCGGACCTCGGCCTCGCGCGCCGCGGCGTCGCCGCCCACGGCTCCCGGTCGGCGGTCGCGGACCAGGAGGATGTGCACGCCCTGCGGGCCGCGGACCGGCGGGGCCACCTGCCCCTTGCCGACGCCCGCGAGGGCCGCGCGGAGCTCGGGTCGGAGCGTGCCGAGCCGGACCCAGCCGAGATCGCCCCCCTCGGCGGCCGAGGGTGCGGCGGAGATCTGCCGGGCGAGCGCGGCGAAATCGACGTCGCCCCGGATCGACTGGACGATGCCCTGGGCCTCGGCCAGCACTTCGGATTCCTGCTCGCGGGCGTAGACCGGCAGGAGGATCTCGCTCAACAAGAGCTCCTCGCCCTCCGCCTCGAACGCCGCCAGCGCCTGCTCGACCTGCTCGCGGCCGATCGCGACCCGCGGCCTGAGCTCGCGCTCGACGAGCTTGCCCCAGGCGATCTGCGCGGCGATCTGCTGGCGGAAGGTCGCCGGATCGACGCCCAGGCCGCGCAAGGTGCGGGCGAGCCCCTCGGGGTCGAGCCGGTTGCGCTCGGCCACGCTCGCGAAGGCCCGGTCGATCTCCGCCTCGCTCGCCGCCAGGCGCAGCCGGCGCGCCTCTTGGACCTGGAGCCGCTCGTCGATCAGCCCGCGCAGGACCTGCGGGGCGAGCCGCTGCTGCGTCTCGGGTGTGTCCGGCAGGCCGGCCGCGACGATCGACAGCCGCACCCGCTCGGCGACGTCCTGGCTCGTGATCGCCTCGTTGTTGACCACCGCCACGATCCGACTGCCCGTCGCCAGCTGTGCCCGGAGCGCGCGCGGCGACGCCGCGAGCCCGAGGCCCAGGAGCAAGGCGCGTCGCGTGGGACGAGCGAAGTCCAACTCGTTCTCCCCCTCACTCCTCGACCGCGGCCGGGCTCGCCGGCCCGCCGAGATTGGTGAGGCTCAAGCGGATCTTGAAGCTGGTCTCCTCGTCCAGGTCGCCGGTCGTGGTGAAACGCTGCTCGAGCCCGGCCACCAGGACGAAGCAGGGGTGCGTATAGAGCAGGCCGAACAAGTTGGACACCGTCCGCCCCTCGTTGAGGTCGCGCCGGGTGCGCGCGGCGATCGCCAAGCTCTCGGTCATCTGCAGCCGGACCCCGGCCCTGAGCTCCTCGCGCGAGCGCGGGGCGAGCCCGGTCGGCTCGTCCGAGAGCCGGAGCCAGCCGACCTCGAAGCGCAACCGAGACGGACCGAAGCTCGCGAACAGATCGCTGCGGCGGAACTCGAAGTCCTGTCGGTCGAGCCGGAAGCGGTAGGACAGGTCCAAGAACTCGCTCGGCCGGAGGTCGATCCGCCCCACGTAGTCGGAGAAATTCTTGTTGACCCCCGAATCGGCCGGCACGGCGTCGTTGCGGCGGACCTGGAAGCTCTGGCCGAAAAGCCCGCTGAGCTCGATCCCGTCGGGACCGCGGGAATCGAAGCGGAGTCCGTAGGCGAGCCGGGTCCCGCCGTCGACCCGGTCGAGCCCGGTGAAGCGCGACGGCTCGAACAGGTTGGTCTCGTCGAATTCGAAGACCTGGCTGTCTTCGTTCGGGATGTCGTCGTCGTCACCACGGTCCGGGCTCACCTTCAACGCGAGCGTGGGCTCCAGCACGTGGACCCAACTCCCGCTCGCTCCGACCAGGGGCCAGCTGCCGTCGAGGATCGCGCGCGGCACGACGCGGCCCTTGCCGCGGCTGCCGCCTTCGCTGCCGAAGCTCGCCGGATCGCCGTCGTAGAGATAGCCGTCGACCCGCCCGTCGAGCCGCAGCCGCCAGAGATCGCCGACCGGCCCGACGCGTGGCAGCTCCCAGCCGATCGTGGTCGAGAAGCGGCGAGTGTCGAGCCCGCTCCGGCGGGTCAAGGCGACGAGGCTCGAATCCAAGGTCCAGATCGAGCCCCAGCGCTGCGGCGAGCTCAGAAGCCGCGCCTCGGCGAGCGGCAGGACGAAGGGGATCGTGGCCTGCCGATCCTCCTCCCGGAGGCTCCGGAAGGCGTAGCCCGAAAGGCCCAGATAGTCGCGCCCCACGACCTTCTGCAGGAAGACCCGGTTCTCGAGCACGTCCTCGGAGCCGAAGCCGTAGCGCTTCCTGTAGGTGTTGTCGGAAGCGAGCCGCAGGTCGAAGCCGGCATCCCAGAGCTCGGCCGGGCGATAGCGGCCGCGCGCGTCGAGATGGCCCCTGAGCTCCTTGCCCCGGGCGGGCTCGCCCGCGCGCGCATAGGCGTCGCCCCAGGTGACGCTGCCGCTCGCCCGGCTCTCGCCGATCTCGCGGAGCTCGCGATATTCGCCGGCCAACACGACCCCTTGCCGGGTCGTGAAGATCGGCGAGAAGGTGAGGTCGCGGTCCGGCCCGAGCACCCAGTGATAGGGCACTTCGAGGGTGAGGCCGAGGCTCGAGCTCGTCCCGGCGGTCGGCACGAGGAAGCCCGAGCGGCGCTCGACCGTGGGGTCGGGATGGCGGAACCAGGGGACCCAGAGGACCGGCACGCCGGCGATCTCGAGCTGCGCGTCCTCGTAAGTGACGTCGCGGGTCGTCCGGTCGTGGCGAACCTTGCGGGCGCGGATCTGCCAGGCGGGCGGGCTCTTGCCGTCGGCGCACAGGGGGCAGGGGCTGTAGACCGCATCCTCGAGCGTGGTGAGCGTGCCGCCCTCGCGCGTGCCGCGCCGGCTCGCGATCCGCGCCCCGCCGCGCAACAGCGCGCGGAACCGCTCGACCGCACCGGTCGCCAGATCGCCCGTGACCTCGAGACTGTCGCCGAAGAAGGCGTCGCCCGTGGGCTCGATCAGGACCACCTCGCCGCGCGCCCGGACCTTCCCCTCCCGCTCGCTCCAGCTCACCTCGCGGGCGAGCAGCCGGCGCTTGCCGCGCGACAGCTCGACCTCGCCGCGGGCGGTGAGCACACCCGTGCGCGGGTCGTAGAGGATCTCGTCGGCGGTGAGCAGCACCGGCTCGGACACCGGCGCCTTCGGCTCGGCCCCGGCGCCGCTCGCGGCGAACAGGAGCGCCGCGAGGAGCGGCCCCGCGACACCGAGCTTCGCGCCCACGCGGCGGTGTGCGGCGGACGCGGGCGCGGGCGGGCGCATGGCGCGGGCTCGTCTCCCGGCTCGTGGTGGGCCGCCTTCTAGCGAGCCCGGCGCGGCCCGTCCACGCGGCCGCGTCCGCCCCCGTGGCGGTTGACAAGCCGGCCGTGCGGCCGACAGGTGGAAGGCCGATCGTCGCTTCCGAGGAGCCCCGCATGCGCGTCGAGATCACCGCGGCCCCCCTACCCGAGACGGGCGTTCTCGTCGTGCCGGTCGGTCGGGAGGGGGCCCTCTCGACCGCCGCGGCGGCGCTCGACGCGCGCTCGGGTGGTCTCTTGCGCCGGGCCCTCGCCGCCGCGGGAGGCCCGCCCAAGCACGGCGAGCTCGTCGAGCTCCTCTTGCCGGCCGGGCTGCCGCAGGAGCGGATCCTCCTTTTGGCCCTGGGCAAGCCCGAGGGCACCCGGCTGCTCGACCTCGAGGAAGCGGGCGGCGCCCTCGCCCAGCGGCTCGCGGCGCTCCGGGTCACGCGCGCGCACCTCGCCTCGCCCGTCGGGCTCGATCTGCCCGAGCCGCCCGCCCGCGTGGCGCTCGCGCTCGCCACGGGCTGCCGGCTGCGCGCCTGGCGCTTCACCAAGTACCAGCACGAGCGACCGGACGAGCCCAAGGGCCGGGTCGAGGAGCTCGTCCTCCACCTCGAGGAGGAGGCGGCCGAGGCGGCCCGCGCGGCGTTGCCGGGCGAGGCGGCGCGGGTCGCGGGCGTGCTCGAGGCACGCGAGCTCGTGAGCGAGCCCGCCAACGTGCTCGACCCGCCGACCTTCGCGCAAGCCTGCCGGCGGCTCGAGCGGCTCGGCGTCGAGGTCGAGATCCTGGACAAGGACCGGCTCGAAGCGCTCGGGATGCGTGCCCTTTTGGCCGTCGCCCAGGGCAGTGCGAAGCCGCCCTTCGTCGTCGTCATGCGCTGGCGCGGGGCCGCGCGCGCGAAGCCCTTGGCGCTGGTCGGCAAGGGTGTCTGCTTCGATACCGGCGGGATCTCGATCAAGCCCGCCCAGGGCATGGAGGAGATGAAGTTCGACATGGCCGGGGCGGCGGCCGTGGTCGGCACGCTCCACGCGCTCGCCGCGCGCAAGGCCCGGGCCGATGTCGTGGGTGTGGTGGGGCTGGTCGAGAACATGCCCTCGGGCACCGCCCAGCGGCCGGGCGACATCGTCCGCGCCATGTCGGGCAAGACCATCGAGGTGATCAACACGGATGCCGAGGGCCGGCTCGTCTTGGCCGATGTCTGTTGGTACACGCAGGACCGCTTCGCGCCGGAGGCGATGATCGACCTCGCGACCTTGACCGGGGCGTGCATCGTGGCGCTCGGCCACGAGCGGGCCGGGCTCTTCGCGAGCGACGAGCGGCTCGCCGAGCGGCTCCTGGCGGCCGGTGAGGCCACGGGCGAGCTGCTCTGGCGGCTGCCGCTCGGCAAGGCCTACGAGCAGCACATCAAGTCGGAGGTGGCGGACTTCAAGAACGTCGGCCGGGCGCGCGAGGCCGGGGCCACGGCGGGGGCCGTGTTCATCCAGCAGTTCACGAACGGGGTGCCCTGGGCGCATCTCGACATCGCCGGCACGGCTTGGACGAGCCGCGATCTGCCGCTCTGCGCCAAGGGGGCCACGGGCTTCGGGGTGCGTCTGCTCGACCGGCTGGTGGCCGAACATCACGAGGAGGCCGGGCCGGTCGGGTGAGCGAGATCGCCTTTTATCAGTTGACCCGCGGCACGCTCGAGCAGGTCCTGCCGCGGCTGCTCGAGAAGGTTCTGGAGAGTGGCCGGCGGGCGGTGGTCCGTTGCCCGACGGCCGAGCGGGTCGAGGCGCTCGACCGGGCGCTTTGGACCTATGCGCCCGATTCGTTCCTGCCGCACGGCACCGCTGCGGACGGCTTCCTCGACCGCCAGCCGATCGTCTTGACCGAGGGGACCGAGCGGCCGAACGGGGCGGAGGTGCTCGTGCTCGTCGAGGACGCGCCGGAAGCGGGGCTCGAGGCTTTCGAGCGGGTGCTCGTGCCGTTCGACGGCGGCGATCCCTCGGCGGTCGAGCGGGCGCGGGGGCGGTGGCGGGCTTGGCGGGCGGCCGGGCATCGGCTCGTTCATTGGCAGCAGGACGAGCAGGGTCGTTGGGTGAGGGCGCGTGAGGGTTGAGCGGGCTTGCTTCCGCGGCGGGTGGGCCTAGAATGTCGGGTGAGCCTGGCGGTCTCGCGGGAGGGTTGCATGAAGGGTCAACTTTCTCGCCCGCTGTGGATTTTGGCATCGTGTATCGGAACCCTTTGTCCTGCCTCGTTTTTTCGAGGGGGGTCCCTCTAGCTCTCTGCCCTGACGAAGAAGGGATTAAGACAGGACGCGGGCAACCGCCTCCTCCTCAGTGTCGGCTCTAGCTCTCTGCCCTGACGAAGAAGGGATTAAGACTCCTCGTTGTGATAGAGGTCCATGACCTCCTCCATGCTCTAGCTCTCTGCCCTGACGAAGAAGGGATTAAGACCCGGTCGCGCGCGTCAGGGCATCCAGCGCCACGAGGCTCTAGCTCTCTGCCCTGACGAAGAAGGGATTAAGACACGAGGCGCTGGATGCAGGCTCTAGCTCTCTGCCCTGACGAAGAAGGGATCGCGATTCCGCCTCGGGCTCTTCCGTAGGGGAAAGTCGCGCTCCGGCGCTCTGCCCCGAGCAAGAGCGGAACAAAGCCCGCCCGGGCGGCGCGGAGGGTCGGCCGCGCCCGCGCGGGCGAGGTCGACGGCGGGCGCACGAGCCGCTAGACGGCACACCGTCCAGCCATGCCACCCGTGCCGGAGCCGAGCCGTGCCGCAGCCCGATCGCGTCCACGCCCTCGAGGGCGTGCCGGTGCCCACCCGCGAGCAAGTCTCCGAGGCGACCGGCCGCTACTGGGACAAATGCATCGAAAAACTCGGCCTCGTTCCCAACGTCCTCGTCGCCTACAGCTTCGACCACAAGAAGCTCCAAGGCTTCACCGCGATGTACAACGAGCTCATGCTCGGCGAGTCGGGCTTGTCGAAGCTCGAGCGCGAAATGATCGCGGTGGTCGTCTCCTCGATCAATCGCTGTTATTATTGCCTGGTCGCGCACGGCGCCGCGGTCCGCGAGCTGTCGGGCGACCCCGAGCTCGGCGAGATGCTCGTCATGAACTACCGGGTGGCCGAGCTCCCGCCGCGCCAACGCGCCATGCTCGACTTCGCCGCCAAGGTGACCGAAGCCTCGTATCGGATCGAGGAGGCGGACCGCGAAGCACTCCGGGCCGTGGGCTTCTCCGACCGCGACATCTGGGACATCGCGGCGGTCGCGGCCTTCTTCAACATGACGAACCGGATGGCCTCGGCGATCGCGATGATGCCGAACCGCGCCTACCACACGATGGCCCGCACACCACGCCCGGAGCCGGCCGGCTGAGGGCTCAGCCGGCGAAGATCGCGAGGACCAAGGCGGCGCACACGGCGAGCGTGAGCGGCCAGCGCAGCGCGGGGTACCAGGCCGGGGCCTCGCCGCTGCGCACCGCACCCAGATCGTAGGCGAGGAGCGAGGCGAAGCTCGCGGCGAGCAGGACGAAGCCCGCCCGACCCCCGAGCAGCAGGGCGAGCCAGGCGAGCAGCGCCGGCACGACGCTCGCCCCGTAGCGCAGGAAGGAGGGGCGCGCGGCGGCCATCGCGAGGCCCCAATGGACCCCGCCCATGAAGGACAGGATGACCGCGCCGTAGCCCAACAGCGCGCCGCGCGCCCAGGCCCCGGTCTCGCCGGGCACGAAGCTCCAGAGCGCACCCGCGAGGAACGGGATCAGGCCGGCCGCACCCAGGAGGGCGGCGGGGTCGGGAACTCCCGAACACCGGAGGAGGGCGAGCATGGGACGGTGCTCCGCGGCGCGCGCCGATCGGTGTCGCCCTTGCCGCGCGGCGCCACCCGGGTCAACCTCGTACGGGGTATTGCGGAGGCCCTCATGCGACGACGAACCGTGCTCGGCGGGCTCGCAGCGGGGCTCGCGACGCCCGCGAGGGCGCAAGGCGAGCTGCCGGTCGACCTCGAGCTCGTGCTCGCGGTCGACGTCTCGGGCAGCGTCGACGAGGTGGAGGCGAACCAGCAGCGGCAAGGCTATGTGGAGGCCCTGCGCGACCCGCTCGTCCACCGGGCGATCGAGCAGGGCGCCCATCAGCGGATCGCCGTGACCTATGTCGAATGGGCGAGCGCCAACTTCCAGCAAACGGTCGTCGGCTGGACCCTGCTCGACGGGCCGGCGGCCTGCGAGCGGTTCGCGGCGATGCTCGCCGAGGCGCCGATCGGCCTTGGCCGTTGGACCTCGATCTCCGGGGCGATCGACTATGCGGTGCCGCTGTTCGACGACAACGGCTTCGCCGGCGAACGGCGGGTCATCGACATCTCCGGCGACGGGACCAACAACAACGGCCGCCCGGTCGAGGACGCCCGCTGGGACGCGCTCGAGCGGGGCATCGTCATCAACGGGCTGCCGATCTTGAACGACCGGCCGCAGCCCTTCGGCATGCCCACGCCGCGGCAGTTGGCGCTCGACGACTATTACGAGCGCTGGGTGATCGGCGGGCCGGGCTCGTTCATGGTCGTGGCCACCGACTTCGACGATTTCCGCCGCGCCGTGCTCGCCAAGCTCGTCCGCGAGATCGCCGGCCGCGACGGCCCGACCCGCCTCGCCCTCGCCGGACGGTGAGCCGGCGGGCGAGGCTCGTCGCGCACGCCGACTGGTCGGCCTCGACCGCCGCCCGAGCGGTCGTGCTCGCCGAGCCGCGGGCGAGCGGCGGGTGGTGGCTGCGGCTCGAGGCGCCCGAGCGGATCACGGAGCTCCTCGCCACGCCCGGCGCCCTGATCGGCTTCGATGCGCCCGCGGGCCTGCCGCGGGCCTATGCCGAGGCTCGCGGGGTCGCCTCGTTCCGCGCCTTCCTCGCCGCCCTGCCGCCCGAGGATCCGTTCTGGACGCCGGTCGCCCCGCCGGAACGCCCGAGCCTCGCCCGCCCCTTCTACCCCGCCCGGCCGGGCGGGGCACGCCGTGCCGCCCTCGAGGAGGGGCTCGGGCTCGGCTCGTTCGCCATCCATCTCCGCTCGTGCGACCGGGTGAGCCGGGCCCAGTGCCTGTTCTGGACGCTCGGGCCCAAGCAGTGCGGCCGGGCGGCCCTCGTGATCTGGCGCGAGCTCCTCCGGCCGCGGCTCGAAGACGTCGCCCTCTGGCCGTTCGACGGACCGCTCGACCGGCTGCTCGGCGCGCCCCGCCCGATCGTCGCCGAGACCTACCCCGGCCTCGCCTACCGGCTCTTGCGGCTGCCCCGCTTCGCCAAGAGTCGCGGGGCCGACCGGGCGCGGGCGTTCGAGCCGCTCGGCGTGCTCGCGCGGGCGCTCGGGGCGCGGCTCGAGGCCGAGCTCGAGGCCGAGGCCCGCGCGGGCTTTCCCGGCGTGCGCGACCACGGCTTCGACGCGTTCGTGGGCTGCTTGCTGCTCTTGGCCATCGTCGAGGGGCTCCGGCCGGCCGGTGATCCGGTCCCGCCCGAGGCCCTGCCGGTCGAGGGTTGGATGCTCGGGCTCGAGGCGGCCGCCGACTAGGCTCGGTCCGCGCGGTCGCGGTGGCGGTGCCGCAGCCAGCGGCCGATCGCGAGCACGGCGGCGCGCGGCAGCAGGGCCGAGAGCCCGACCACCCCGGCGAGCACGAGAAGTAGGAGAAGGTCCAGCCGAGCGCCCCGGGCGAGCGCGTCGTGCAGCAGGAAGGCGACGGCGGCGAGCCCGACGGCCGCACCGAGCACGGTGACGAGCGCAGCGAGCCGCCGGGTCCGCTCGCGGATCCGCCATTCCGTGCGCACGCGACGCTCGACCACGAGGCGCTCCCCGCCGGCGCGAAACCCGGCCGGAGCAGTTTAGCCTGGGCGCGCGCGGCGCGGCAGCAGGAAGGATCTCCGCGGGCCTTGCCGCCCGCGGCCGGATCGACTCACCAGGTGCCGGTGTTGGGCATCGACACCCAGGGCTCCTGCGGCGGCTTGGGCGCGCCTTTCTGCAAGAGCTCGATCGAGATCCCGTCGGGGGTCTTGATGAAGGCCATGTTGCCGTCCCGCGGCGGCCGGTTGATCGTGATCCCGGCATCCATGAGCTTCTTGCAGAGCGCGTAGATGTCGTCGACCTCGTAGGCCAAATGACCGAAATTGCGGCCGCCGGTATAGACCTCGGGATCCCAGTTGTACGTCAGCTCGAGCAGCGGAGACTTGCGGTTCTCCGGCCCGGTCAGCTGGTCTTCGTCGGCGGCGAGGAAGACCAGGGTGAACCGTCCCTGTTCGTTGGTGACGCGGCGGACCTCGCGCATGCCGAGCTTGTTGCAGAAGAAGTCGAGCGACTTGTCGAGGTCGCTCACACGGATCATGGTGTGCAGATAGCGCATCGGCTTGCCGTTCCCTCTCGTCCGTTGACCGGGCCGCGCGCTATGTACTGCGCGCCGCCGCGCCGGGCCAGCGAGGCGGCGCATGCCGGCCGCGCCGGGAGCGAGGGGTGCTCGACGAGCTTCTCTGGACGCTGCTGGCGATCGCCGCGGCCCTCCTCTTGCTCTCGGGTCCGATCCTCGGTTGGGCGGCGTTCTTCCGCCTGCGCCGGCTGGAGACCGAACTGGCCGGCCTGCGGAGCCGGCTCGCGGGGATCGAGGCGGTCGCGCCGGGCGGAACCGCTCCCGCCACGCCGGCGCCGCCCGAGCCGCCGCCACGGGAAGAGGCCGTGGCGCCGGGGCCGGTCGCAGAGGCCGAGCCCAGGGCACCGGAAGCGGAGGCCGAGGCGGCGGTGCCGGAGGCGGCGCCCGAGCCCTTGCCGCCGCCGGCCGATGCCGAGCGCCGGCTCGCCGAGCGCTGGCTCGTCCGGCTCGGCGCCGTGGCGCTGGGTTTGGGCGGGCTGTTCCTCGCCGGCTGGGCGATCGAACAGGGGCTCTTGGGGCCACGCGCGCGGGTCGGCCTCGCCTGGCTCACGGGCCTGCTGCTCGTCCTTCTGGCCGAGCTCGCCCACAGGCGGGCGCCGGCCGGGACCGGAGCTTATCTCGTGCCGGCCGCGCTCGCCGCGGGCGGCCTCTGTGCCCTCTACGGTGCCACCCTTGCGGCGAGCCGGCTCTACGGCCTGGTCCCGCCGCTCGTGGCGCTGGCGCTCCTGGTCTCGACCGGTGTGCTCGCCCTCGCCCTCGCCCGGCGCTTCGGTCCGCTCCTGGCGCTGCTCGGGGCGGTGGGCGCGCTCGCCGCACCCCTGCTGATCGAGGCCCCGGAGCCGAACCCCTGGGCGCTCGCCCTCTACCTCGTGGTCGCCATCGCCACGCTGCTTTCGACCGCCCGGCTCGCGCTCTGGTCCTGGCTCGCCTGGACCACCGCCCTCGGTGGCACGGCTTGGGTCCTCCTGTTCGCCTTCGTGGCCGAAGCGGTCGAGGAGCCCGCACCCTTCGCGCTCTATCTGGCCGGCGCCGGCCTTTCGGCCCTGGCCTTCCGGGCGAGCCTCGCCGAGCCGCTGCCCTGCGGGGACTTCCACGCCGGGCGGGCCGCCGGGCTCCTGCTCGTCGCGACCGTCGCGGCCCTCGTGCTTTGGATCCGGGTGAGCGGCGAGGACCCGAGCGTCGTGACGGCCCTCCTGCTCCTGAGCCTCGCCGCCGCGGCGGCTGCCTGGCGCCGGCCGGGCGAGCATCGGGCGCTGGGCCTGCTCGCCGGCGCGGGGCTCGTGGCCGCCGCCACCTGGTCGATCGCTCCCTTCGTCGAGCCGACGAGCCAGCTCTTCGATCCCTCGGTCGCGCTGCAGCCGGCCTTCTGGCTGGCACCCGAGGCGCGGCCGCTCGCGACGGCACTCGGCCTCGTCGCGCTCTTCCACGGCCTTCTCGGCCTGCTCGGCTCGTTCCGCCGCCCGCACCCGGACTTCTGGGCGGGGCTCGGGGTGACGATCCCCACCCTCGCGCTGGCTGCGGCCTGGTGGCGGCTCGCAGCCTTCGCCGTGAGCCCGCCCTTCGCCGGCCTGGCCCTGGCCTTGGCGCTCCTGTTCGTCCTGCTCGCCGAGCGGACGGCGCGCCGCGCGGGCCTCGAGACCGCGACGGCGGTCTGGGCGATCGGGGCGTCGGCAGCCCTGGCGCTGGCCCTCACGATCGCCCTCGAGACGGCCTGGCTCACGGTCGCGCTCGCCCTCGAGATCGCGGCGATCGGCTGGGTGGCGGCGCGCAGCGGGCTTTCCGCCCTGCGCCGCCCGGCGCTCGTTCTGCTGCTGGTCGCCCTCGCCCGGCTCGTCCTCGCGACCGACCTCGACGCCCCGGCCCCTGCGCTGCCGGTGATCCTCTACGCCTACGGAGCACCGCTGCTCGCGCTCGGGCTCGCCGCGCGCTTCTTCGCCCGCGCGCCCGTCCCGCCGGTCGCCGGCCTCGAGGGCATGCTCGCGACCTCGGCCGTGCTGCTCTGGGTCCTGCTCCTGACCGAGCTCCTGCGCCTTTCGACCGGCACCGAGCGGCTCGACGAGCTCGCCCGGCTGCCGATGCGCACGGGCTCGATGCTGGCATGGCTCCTGACCGGGCTCGCTCTCTTCCGGCTCGGCGAGCGCTCGGCCGCGCCGACCGCCGCCGCACTCGCCGGCGGGTTCCTGCTCGTGGGCGGCCTCCTCCAGCTCCTCGGGCTCGTCTTCGTCGCGAACCCGGCCGCGACCGGCGAGCCGGTCGGGCCCTGGCCGCTCTTCAACCTTCTCCTGCCGGCCTACCTTTTGCCGGCGATCGCCTTCCTCTGGGCGGCCCGCGGCTCGGCCCTCGACCGCTTGCCGGGCCTGCGGGCGCTCCTCGGCGGGCACCGTTCGGCTCGGGCGTTCGGGATCGCCGCCCTCGCGCTCACTTTTCTCTGGTCTAGCCTCGAGGTGCGGCGCGGGTTCCACGCGCCTTTCGTCGCCGGACCTTGGAGCGATGCCGAGTATCTCGCACTCTCGCTCGCTTGGCTCGCCCTCGCGGGCGGGCTCCTCCTGGCCGGGATCGGGCTCGCCGACCGCCAGTTGCGGGCCGCCGCCCTCGCGGTCGGCGGTGCCGCGATCCTCAAAGCTTTCCTGTTCGACCTGGCCGACCTCGAAGGTCTCTATCGGGCCGCCTCGTTCCTCGCACTCGGCCTTTGTCTCGTGGCGGTCGGCTGGCTCTACCGGCGGTTCGTGGCCGAGCCTGCGGCCCGAACCGGTCCGGGTCAGGGGCGGGCACCGCGCTCGCGCAGCCGGCGGAGCCCCTCCTCGGGATCGACCTCGAAGCCGAAATAGATCCGCCAAGCCGGTCCCTCGGCCGGCCCGACCCCGGCGATCCGCTGCTCGATCTGCTCGCTCGCGACGCGCGGGCCGGGGCCCGGCGGGGCTTCGGCTCGGTGCGTGAAGGTCTGCTTGTCGATCACGGCACCGCTCGGATCGACCACCGCCACGAACCAGGGCAGCTCGAGCGGGCCGTCCCGTCCCGCCCCGCCGCGCGGCCCGGGCACGATCGCGAGATCGAGCGTGTAGCGGAGCTGGACACCCTCGGAATCGTAACGGCAGCCGCCGCCGATCCCGGTGAGCGTCGCCCGCCAGGCGAAGTCCGCCGGACCCGGGCCGGTCCGCCGCTCGAGGGTCTGCGCACCGTCGAGGATCGCCGGCCGTGGGCAGGGCGGCGGTGCGGCCGGCTGGCGCGCGCAGCCGACCGTGGCCGCGACCGCCGCGAGCAGCGCGAGCCGGGCGAGGCGGGGAGGCGCGCTCACAGGCTCTTGTGCGTGCCGTCGCAGAGGGGCGGCCGCTGGGTGTGCTTGCAGCCGCAGAAAAAGGCCGGCCCGCTCGCCTGGGCGACGTGCTTCATCGGCGCGAGGCCGGTGCCCTTGTGCGAGCCGTCGCAGAAGGGCTGCTTGGCGCTCCGCCCGCAGACGCACCACCAATAGGTCTCGCCCGCGACGAGTTCGACCTTGAAGGGAGCCTTCTGCGCGATCACCCGATTACTCATCGCGACCTCGCCCGCTCGACCGCCGCCGGCCGGGTCGCGGTTAGCAACCGGCCTCGCCGGCCGCAAGGGCGCCCCGCTCGGTTCTTGCACCGCGTGCCCCGTGCGGTGCATGAATAACCCCCACCTGCGCGAGCCGATCGGATGCATCCCCGGGCCGAGCCCGCCGACCCCACGACCGCCGCCACCCGGCCGCGCCCGGGCGACCGGCTGGCCGCGCTCGACCTCGGCACGAACAATTGCCGCCTGTTGGTCTGCGAGGTCGGCACGGACGAGCTCCGGGTCGTCGACAGCTTCTCGCGGATCGTCCGCTTGGGCGAGGGGCTCTCGCGCCACGACCGGCTGTCCGAGGCGGCGATGGCCCGCACCCTCGCGGCCCTCAAGGTGTGCGCCCGGATCATCGCCCGCCATCGCTGCGTCGCGGTGCGCTGCGTGGCAACCGAGGCTTGTCGGCGAGCGGTCAACGGCCCCGACTTCCTGCGTCGGGTGCGGCGCGTGACCGGCCTCGAACTCGAGCTGCTCGATCATGCCGAAGAGGCTCGCCTCGCGATGCTCGGCTGCCTGCCGCTCGCCGACCCCGACGCCGACCGGCTCGTGGTGGTCGACATCGGTGGCGGCTCGACCGACCTCCTCTGGCTCGACCGGCGTGCCGAACCCACCGCGGGCGAGCCGGGCATCGCGCTCTCCCTGCCGGTCGGCGTCGTCACGCTCGCCGAGACCTTCGGCCAGGAGGTGACGCCGGACGCTTACGCGCGCATGGTCGAGCTCGTCTTCGAGCAGCTGCAGCCGCTCGCCCCGCCACGCCTCGAGGCCGAGGTCGGCGCCGTGGAGATGTTCGGCACCTCGGGCACGGTCACCACGCTCGCCGCCCTGCACATCGGGCTGCGCCGCTACGACCGCCGCAAGGTCGACGGGCTCGTCCTGCCGTTCGCCGCGATCCGGGCGGTGGCGGCCCAGCTCCGCGCCCTCGACAACGCCAGCCGCGCCGCTCATCCCTGCATCGGCCAAGGACGGGCCGATCTCGTGGTGGCGGGCTGCGCGATCCTCGACGCGATCCACCGGCTCTGGCCGGTCGAGCGGCTCACCGTGGCCGATCGCGGGCTGCGCGAGGGGATCCTCGCCAAGCTCATGGGGGCCACGCTCGGCGACGCGCTGCGGCCGCGGGTGGCGGCATGACGGCCCCGCGCCGGACCCGTGAGCGGGTGCGGGCCCGCGGCGGCCGAACCGCCGCACAGGTCCGCTGGCTGCAGCGCCAGCTCGACGACCCGTTCGTGGCCGAGGCCAAGAAGCGCGGCTTCCGCGCCCGCTCGGTCTTCAAGCTCGAGGAGATCGACAAGAAGCACGGGCTCTTGCGACGCGGCATGGCGGTGCTCGACCTCGGCGCCGCCCCGGGCAGCTGGACGCAATACGCCGTGCAGAAGGGCTGCCGGGTGGTGGCCTGCGACCTGCTCGAGATGGCCCCGCTACCGGGCGCCGAGTTCGTCCGGGGGGATTTCACCGACCCCGCGGTCCAGGAGCGGCTGCGGGAGCTCTTGGGCGGACCGGCCGACGTCGTGCTCTCGGACGTGGCGCCGAACACCACCGGCTTGCGCAACGTCGACCGGCTCAAGGTCGAGGCCGTGGTCGAGGTGGTCCTCGATCTTTTGGGCCGGGTGCTGCGGCCGGGTGGTGCCTGCCTCGTCAAGTTGCTCAAAGGAGCCGAAGGGGCGATCCTGCCCATCGTGCGGCAGCGCTTCACCGCGCATCGGCTGATCCGGCCCAAGGCGACCCGCGCCGAGTCGTCCGAACTCTACCTGCTCGCCACGGGGTTCCGGCCCGAGCCGCCGAGCGCCTAGCTCGGATCGCTCGGCTCAAATCGTCTCGGTATTGCCGCAGATCGAAAGAGATTGCCCGCTGATGTTGCGGCCGGCCTCGGAGCACAAATACAGGGCCATCGCGGCCATGTCCTCGGGCTCCACCATCCGCCGCAGCGACACCTTGTCGAGATAGCTCTTGCGGACCTCCTCGACCGACACGCCGAGCGCTTGGGCGCGAGCTTGGAACACCCGCTCGATCCGCTCGCCTCTCACTACCCCGGGGAGGATCGCGTTGACCCGGATGCCTTCCGGGCCGAGCTCCTTGGCGAGGCTCTGGGTGAAACCGACGACCGCCCATTTCGAGGCGGCGTAGGGTGTGCGGTAGGCGTAGCCGAGCCGTCCGGCCACCGACGAAAGGTTGATGATCACCCCCTCCTTCGCCTTACGGAGGAGGGGAACCGCCAACCTCGTGCAGAGGAACATTCCGGTGATGTTCACGTCCAAGGTGCGGCGCCAATCGGCCGGGGAGATCTCCGCGACCCCACCCGTGGGCCCGGCGATGCCGGCATTGTTGACGAGCACGTCGAGCCCGCCGAGCCGAGGCTCGACCTCGCCGAAGAGGGCTTCGACCTGCGCCTCGTCGGCCACGTCGCACGGCACGCCGTGGATCATCGGGTTTTCCGCCGTGAACCGGGCGAGGGCTGCGGTGTCGACGTCGCAGACGAGCACGCGCGCTTCCGCTTCGGCGAAGGCGCGGGCGATCACCGCACCGATCCCCGAGGCGCCTGCGGTCACGAGCACCCGTAGCCCCGGCCGCGGCCGCATTCTCTCGTGGAGCGCCATCGATCGCCTCCCCAGAGCTTTCCCTCGCGGGCGGAGGCTAGGCAGGGGGCGGCCGGCCGGCAAGCGCGCCGGCCATGGGACGGCTCACCAGCGCAGGAAGATGCCGACCGTTCCGAGATTGCCGTCCGGATAGCTCAGGATCTGGGCTTTCACCTTGAAGCCCTTCGGCTCGAGCTCGGCTTTGAAGAAATCGTAGGCACGCTTGGCCCAGCCCTGCAGCGTGTCCGGCCAGGTCTCCTCGTAGTTGTTGATCGCCCGACCGCCGTCGCTGCAGAAGCTCGCCGGGAACTCCATGACCTTCAACTCGTTGAGCCCGGCCTCCGCCGCTTGCTTCAGCGCGGCCGACAGCCGCTCGTGCACGTCGGGGCGAATGTCGCGTGTCATGAACTCGTCGCGCAAGCTCTGCTCGGCCTCGTCCATCTTGCGCTTCTGCTCGAGCGCCTGACGAAGCTTTTCGGCTTCCTTCTCTTCGGCGATCCGTTTGAGATCGTCCGGTGTCACGAGCTCGCTCATCGTTTTCCTCCCTGCATGCGCCGTGTCGGCATCGTCCGTGCTGTGGGCTCCGGCTGCACTTCGGCCTGGAACATCGTTTCGATCCGGGCCAAGCGGGCCGCCCGCTCGCCCTCGGGCTCGCCCACCGCCCGGGCGATCCGCCGTACGATCGCGAGCGCGGCCGCCCGCTCGTCCGGGCCGGTATCGGCCAGCAGATCGGCGACCGCCGCCACCGCCGCCGCCTCGTCGATCAACAGCATCGAGAACTGCTCGCGCAGGCTCGCCTTGAACTCGGCGAGCGGCCGCGCCTCGGGAAGCTCGGTGCGGATCCGCCGGATCGTCTCGAAGGCGCGCTCGTCGGCCGCTTTGTCGGCCATGCCGATCCACACCACCGCGCGGATCAACGCCTCCCGTAGCCCGCCTTCGCCGATCCGGCCGCGCAGCTCCGCGATCCGCCGGGCGATCCGGGCCGTCTCCTCGGGCCCGCGCCCGGGCCGCCGGCGCACCTCCCGCTCGCTCCCGTCGAACCCGGCCAGGGCCTGAATCAGGGGCGAGCCGTAGAGCGTGTGGAAGCTGGCCTCGACCACCGTGTCGCGCATCCGACCCCAGGCCTCGAGGGCCTCGGCGACGCCTCGGGCGACCTTCTCCCCGGCTGCCACGACGGGATTGTCGGCTGCCGCCGGCCGCCGGTCGGCGCGGACCTGCTCGGCCCACTCGGCGACCGGGCGGATCAGCGGGTTCTGATCCGAGAGCAGGGTGTACTGGAGCCGCGCCGGGTGCAGCTCGCGGAGAAGCGCGGCGGTCACCTCGTTGCTCGCAGCCCGCACCCAAGGCTGCCAGAGCTTGCGATAGATTGCCCGGTTGACCTCGGACAGCCGGGCGACCGTCGCGAACCGGCGCTCGTCCTCGAGGTCGTTGCCGCCGAGGGCTCGGATGTCGGCCAAGCCTCGGCGCTCGAAGCGGACCACGTAATCGCCGGTGGCGAGATCGGGACGGGCGGTCTCCGCGTCCTCGGGGATCATCACGGCCTCGTAGAGCCCGGGCGGCAGGCAGTCGATCAGGTCGATGTTCGAGGCGAACTCCTGATGCTCCTTGGTCGCCACCTTGGTCGAGACGAAGATCCCGAGATGGCCCACGCTCTCGTGGATGGCGTAGACGATCGTCTGGCCGGCGGCGACGATCTCCTCGTCGCGGCCGTAGCGGTCGGTGATCCACCCGAGCGCCTGCTGCGGCGGGGTGATGTCGTCACCCTTCGAGCAGAAACACACGATCGGCGAGCGGATCGCCGCGAGGTCGATCCGCCGCTCGTCGGGCAGGACGATCTCGGCCGTGGCCAGCTTGTTGCCGACGAACAGCTCGTCGACGATGAACTGGATCTCCTCGGCGGTCAGCAGCACGTGGCCACCCCACCAACGCTCGAAGCCCAGATAGCGCGGCGCCTCGCTGTCGACCTTGGACCAGAGATTGTACTGCTTGGTCTAAAGCGTGTTGGCCGGGTTCAGGCTCTCGAAATTGGCGACGAGATGCGCCCCGTCGAAGCTGCCGTGGCCGAGGTCGCTCGCGAGGGTGGCGAGCCAGCTCCCGCCCGTGAGGCCACCCGTGTAGCGCATCGGGTTCCGGCCGTGCACCCCGGCCCAATAGGAGAGCGGCGAGCCGGCCAGGATCAGCGGGCCGAACAGCTCCGGCCGCAGCGACGCGACCATCGCCATCATCCAGCCCGCCTGGCAATTGCCGATCACACAGGGCCGGCCCTCGGCCTCGGGGTGCCGCTCGATCACCACCTCGAGAAAGCGGGTGCAGGCGTCGAGCACGTCGGGGATCGTCTGCCCCGGCATCGGCTGCGGGCTGAAGCCGACGAAGTAGCAGGGGTGGCCGGCCCGGAGCGCCACACCGATCTCGCTTTCGGCCTTGAATCCGCCGATGCCGGGGCCGTGCCCGGCGCGCGGGTCGACCACGACGAACGGCCGCTTGCGCGGGTCGATCGTGACCCCCTCGGGCGGGACGATCGCCACCAGGCCGTAATTGACCGGCCGGGGCAGCGTCCGCCCGTCCAGCACGAGTTCGTGGGCGAAGCTCAAGACGTGCGGCACCGGCTTCGCGACGTGCTCCCGATACTGGTTGCCGCGCTCGCGCAGCACGTCGAGGAAGAGGATCGACCGCTGCGCCGCGTCGATCCAGGCCTCGGCCCAGGGGCCCGCCCTGGCGAGCATGGCGTCGGCGTCCGCCTCGCTCCGATTGCTTTCCTCGGCCATACGATCCTCCCCCGACAAGCCCGCGGGCCCGTTCGTCAGTCGATGATGTGGTAGCCGCCGTCGATGTAGAGCGTCGACCCGGTGATCAGCTTGGCGGCGTCGGTCGCCAGATAGGCTGTGGCGAGGCCCACGTCGTCGATCGACACGAGGCTGCGGACCGGCGCTTTCTCCTGCGCCTTGTGCAAGAGCTCGTCGAACTCCGGGATCCCGGAGGCCGCCCGGGTCTTCAAGGGCCCGGGCGAGATCGCGTGGACGCGGATCCCCTCGGGCCCGAGCTCGGCCGCCAGATAGCGGGTGGCGCTCTCGAGCGCGGCCTTGACCGGGCCCATGATCCCGTAATGCTCGACCACCATCTGCGAGCCGTAATAGGTCATGCAGAAGAGCGCCCCGCCGCGGTCCATCAGAGGCTCCGCGAGCTTCGCCATCCGGATGAACGACCAGCAGGAGATCTCCATGGCCAAGAGGAACCCGGCCTTGGAGCAATCGACCACACGGCCCTGGAGATCCTCTTTCGGCGCGTAGGCGATCGAGTGGAGAACGAAGTCGAGCCGGCCCCATTCCTTCTCGATGCGCGCGAAGACCGCCTCGAGCTGGCCCTCGATCCGCAGGTCGAGCGGCATCAAGAGCGTGGCTTCGACCTCCCGGGCGAGCGGCTCGACGAAGGGTTTGGCCTTGTCGTTCAGGTAGGTGACGGCGAGTTCCGCACCGAGCCCGCGGAAGGCCTTGGCGCAGCCCCAGGCGATCGACTGGGCGTTGGCGATGCCGGTGACGAGCCCCTTGCGGCCCTCGAGGCTGACGCGTGTGCGGTCGATCATGCCGCGTCTCCCGATCCTCGCCCGCGGACGAGCGCGAGCGTGTGGTGGGCGATCACGCGCTCCTCGTCGGTGGGGATGACGAAGACCCGGATCCGCGAGTCCGCAGCCGAGACGAGCGGCCCGCCCGCGCCGTTGGCGTGCGGATCGAGCCGCATGCCGAGCCAAGCGAGGCGATGGGCCACGGCCTCGCGGATCGTGGGCGCGTTCTCGCCGATCCCGGCCGTGAAGACGAAGCCGTCGAGCCCTTCGAGGGCGGCGGCGAGCCAGCCCGTCATCTGGGCGATCTTGTAGACGAAGAAATCGAGTGCGCGCTTGGCGCGGGGATCGCTGCTCGCGAGCAGCACCCGCACGTCGTTGGAGATCCCGGAGAGCCCTTTGAGGCCGCATTCGTGGTAGAGGAACCGTTCGAGGGCCGGGGCATCCATGCCCTTGGCGGTCAGGAGATGGAGGACGACGCCCGGGTCGAGCTGGCCGGGCCGCGTCCCCATGGGCAGCCCGTCGAGGGCGGTGAAGCCCATCGTGCTCTCGATGCTCTTGCCGGCGCGCAGCGCGCACATCGAGCAACCCGAACCCAGATGGGCGACGATCACCTTGCCGCGCGCCGTTTCCGGGTCGAGTTCGGCGAGCTTGCCCGCGACCCACTCGTAGGAGAGACCGTGGAAGCCGTAGCGGCGGATGCCCTCCTCCCAGAGCGTCTCGGGGATGGCGAAGCGGTCGGCGAGCTCGCCGTGGGTGCGGTGGAAGGCGGTGTCGAAGCAGGCGATCTGCGGCAGTTCCGGCCGGCGGCGCAGGAAGTCGCGGATCGGCGCCAGATTGTTCGGCTGGTGCAGCGGCGCCAGGGGTACGAAGGTCTCGAGCGTCGCGAGCACGGCCGCGTCCACCCGCACGGGCGCGGCATAGAGCGGTCCGCCGTGGACCACCCGGTGGCCCACAGCCGAGAGCGGTCCGTCGAGCCCGGCTTCGAGCCACCCCTCGACCACGGCGAGCGCCCGTTCGACGTCGGCCGCCTCTTCGAGAGGGACCGGCCGGTCGACGAGCAGCCGGCCCGCGGCATTTTTCGCCACGAGGTGCGGCCGTACGCCGATCCCCTCGATCTGGCCGGCGAAACGACTCTCCAGACGATCCCCGGGGCCGACCTCGAACAGCTCGAACTTGATCGAGGAGCTGCCGGCGTTGAGGACGAGGATGGTCTCGGCCAAACGCCTCACTCCGCCGCCGGCTTGCCCGTCATTCGCGCGTGGGCGTAGAGCGCGGCCACTGCCGCCGAGGCGAGGCGGGTGCGCGCATTGTCGGCCCGGCTCGTGAGGATGATCGGCACCCGCGCGCCGAGCACCACGCCCGCGGCGTCGGCACCGGCCAAGAACGAGAGGTTCTTGGCGAGCATGTTGCCGGCCTCGAGGTCGGGCACGACCAGGATCTGCGCCCGGCCTGCCACGGCCGAGCGGATCCCCTTCATCTCCGCCGCCTCGACGCTGATCGCATTGTCGAGGGCCAAGGGCCCGTCCAAGAGCCCGCCCGTGATCTGGCCGCGTTCGGCCATCTTGCAGAGGGCGGCGGCTTCGATCGTGCCCGGGATTTTGGGGGTGACGGTCTCGACCGCGGAGAGGATCGCCACCCTGGGCTCGCCGAGGCCGAGGCCGATGTGCAGGTCGATCGCGTTCTGCACGATGTCGCGTTTGGTCTCGAGGTCGGGGAAGATGTTGATCGCGGCATCGGTGATGAACAGCGGGTCGGGGTAGGTCGGCACGTCCATGATGAAGACGTGGCTGATCCGCCGTTCGGTCCGGAGCCCGGTCTCGCGCGCCACGACTTCGGCCATGAGCTCGTCCGTGTGCAGCGAGCCCTTCATGAGGAGCTGGGCCTTGCCGGCCCGCACGAGCTCGACCGCCTTGGCGGCGGCGGCGTGGCTGTGCGGCACGTCGACGATCTCGAAGCCCTCGAGCGAGCGTCTGGCTTCCTCCGCGATCCGCCGGAGCTTGGCGATGGGTGCCACGAGGATCGGTACGATGATCCCGCGCTCGGCGGCGAGGAGCGCCCCTTCGAGCGCGCTCTTCTCGCAAGGATGGGCGACCGCGCAGGGGATCGGCGGGATGCCCCGGGTCCGCTCGATCAGCCGCTCGTACTTCTCGTGGCGGCGGACCGTCACTTCGGGAAGGGAAGGGGCCGGCTGGCGCACCTTGTCCTTGGGCGCGATCACCTCGGCCGTGCCGGTGAGCACCACCTCGCCGCGCTGGTTGGTGCAGCGGCAGTCGAAGACCACGATCCGCTTCTCCGGCCGCTTCTCCTTGGCCGTGACCGTGACGGTGACCACGTCACCCGCGCGGACCGGGCGATGGAAGCGCAGATCCTGGCCGAGATAGATCGTCCCCGCACCGGGCAGCTTGTTGCCGAGCAGGTTGGAGATGAGCCCGGCGGTCAGCATGCCGTGCGCCACCACACCCTTGAACGGGCTCTTGGCGGCGAACTCCTCGTCGAGATGGGTGGGGTTGGCGTCCCCCGAGACGGCGGCGTAGAGCTCGATGTCCTCGCGGGTGATCGCCTTCTCGAGGCTCGCGCTCTCGCCGATCGCGATCTCCTCGAAGGTCCGGTTCTCGATCGTCGCCCGCTCGGCCACGCGGCACCTCCTCGCCCATCTCGATGACCGCTAGCAGCGATCGGTGACCGATCCAAGACCGCGGTCAATGCTCGCTGCGGTGGAGGATCCGTTCGGCGATCCCGGTCTCGTAGGCGAGCCCCCGGGCGGTGAGGACCGGCTCGCCCGCCGGCCCGGCGAGGATCAGACCCTTGCGGGCGAGCACGTTGTAGACGTTGGGGTTGGCGAGCCCGGTGGCGTCGCGGGCGAGCACCAGGAAGCGACCGATGTGGAAATGGTCGCCGTGGGCGTGGGGCAAGGCGCGGATCCGCACCGTCCCCTCGGCATCGGGCGGGTCGGCGAAGGCCGGCTCCGCGGCGAGGGCTTGGAGGATGGCCAGCGTCTTGAGCTGCAAGGGGTTGAGCCTCCGTGGGTTAGCGGGGGCGGGCATCGGGACGGCCTCCGGCAGCAGGGCACGAGGTGGGCTTTTAGGGGCGAGCGTCGCTCCTGACCACGGTGCCGGCACGATCGGCGCGGGCCAGGAACCATGCCCGGACCCGCTTCTCGAGCTCGCAGAGCAGGAAGAGCGCCACGCCGATCCCGATCACCGCCACAACTTCGACCGGACCGACCGGGCGCGTCTCGAACAGCGTCTGCATCCAGGGAAGGTAGGTGAACGCCAGCTGGGCCAGCACGGTCGAGCTCACCCCGATCATCACCGCCGGGGTGCCGACGAGCCCTTCGAGCGTGAGCGAGGTGCCGTGCGCGTAGCGCACGCTGAACAGATAGAAGATCTCCATGACCACGATCGTGTTGACCACGAGCGTGCGGGCCTCCTCCAGGGACGCGCCGTTGCTCTCGGCCCAGCTGAAGATCCCGAAAGCACCGCAGACGAAGAGCAGCGAGACGAAAACGATCCGCCAGGCGAGCTCGCCCGTCAGGATCGGTTGATCCGGCGCGCGCGGCGGCCGGCGCATGGTGCCGGGCTCGGTCGGCTCGAAGGCGAGGGTGAGGCCGAGCGCGACGGCGGTCACCATGTTGATCCAGAGGATCTGCACGGGCGAGACCGGCAGCGCGAGGCCGAAGGCGAGGGCGGCCAAGATCGTGAACGCCTCGCCACCGTTGGTCGGTAAGGTCCAGCCGATCACCTTCATGAGATTGTCATAGACCGTCCGGCCCTCGCGGACGGCCGCCACGATCGAGGCGAAATTGTCGTCGGCCAAGACAATTTGCGCCGCCTCCTTGGCGGCCTCGGTACCTTTGAGGCCCATCGCCACGCCGACGTCGGCGCGCTTCAGGGCCGGGGCGTCGTTGACCCCGTCGCCGGTCATCGCGACGATCCGCCCGTCCGCCTGTAACGCCTCGACGAGGCGAAGTTTGTGCTCCGGGGTGGTGCGGGCGAAGACGTGGACCTCCCGGGCGGCGCGGCGGAACCCCTCGGCGTCGAGCGCGTCGAGCTCGTTGCCGGTCGCGACCGACGGCTCGCGGGCGATGCCGAGCTGGCGCGCGATCTCCTTGGCGGTCGTGGCGTGGTCGCCCGTGATCATGACGACCCGGATGCCGGCGGTGTGGCATTCGGCGACCGCCGCCACCGCTTCCTCCCGCGGCGGGTCGATCAGGCCCGCGAGACCCAAGAGCACGCAGTCGCCCTCGACGTCCGAGGGTTCGAGCGGCCGGTCCCCGGATGGTGCCGGCGCGCGGGCGAGCGCCAGCACCCGCTGACCGTGGGCGGCGAGCTCCTCGGCCGCCGCCCGCCAGAAGGCGGCATCCACGGGCCGCTCGCCTTCGGCCGTCCGCACGGCCCGACACATCTCGAGCAGTCGTTCGGGCGCCCCCTTGACCATCACGAAGCGCTCGCCGTCCGGGCTCCGGTGCAGCGTCGCCATGAACCGGTGGCGGCTGTCGAACGGGATCTCGTCGAGCCGGGTGAGATCCTTGCGCAAGGTCGCCGGGTCGAGCCCGGCCTTCATCGCGAGCGTGACGAGCGCGCCTTCCATCGGATCGCCGTCGACGACCCAGCCTTTCTCGCCGTGCCGGACTTCGGCGTCGTTGCAGAGCAGGCCGCCCTCGATCAGCTCCGCGAGCACCGGGTCGGCGAGCGGGTCGATCCGCGTGCCGTCGGAGGAGAACTCGCCTTCGGGGGCGTAACCGCTGCCGGAGACGCGGACGAGGGCCGAGGCGGTGCGGATCGTCTGCACGGTCATCTCGTTGCGGGTGAGCGTGCCGGTTTTGTCCGAGCAGATGACCGAAACCGACCCCAAGGTCTCGACCGCCGGCAGGCGGCGGATGATGGCGTTGCGCCGGGCCATCCGCTGTACGCCGATGGCGAGCGTGATCGTCATGACCGCGGGGAGGCCCTCGGGGATGGCGGCCACCGCGAGCCCGACGACCGCCATGAAGGAAAGGTCGAGCGGATAGCCCTGGACCAGCCAGGCGAAGAAGAAGGCGGCCACGGAGACCGAAAGGATCACCGCCGTGAGGGTCCGGGCGAAGCCCGCCATCTGGCGCAAGAGCGGGGTCTCGAGCCGCTCGACCCGGCCGAGGAGGGTGCCGATCTTGCCGAGCTCGGTCTCGGCACCGGTCGCGACGACCACGCCCGTGCCCTGCCCGGCGACGACGAAGGTGCCGGAGAAGGCCATGCACGGCCGATCGCCGAGCGCCGCCTCGCGCGGCGCGGGGTTCGTGCTCTTGTCGACCGGGACCGACTCGCCGGTCAGGATCGCCTCGTCGATCTTGAGGTTCCGCGCGCGCAGCAGGCGCAGATCGGCCGGCACCCGATCGCCCGCCTCCAAGAGCACGATGTCGCCCGGCACCACCCGTTCGGCCGGAACGGTGAGCCGCCGGCCCTCGCGCAGCACCGACGCTTTGGGGTCGACCATGCTGCGGATCGCCTCGAGGGCGGCCTCGGCTTTTCCTTCTTGGACGAACCCGACGATCGCGTTGATCAGCGCCACCCCCAGGATCACCGCGGCGTCGACCGGGTGCTCGAAGAGCAGCGAGAGGAGGGCCGCGACCAGGAGCACGTAGATCAGGAGGTTGTGGAGCTGGAGCAAAAACCGCGCCACGGGTCCCTTACGCGGCGGCTCGGGCAGCCGGTTGAGGCCGAAGCGGGCGAGCCGGCCCTCGGCCTCGCCACTCGTCAGGCCCTCGGGGCGGCTCTCGAGCTCGGCCAGCACCGCCTCGGCCGGCAGCGCGTGCCAGATGGGCTCGGCCGGGGCCGTGGTCCTGGGCTCGTCCAACGGTGATCTCCCTCGCTCGACCGTCCGCGAGCGCCTATAGTGGTGCCAGGCGGAGCTGACCATGACCGAACACGCCGTGCTCCCGGACCGTTCCGACTCGCAGGCCTGGCTGCTCGCGCAGGCCGCCGCCCTGCGCCGTGCCGCGGCGCTCCGGCCGAACCTGCCGATCGCCATCGACTGGGAGGGCATCGCCGAGGAGCTCGAAGCCGTGGCGGCAGCGGAACGCAATGAGTTGAAGTCGCGCCTCGAGGTGACGCTCGAGCACCTCGCCAAGCTCGCCTACGTGCCGATGCCGGAGCCGCGGCACGGCTGGCGACGGACCGTCCGCGAGCAGCGGCACCGCCTCGAGGATCTCTTGGAGACGAGCCCGAGTCTGCGAAGGTTCCTCGACGAGGTGCTCGAGCGCGTGTGGAGGCGTGCGCTGCGGCACCTGCTCGCCGAGTACCGGCTGCACGAGGTGCCGAAGCGCTGTCCCTGGACGGTGGAGCAGATCCTGGCCGAGGACTGGTGGCCGCCGGTCCCCGAAGGTCTCGAGGAGGAGGTCGCCGCGCCGGCCTGAGCGCCAGGCCGGTTCACCTGGCTTACCGGGGCTCCCCCGAAAGGAGCCCGCCGCCCGGCGCGGACCCGTGCCGCGAACCGGGAGGGCTCAGCCCTCCGCGGCCGCGAAGTCGGTGCCGCGGTAGAGTTCGGCGAGCGGGATCGAGGTGCCCAGGACTTCGCTCGGGAAACTGCCCTCGACGATCGGCAATGTCACGGTCCAGAGCTCGCCCGCCCGTCGCCAGAGCCGCATCCAGGGTCGCGTGCTGTCCACGAGCCAGATCTCCCGGCAGGAGGGCAGCTGGCTGTAGCGGTCGGCCTTCTCGCCGAGGTCGAAGCGCCGCGTGGAGTCCGAAAGCACTTCGACGATCAAGACCGGATCGCGGACCAGCCCGTTCGCGTCGAGCGGGGCGCAGCTCACTGCCAAGTCCGCCTGGAACAGCGTGTGCGCATCGAGCCGGATCCCGGCCTCGACCAAGCCGCGGCAACCTCGCGGCAGGCGCCGATCGATCGCAACGGCGACGGCAAAAGCCACCACGCTGTGCCGCTCGAGCGGTGGGGCCGTCGCCACGAGCTCGCCGCCCACGAGCTCGTAGCGGGTGTCGGTCCCGTCGGTGAAGGCCAGGAACTCCTCGACGGTCATCGCGCGACGGGCAGGCTCGGCCATGGTCTTTTCCTCCTGCGGGCATCGTAGCAGGACCGAGCCCGGCCGTCGTGCCCCCGGGGCCGACCACGGGTCCACCGGGGGCCGTCGAGCGGAGGGTTCAGCTGCCGGCCAAGAGCCGCCGCATCTCGCGGGCGAACTCGGCGAGCGCCGCCTCGGCCGTCTGCTTGCCGAGCACGATCGCTTGCCAGACCTGCTCCTCCTTGGCGCGAATCGCCGGCATCGCCGGCGGGCGGGCGCGCACGAAGGCCACGTCGAGCTGCTCGATCGCCACCGACCAGGCGGGATCGGCGTCGAGCCGGGCCTTCGCCTCCGGCATGGTCGGGGTGTCGACCAACACCGGCAGATAGCCCGTGAGCGCGAACACCGTGGCGTTCTGCTCCGGTCGATTGATGAAGGCGAGGAACCGCCAGGCGGCTTCGGTTTCGGCCGCCGAGTGGCCGGCCATGATGCCGATCACCGCCCCGCCGATCGGCGCGGCGCAGCGCAGTTTGCACGGCAGCGGCGCGACACCGACGGAGAACTTGGCGTCCCGCACGAGATTGCCGAGCGAGCCGGTCGAGTCGAAGTGGATCGCCGCCTGGCCCGAGAGGAAATATTGAACGGCCACCTTCTCGTCGAGCGCGGCGTCCTTCGAGGCGAGGCCGTGCTCCAGCACCCAGGACGCGGCCGTGCGGTACGCTTCGATCGACTCCGGTCGATCGATCAGGACCTCGTCGGTGTCCGGCAGCACCCAGCCGCCGCCCGCCTGATGGGTCATGGCCCAGCGGACCCATTGCGGCGGCGGGTTGATGCCCCACACCGAGGTTCGGCCGTTTTCGCTGCGGTGCAGCTTGCGGGCGGCGGTCGACAGCTCGTCCCAAGTGGCGGGGGGCTTGTTCGGGTCGAGCCCGGCCGCGGCGAACAGGTCGCGGTTGTAGTAGAGGAGCGGGGTCGAAACGTTGAACGGGATGACATAGGAACGGCCCTTGTAGAGGGCGGCTTCGCGCGCGAAGGGGCGGATCCGGGCGACGAAATCCGCGCCCTCGCGCTCGAAAAAGGGCTCGAGCGGCACGAGCGCCCCACGTTCGGCGAAGAGCCCATAGCGGGTGATCTCCAGCATCACGAGATGCGGCTGGCGCTTGGCCGGGATCGCCGCCTGCAGCTTGGTCACGAGGTCGCCGTAGCTGCCGGCGAATTCCGCCTTCACCCGGACCTCCGGCTGGGCGGCGTGGAACCGCTCGACCAGCGTGGCAATCGCCTTCGCCCCTTCACCCGAAGCGAAGGAATGCCAGAAGGTGACCTCCGTGGCCGCACGAGCCGGGAGCGGTTCGAGAACCAGTCCCGCGGCCACGGCCGAGGCGGCGAGAGCCCAGGACAAAGAGCGTCGGCGGTGCACGGTCGCTACCTCCAGCGGGAAGGTTCCCGACCGATGCTGAACCCGTCCACGGTGACGCCGCGGTGAACGCCGCGTCACGGTTTTGCAGCCGTCACCCGGGCAGGAAGGGGGCGGAGGCAGCCCGTGGCCACCCTCGTCCTCGATCGTCCGGCGCTCGTCGCCACCACCCGCTCACGGCTCGTCCGCGAGCTCGTGCCGTGGCTCTACCTCGCCCCGGCGCTCCTCTGCCTCGGGCTTTTCGTCTATTGGCCCGTCCTCTGGTCGCTCTGGCTCTCCTTTCACCGCTGGGATTTCTTGGCCGCGAGCCAGCCCTTCGTCGGGCTCGCCAACTATCGCGAACTCCTCGCGAGTTCCGAATTCCACAACGCCCTCGAGCGTACTTTCCTCTTCACGCTGTTCACCGTGCCGCTCCGCCTGGGCCTCGCCTTGCTCTTGGCCCAGCTCTTGGTCGAGGCGACGCCGCTTCGCCGGCTCGCCCGGGCCGTCGTCTTCGCCCCCTACGTGACGAGCAGTGTGGCCGTGGCCCTCGTTTGGAGTTGGATCTTCAACACCGACGTGGGCCTCGCCAATGCGGCTTTGCGGGCCCTCGGCTGGGCCGGGCTTCCCTGGCTCGCCTCGACCGACCTCGCGCTCCTGTCGCTCGCCCTCGTCGCCGTGTGGAAGAACCTCGGCTACGACGTGGTGGTGTTCACCGCCGGTCTCGCCGCGATTCCGCGCGAGGTCCACGAGGCGGCGGCCCTGGACGGGGCCGGCCGGCTCGCTCGGCTGCGCTGGGTCACCTTGCCGCTGCTGATGCCGACCACGTTCTTTCTTTTGTGCGTCATGGTAATCGACAGCTTCCAGACCTTCACGCTGGTCGCGGTCATGACGCGCGGCGGCCCGGCCTGGAGCACCGATCTCCTCGTCCATCTCTTGTACCGCACGAGCTTCGTCTATTTCGAGATCGGCCGAGGTGCGGCGCTCGCCGTGCTCTTGTTCCTGGGCCTGCTCGCGATCACCTGGCTGCAGTTCCGCACGCTCGGCCGCCGCATCCACTACGGGGGCGACCGGTGAGCCGGCCGGCCGTCCGCGCGGGAGACCTCCTGGCGCTCGCCGCGGCCGCGCTTTTGGGCGTGCCGTTCTTTTGTGCCCTCGTCGTGTCGCTCATGCCGCCCGAAGCGTTCCTCGCGCGCGAGCCGGCGTTCTGGCCGCTGCGCTTCGACAATTTCGCCCGCGCGCTCGAGACGGCCCCGTTCGGACGCTACCTCTTGAACACGCTCCTGGTCGCGGGCGCGGTCACCGCGGGCTCGCTCGTGACCGCGATCCTCGCCGCCTACGCCTGTGCCCGCCTCGACTTCAAGGGACGGGACGGGGCCTTCCTCGCGATCGTCGCCACCCTCCTGATCCCCGGGCACGTGACCCTCATCCCGAATTATTTGACGATGGCGAGCCTCGATCTGGTCGATACCTATCCGGCGTTGATCCTGCCCTCGCTCGCCTCAGGCTTCGTCTGCTTCTTCCTGCGCCAGCAGTTCCGCAACATCCCGCGCGCCTACGACGAGGCGGCCCTGGTCGACGGGGCGAGCCGGCTGCAGATCCTCCGCCTCGTCGTGGTGCCCCTCGCCCGTCCGGCGATCGCCGCCATGGCGATCTTCCAGTTCCTCGCCGAATGGACGGCCTTTCTCTGGCCGCTCGTGGTCACGACCTCGCCCGAGATGCGGACGCTCGAGGTCGGCCTCGCGGCCCTTTACGACGTGGCGATCGACGACGGCATCGTGAATTGGCCCGTGGTGATGGCCGGGGCCGTGCTGGTCATGGCGCCCACGCTCCTCCTGTTCGCGCTCGCCGAGCGCCAGCTCGTGCGCGGCTTCACCCCGGAGGTCGGTCGATGAGCGGCCTTCGCCCGGCGATCGCCGCCCATCGCGGCGGGGCCCGGGAAGTGGTCGAGAACAGCTTGGCCGCGTTCCGCTACGCCGCCGGCCTCGGCGTCGAGCAGGTCGAGTTCGACGTCCACCGCACGGCCGACGGTGCCCTGGTCGTTCTGCACGACGCCACCCTCGAGCGCACGACCACCGGGAGCGGGCCGGTCGGCACCCTCCGCCTCGACGAGCTCCGCTCGCTACGGCTGCGGGATGCGCCTGCCGAAACCGTGCCGACGCTCGAGGAGGTCCTCGAACTCCTGGCACCCACCCCGCTCGGCCTCCGCATCGAGATCAAGCCCGGGCCCGACTTCGCCCGCTACCCCGGGATCGAGCCGCAGCTCGTGGCGGCCCTGCGTCGCTTCGGCCTGCTCGAGCGGACGGTCGTCACGAGCTTCCTCTTGCCCGTGCTCGTCGACGCCGCGCGGGCCGGTGCACCCGCTCGGCTCTGGCTCGTGGCACCCCTGGTCCAGGCGAGCCTCGGGACGGCCGAAGCCCTGGCCCGGCACGCCCGCGAGGCCGAGGTCGGCGAGCTGGGCCTGCACATCGACCATCTCGACACCGCGTGGGTCTCGGCGCTGCGCAGCGCCGGGCTCGAGGTCGGGGCCTGGGCGGCGCACGAGGACGAGCAGATCGACAAGGCCCTCGCCCTCGATCTCGCGGTCTTCACCACCGACCGGCCGAAAGCGGCTTTGGCGCTTCGCGCCGCTCGTCTTGCGAGCCGGCCTGCCGAACGCTAACCCGGCGCGGCGCGCGCGGGGAGGTGGGGATGGCCGAGCGGATCGCCGAGTACGAGGTCCACGATTGGCGCTTCAAGCGTCTGGCTTCGATGAACGCGCGCGTGGTCGAGCTCTGGAAGGGGGCGGCCTGGGCGGAAGGCCCCGTCTATTTCCGCGACGGTGATTTTCTCTTGTTCTCCGACATCCCGAACGACCGGATCCTCCGCTTCGTCCCGGACCTCACGGGCCTCGGCGGTACGGTCTCGGTCTTCCGGCAGCCGGCCGGCTACACCAACGGCCACACCCGCGACCGCGAGGGCCGGCTCGTCTCCTGCAGCCACGGCCATCGGCGGATCGAGCGGACCGAGTACGACGGCACGATCACGGTCCTCGCCGATCGCTGGCAGGGCAAGCGGCTCAACTCGCCCAACGACGTCGTCGTCAAATCCGACGGCACGATCTGGTTCACCGATCCGGCCTACGGGATCGACAGCGACCTCGAGGGCTTCCGCGCGCCCATGGAATATGGCGGCTGCTGGGCATTCCGCTTCGATCCGCGCGACGGCCGGCTCGCGCCCGTGATCCAGGAGATGAAGCGGCCGAACGGCCTCGCCTTTTCGCCCGACGAGCGGTTCCTCTACGTGGCGGATACGGGCGTGAGCCACGATCCCGAGGGGCCCCGCCACATCCGCCGCTTCGCGGTCGACGAGAACGGGCGACTTTCCGGCGGGGAGGTTTTCGTGACGTGCGACGTCGGTGTCTTCGACGGCTTCCGGGTCGACACTGAGGGCCGCCTTTGGACGAGCGCCGGGGACGGTGTCCATTGCTACGACCCGTCCGGGGCGCTCCTCGGCAAGATCCTGTTGCCGCAGCGGGCGGCCAACCTCTGCTTCGGCGGCAAGAAGCGCAACCGCCTTTTCATCTGCGCCACGACCGCACTCTACGCGGTCTGGACCCACGTCAACGGGGCGCAGGTGCCGTGAAGAGGTCGTAGAGGGTCTTCACCGGAACGCGGAATTTCCAGGCGACGAACGGCAGACGCACGCGACCTTCGAACTTCCCGGTCTTCCCGTTGCGACGCTGCGGCATCATTGTCTCGAGCGTAGCGATCGAGTGCCCGGCGGCGACTGCCATTGCAATCAGGTGCGAGTCGGCTCCTCTCAGAAAGTCTGCAGCGTGTTGCTCTTCAAAATTTTTGTAAACCCAGTCGGCCAATTCCTTCACGACTAGATAATAATCTTCGAATGGCTGCAAAACAGCCCGCCTGTGATTATTCACGATGGCTTGCCATCGTTGGGCAGGCGGCTTGTCGACTTCTTTCACGACCTCGTTGACGGTCCCGACCGTGCCGGTTCGGAGGAGGTTATCCCATACCTGATCCACCGTCTCCAGGGGATCCGAAGCGGCAGATCCGCGAGCTGTGATGATCGACGCGGCAACGTGGTACGATGCGATCACCACGTTGGCGTCGACGAGGATCATGAGGCATGTGCCTCCGATCCCGATTCCCTGTCCAGAAGCGCCACGAGCGAGCCTGGTCGGATGTTCAAGAGTCTTGCAGCAGAAGTGTACGACAGCGCCCCGTCACGCGTCGCTTCCAGTATCTTCTCTGACAGTTTTTTGCTGTTTCGTACGCGGACAAGTGTGTAAAAGTTCCCACGTCCCTCTGCTGCGCTGTGCTCTACCGTTTCGGCGGCCACGAGAGTGTCGCGGATCTCGCGGACAAGCTCTCGGGGGATCAGGCTCATTTCGCGAGCACGGACCAGGACGGCACGCGCACTCACGTGATAACGTCGCGCGAGTTCTTGGCAACGTTCAGCGAGGTCCCTTGTCGGCGAACTATGCCAATCGGCAATAAAGGCCTCGCGCGGCATGAGCAGTTCGGCCGCGAAACGGTCGCACCAGCGCTCCACGGAGCCGTCCTGATCCGCCAAGGGGTCGGAGTCGAGTGCGTCCTCGGCAATCAAGATGTGACCGAGCTCGTGGGCCGTGGTGAAGATCGAGCGCGCCACCGATCCCCTCGTGTTGACGAAAATCAAAGGAGCGATCGGATCGGCGAGTGCGAAACCCGCGAACTCCTCCGCGTCCAAAGGGCGCCTCGCATCGTTTCCGAGCACCGAATTCATCAAGACCAATATATCCAGCCGATCTTCGATCGCTTGCACAAAAGCCGATCGAAATGCCGACCAATTTCGAGTCCTTTGGCGCGAGGCGTCTAGGCCCAAGCGCTTCTGAATATCCTGTGCGGCATGGAATGGATCGTGTTCCTTGAAAAAGCCCACGAGGGGATTGGGCTCGCGACGATACTCACGGTACCAGTCGCGTTTGCGAAGGGCGTCGAAAACCGTTTCTCGCAATTCGAGGCTCGGCTGCCCACGGGGACCTCGCCGGAAGTCGCGCAGCGGCAGTTCGGTTTCGGCCTCGGGCGGGGGTAGCAGCAGTATCGGGAAGGGAACGAGGAGCCGACGAGCGAGTTTGTGCGTCTGCGAGTGTGTGGGCCGCGACTGCCCTCGGAGCCATGCTCGGACGGTTTCGGCGGACTTCACGCGGACGGCTTTGGCGAGATTGGTCTCATCGACGCCCGCGCGGCGCATCGCCCATCGAAGCGCTGCAGGGTCGATCGGAACACCGGGCTCTTGCACGCGCGCGGCCGGCACCTTTCACCTCCCCCCATCGGCTCGTCCAGCCGCGGCAGCTCCGCGAACCTGTCAACCGCAAAGCCGACATTTGCGGCGAAACGTCGCGCAGAGAAAGGTCGCGCAGAAAGGCGCGCCTCACCCCTTGGCCTCGATCGTGCCCCGGCCGCCGTCGAGGGCGATCACCTGGCCGGTGATCCAGCCCGAATCGGGGGAGAGGAGGAAGGCCGCCAGCGCCGCCGCGTCCTCGGGCTCGCCCAGACGGCGCAAGGGATGCTGGCGGGCGATCGTTTCCGCCATCCGGGCGTTCTCGGTGAGGCCGGCCGCGAGCGGTGTGCGGGTCAAGGAGGGGGCGATCGCGTTCACCCGGATCTCCGGGGCGAGTTCGGCCGCGAGCGAGCGGGTCAGTCCTTCGACCGCACCCTTGGCCATGGCGATCGAGGCGTGCAGCGGGAAGCCGCGCTGCACCGCCACGGTCGAGAACAGCACGACCGAGGCCCCGCTGCCCCGTGCGCGCAGGGCCGGGAGTGCCGCCTGGATCGCCGCGAGCGCGCCGAGCGCGTTCACCCGGAAGTCGCGCTCGGCGTCCTCGATGGCAACGCGAGGCAAGGGCTTCAGCGTGATCGTGCCGACCGCGTAGACCAGCCCCGAAAGCGGGCTCCCGGCGGCCTCGATCGCCGAGCGGAGCGAGGCCGGGTCGGCGGCATCGGCGGTCGCGAAGCTCGCGCCGAGCTCGCTCGCGAGGGCGGAAAGCCGCCCCGCGTCGCGTGCCACGAGGTGCAAACACTGACCGGCGGCCGAGAGCCTCCGGGCGAGCGCCGAACCGATCCCGCCCGTGCCGCCCACGATCACGACCTTGTCCCGCATGCTCCGCCCTCCGCCTCGAACGCCTCCGCTCTACGCGGCCGGGGCCGGGGCGGTTCAGGGGGTGCTTTCAGCGGCGGCGGCGCATCAAGAAGTCGCGGATCGACTCCATGGCCGCCCAGCCGTGCCGGCTCACCACTTCCTCGGCCTCGATCTCGGGGGTGAGCACGGGGGCGGCCCCGTGTTGCGGGACGTAGCCGATCGCCTCGCGGGTGGGCTCGAGGTCCCAGCGCATGCCCGGATTGGCGCTCATGAGGTTCAGAACAGCGAAGCGGAGCGTGTCCGGGGCGAGGACCGCTTTCTCGAAGCCCTGGCAGAGGTCGCGGTCGGAGAGCCACATCGCCTGACCCCAAAGCCCCCAGGCCATGTGCGGGCCCGGCCGGTTGCCCGGCTCGCGCTGGGCGTAGCCGATCCGGAAGCAGATCACCGAAAGCCCGTGCCGCTCGGCGAAGGACTTGCCGATCCGCTCGCCGACGAGCTTGGCCATGCCGTAGGCGTTGACGGGGTGCGGTGGGGTGTCGGGCCGCAGCGGTCCCTCCTCGAAGCGCCGGCCGCCCAGGACCCAGTTCGAGGAGGCGAAGACCACCCGCTTCACCTTCGCGCGCACCGCCGCCTCGTAGCAATTGAAGACGAGGTCGAGATTGTCGCGGGTGACCTCGGTCCAGCTCGCGTGCGGGTAGGCCATGCCGGCCAACAAGAGGAGCGCATCGGCCCCCTCGAGACGCTCGACCCAGGCCTCGTCCCAGACCGAAAGGTCGGCTTCCACGATCGCCGGGTCGCCCCGGCCGTCGCGGTCCAACAGAACGAGGGGCCATCCGAGCGTTTCGAAATGGCGGCGCAGCTTCGAGCCGATCGAGCCGGCCGCCCCGGTGATCACGACCTTCGGCACCTGCGCTCCTCCCTCACATCGCCACCGGTGTGACCGCCCGGCCCTCGGTGAACCAGCTGGTGAGATTGGCGATCAGGCATTCGCCCATCCGCCGCATGCATTCCTGCGTCGAGCTCGCGATGTGCGGGGTCAACACCACGTTGTCGAGTTGCACGAGGCGTTCGGGCACGTTCGGCTCATGGGCGAACACGTCGAGGCCCGCGGCACCGAGCCCGCCGCTCGCCAAGAGCTCGACGAGTGCCGGCTCGTCGACGAGCCAGCCCCGGGCGATGTTGACGAACACACCCTGCGGTCCGAGCGCTTCGAGCACCTCGCGGCCGACGATCACCCCGCCCCCGGGCGCACCCGCGGCGCAGAGGAAGAGGATGTCGCTCGAGGCCGCGAGCTCGACGGCACTCGCCACGGGCTTCCAGGGTACCCCGCTCTTGGGTTGCGGATCGCAATAGGAAATCGTCCCGCCGAATCCCTCGAGTCGGCGGGCGAGCGCCTGGCCGATCCGACCCAGGCCCAAGATGCCGTAGCGCTTGCCCCAGAAGCTTCGGCCGAGCGGCATGCGGCCTTGGAGCCATTTGCCGGCGCGGACGTAGCGGTCGGCCTCGGCGATCCGCCGGCAGGCGGCCATGGCGAGCGCGATCGCGAGATCGGCCACGTCGTCGAACAGGACGGGCGTGGTCGTGACGACGATCCCGCGCGCCTTGGCCGCGGGCAGATCGGTCGTCTCGAGCCCCACCCCGTTGATCGCGCAGATCTCGAGCTTCGGCAGGGCGTCGATCAGGCCCTTGGGTAGACCGGTCATCCCACCCGAAAGCAGGCCGCGGATCTCGTGCGCGTGCGGGGCGAGGTCGCGCGCCCAGTCCTGCCAGGTCTTGCCCTGGAAGACCTTGTGGACGACGAAGCCCCGCCGCTCGAGTTCCTCGAAGACGAAGGGCTGCTGGTTGCTGATCGCGCCCAGGTGGATCGCCATGACGCCTCCGCTCGTGCGGCCTGCCCGCGGCCGGGTCCATAGAGTAAGCCTAGCGCATCGGCCATCGGGCGGACGCATGCGGGCCCGTGCGTCGCCGCGGGACCGGGTGCGGGGGCAAGGGATGTGGGCGAACGAACTGCTCGCGCGGCGGATCACCGCCGAGCCCGGCGCGCCGGGCTTTCTCTTGGTTCTGCCGTGGCCGGTCGGACCGGCCGCCGGTCACGCCGCGCAGCTCGCGCGGGCCGGGGTGGCCGCTCTCGTGAGCCTCGTGCCGAAGCCGGAGGCGGTGGAACTCGGCCTCGACCTCGAGGCGCTGGCCACCGCTTGCAGCGAGCGGGGGATCCGCTGGGCGCACGCCCCGCTCGTCGATTTCGGTGTGCCGGATGCGGCCTTCGAGCGGGTCTGGGAGCGGCTCGGCAGGGAGCTGCGCGACCTGCTCGGCGAGGCCCGTGGGGTGGCGCTGCATTGCCGCGCCGGGCTCGGCCGCTCGGGGACGATCGCCGCTCGCCTGCTGGTCGAACTCGGCATCGACCCGACCGAGGCCTTGGCGCGGGTCCGCGCCGCCCGCCCCGGGGCGATCGAAACGGCAGCCCAGGAACACCATCTCCGGGCCTCGGCCCGGCGGGGCGGCGGCTGAGCGGCCACCGCCCCGAGGGCCCCTCAATTGTCGGCGAACGGGTTCTTGCGCGCAGGCGGCGTGGCGAAGGGCCGGCTGCGGTGCGCGGCCGCCGCCTGCTCGCCGAAGGCCGCCGCCAAGTAGTCGAGGAACATCTCGCGATACTCGCCCTCGAGCGGCGGCATGCCGTGCCGCTCGGTCATCCAGGTGAGCGCCGTGTCCCAGCGCTCGCGGCTCATCGCCTGGTTGGCGACGATCTTCCCGGAATGGCAGGCCGAGCAGAAATGGGCGACGAGCTCGCGGTTCGGTCCCTCCGGGAAATGCTCGAGCGGGTCGCCCGCCTCGCCCTCCGCGGCTGCCGGGCCGGAAAGGGCGAGCGCGAGCGCCGCGGCGAGGCCGAGCCGTCGCATCAGGCGGCTGCGACCAGGAGTGCCACGCGGTGGTAGGCGTTGCCGCCGTAGCCCTGCGGGTTCCAGTTGCCGGCCATGAAGGGCTGGCTCACCCCGTTGGTGTCCACCGCCCGCACCCAGAGCTCGTAATAGCCGTGGGTCGGCAGCTTCACCGTCTGCCGCCAATGCTGCCAAGCGTGCCGGTTGACCGGCCGGTCGAGCTCGGCCTTTTGCCAGGAGGCGCCGAAGTCGATCGAGGTCCAGACCTCCTTGACCTCGAGGTCGCCGGCCCAGGCGTGGCCACGGGCGGCGATCTCGCGCGTGCCCGCGGGCAGGCGCGTGCCGTCGGCCGGGCTCGTCACGATCGAGCGCACCGGCATCGATTCGAGGATGCGGAAGCCCTCGCCCTTGCTGTCGCTGCCGGGGACGATCGGTGCGGTCGGCACCCGATAGGAGGTGCCGGTCATGCCCGGTCCGTCGTGCTCCTTGTCGCGGATCCAGATCCGGGTGAGCCATTTGTGGCTCGCGGAGGCCGCCCAGCCCGGGAAGACGAGCCGCACCGGCCCGCCGTGGATCAGCGGCAGCGGCTCGCCGTTCATCTCGAAGGCGAGGATGCTGTTCTCGTCCATCGCCTTCTCGAGCCGGACGCCGCGCGAGAGCGTGATCTTGGTCGGGTCGCCCGAAAGATGCGGGTCGGCGCCGTAATGGGCGGTGTAGACGGCACTGCTCTTGAGGCCCGCCGCCTGCAACACGTCCTTGAGCCGCACACCCGCCCAGCGCGGGCAACCGGCGCCACCCGTGGTCCAGGGATTGCCGCGGGCCTGCGGGACGAATTGGGAGCGGCCGTTACCGCCGCATTCCAACATGAAGACACCCTCGACCCGCGGGAACCGGCTGCGCAGCTCACCCACGGTGAGCTCGAGCGGATTGTTCACCTCGCCGTCGATCTTGATCTTCCAGGCGTTCGGATCGCCCGGCATCTCCGGGATGCCGCCATTGTTGCGGATGAAGAGCCGGTCGGTCGGCGTCACCGGATCGTCCAGGAGGTGCGCCGGGGTCTCGGCGACCAGGGGCTTGTCGCTCAGGAGCACGAGCCCCGGATGTTTGCCCGGGAACACCGCTTTCGCTTCGTTGGCGAGCGCCACGGGCAGATAGCCCTCGGGCATGAACCGGGCGAAGGGGATCGCCACCCCGCCGAGGGCGGCGCTCATGGCCGCCAATGCCGTCCCTTTGAGGACTCCGCGGCGGCCCCAAACCAGCGCATCCGCCCGCTCCGGATCCGCCGCGTAGAGCTCCCGCACGCCACGCTCGTGCTGCATCTTGGCCTCCCTTCCTTGAACACCCGCTAATGTAGCAGCTCGCCGCAGAGCGGGCAAGCTTCGCGACCGCTGGTCGCTGCGCTGACCCGGCCCTAGCTTCGCGCCGCGATCGCCGCCGGGAGGCAGCCCATGAGCACGACCGATTTCGCCGGGATCTACCCGATCCTCTACGCCTTCTTCCGCGAGGACGGCCGGCTCGACCGGGAGGCCATGCGCCGCCAGGTCGAAGCCTGCATCCGGGGTGGCGCGCACGGGATCGCCGCCCTCGGGCTCGCGACCGAGGTGCAGAAGCTCGCGCCCGAGGAGCGGCACGAGGTCATGGAATGGTGCCTCGTGGACGTGGCCGGCCGGGTGCCCGTCGCGATCACCGTGTTCGGCGAGAGCGAGGCGATCCAGCTCGACTTCGTGAAGGCCGCAGCCGACCTCGGGGCCTCCTGGGTGATCCTCCAGCCACCGCCGCGCCGGCCGATTTCCGAGGACGAGCTCGTCCGCTTCTTCGGCACGGTGGCCGATGCGTCACCCGTACCGGTGGCGATCCAGAACGCCCCGCAGTTCATTGGCGCGGGCCTGTCGGACGAGGGTCTTTTGCGCCTCTGCCGCGAGCATCCCAACGTGCGGCTCTTGAAGGGCGAGTCCTCGGCGCTCGAGATCGCCCGCACGCACGAGCTGCTCGGTCCCGAGGTCGCGATCTTCAACGGCCGGGCGGGCCTCGAGCTCACCGACGTGTTGCGCGCGGGCTGCGCCGGCATGATCCCCGCGCCCGAATGTTTCGACGTGCAGGTCAAGATCTTCGAGGCCTTCCGCGCCGGTCGCGAGGAGGAGGCCGACCGGCTCTACGCCTCGATCCTCCCCTTGATCGTGTTCCTCATGCAGTCGGTGCCGCGCTTCATCTGTTACGGCAAGCGGATCACCGCGCGCAGGCTGGGCCTCGGCCCGGTGGTCGACCGCGAGCCCTGCGAGCGACCGACGCCCTTGGGCCTCGCCTGCATGGAGCGCTGGAGCCGCGACCTGCCGCCCTTCGCGCTCTGAGCGGCGCTTCCGCGGGTCGGCTCAGGCCGGCGCCGGGCGGAGCCGGGCGACCGGCTGCTCGACGATCGGCAGATGCAGTAGGCCGGCGACGATCCCCATGAGGACCATGGTCGCCCAGACTGCGTCGTAGGAGCCGGTGCGGTCGAACCAGAAGCCGCCGAGCCAGACGCCCAGGAGCGCGCCCAGCTGGTGGCTGAAGAAGACGATGCCGAAGAGGGTGGCCATCCAACGCGGGCCGAACATGAGCGCCACGAGCCCCGAGGTCGGCGGCACGGTCGAGAGCCACAAGAGGCCCATGGCGGCCGAGAACAAGAGCGTCGAGGTCGCGGTCGGCGGGAAGGCCACGTAGGCCAGGATGACCGCCGATCGAGCGAAGTAGATGAGCGCCAGGAGCCCTTTCTTGCTCCAGCGGCCGGCGATCACGCCGGAGGCGTAGGACCCGATCATGTTGAAGAGCCCCACGAGGCCGATCGCCGCCGCGGCGACCCAGGGGGCCACGCCCGCATCCGCGATGTAGGGCGGCAAGTGCGTTTGGATGAAGGCCACGTGGTAGCCGCAGGTGAAGAAGCCGGCCACCAGGAGGAGGTAGCTCCGGTGGCCGATCGCCTCGCGGAGCGCCGCGCCGAGGGAGAGGTGGGCGGAACCCGCGATCGTCCCCGCCTCGCCGCGGAAGGCGAGCGCCATGGGCAGGATCGACAGGAGGATGCCGCCCAGGATCACGAGCGCCGCCTGCCACCCCAGGGCCGTGATCAGCGCGTGGTTCAAGAAGGCGTAGAGGAACTGGCCGAGCGAGCTCGAGGCCACGACCACCCCCATCGCCCAGGAGCGCCGCTCCTCCGGCACGAGCCGGCTCGCCGCCGCCATGACGATGCCGAAGGAAGCCCCCGAGCCGCCGATGCCCACGAGGAGCCCGGCCGAGAGGTGCAGGGCCAGGGGCGTCGTGGCGAGCGCGGTCGCGACCATGCCGAGGGCGTAGATCAGCGCCCCACCGATCAGCACGCGGGTCGTCCCGAACCGGTCGGCGAGGGCGCCGGCGAGCGGCTGGCCGACCCCCCAGACGATGTTCTGGATGCCGATCGCGAGCGCGAAGACCTCGCGGCCGAAGCCACGGCTCGAGGTGATCGGCTCCAGATAGAGGCCGAAGCCCGAGCGCGAGCCGAAGGTGATCACCGCCACGAGGCAGCTCACCAGGACGATCAGGACGACGGAGTTCGACCGGGAGGTCGCGGCCAAGAGGGGTCTCCTCGCGCTGTGCGGGTGAAGGATGAGCGTGCGGGACAGGGTGGGGAAGCGGCGCAGCCGTGGGGCAGCCACGCAACGGGTCGCACCGCGATCCGTGCCCGCCGCCGTGACGGACGCTTGACGCCGTGCGCCGCGCTGCGCCAGGCTCGCGCTCGGCGACGGTTCCCCGCGAGGGGAGGAAAGAGGGAACACGGTGCGGCCTTCGGGCCAAGGCCGTGGCTGCCCCCGCAACTGTAAGCGCCGAGCCCAGGCCCGACGACGCCACTGGGAAACCGGGAAGGCAGCGCCCGAGGCGACGACGCGCGAGCCAGGAGACCTGCCGCCGCCTTCGTCACCCTGCTCGCGATCGGGGTGTGTCGCGGGCGCGGATCTCCGCTGCGGTGACGGCTCGATGTGGCCCTTGCCGGGGCGGAGGTGCCTTCGGGGTGGACGACCCGGACGATCCGTGGCGAGGGGCCGAGGGCCCCGCACCCTTCATGCTCCCCTTCCCGGCCGGGGCTTCGACCCGCGCGCGAGCGCGTGCGGGCGGTGCGACCGTGCGCGAAGGGGGAAGCAAGTCGATGAGGGGGAACGTCTTCGAGGAACGGCGCCGGGCCCCGTGGCTCGGCACGGCGGCCGTGGCGCTCTCGGCCGCGATCGGGCCGGCCGCGGCCCAGGAGGCCACGGGCCGGCTTCCGGAGTTCGTGGTCACCGCGACCCGCTACCCGGTCTCGCCGGAGACCGTGGGCAGTGCGGTGACCGTGATCACGGCCGAGGATCTGGCGACGCGGCAGACCGACTTCGTCCTCGACATCTTGCGGGAGGTGCCGGGCCTCGCGGTGAGCGCACCGGGCCCGCGCGGGGCCTTGAGCGCAGTGCGGATCCGCGGCGCGGAAGGCAACCACACCCTCGTCGTGATCGACGGGGTCAAGATGAACGATCCGGCATCGACCGGGGTGTTCCGCTTCGAGGATCTGCGCGCCGCCGACATCGAGCGGATCGAGATCCTGCGCGGCCCGCAGGCGACTCTCTACGGCTCGAACACGATCGGCGGCGTGGTCGCCATCACCACCCGCCGCGGCCGCGGCGCGCCCGAGCTGCGCGTGTCGGCCACCGGCGGCTCGTTCGGCACGGGCGAGGGTGCGGTGTCGATCGGCGGCGGTGATGCGCGCTGGGACGCCTATTTGGGGGTGAGCGGGGTGCGCAGCGCGGGCACCAACGTGGCTCCGCGCGGCGGCGAGGACGACGGCTACTGGCAGGGACTCCTCAATGCCAATGTCGGCTTGCGCCCGACCGAGAACCTCGAGATCCGCGGGACCTTGCGCTGGCTGCGGGCCGAGAACGAGTACGACGGTTTCGGTCCGGACACACGCGAAGGCTTCACGATCCCGACCGATGCCGATCTGGCCGATCGGCGCTCCTCGCTCTCTGGTCGGCTGCAGGGCAAGCTCTCGCTCCTCGAGGGGCAGTGGGAGCACACGCTCGGCCTCTCCGCCCTTTCGACCAAGAGCGACCAGCTCGCGGGCGGGACGTCGACCTTCCGCTTCGACGCCGAGCGCACGATCCTCGACTATCAGAGCACGATCCAGTTCGACACGCCCGCGCTTTTGGGTGCGAGCCACGGGCTCACCTTCTTGGCCGAATGGCAGCGCGACGACGGGGTGAGCTCCTTCGCGGCGTTCGAGGCCACCGACAATCTGGGCCTCGTGGGCGATTACCGGTTGACGCTCTTCGACCGGCTCACGCTCTCGGCCGGGCTCCGCTACGACGCCAACGAGGAATTCGACGATTTCCTCTCGCCTCGCCTCACGGCCGCGTTCTCGATCCCCGAGAGCGGGACCAAGCTCCGGGCCTCTTGGGGTCGCGGCATCCAGAACCCGAGCCTCACCGAGCTCTACGGCTTCTTCGCCAACTTTCGCGGCAACCCGGACCTCGAGCCCGAACAGTCGACCGGCTGGGACGTGGGCGTGGAGCAGTCGCTCTTGGGCGGGCGGCTCGCCGTGTCGCTCGGCTATTTCGAGAACGAGATCGACGAGTTCATCGGCTCCGCCTTCGATCCGGGCACCGGCACCTTCCGGCCGGTGAACCTGCCCGGGGAGACCGACAGCCGGGGGATCGAGACCGCGCTCGCCGCCCGGATCCTCGACGATCTCGAGCTGCGCGCCGCTTACACCTACATGGACACCGACGGCACCGACGGCCGCCAGCTCGTGCGCCGCTCGCCGCACGTGGCGAGCCTCGGCCTCACCTGGCGGTTCGCCCCGGACGCCGGCGGCCAGCCGCGCGGCACGCTCGACCTCGCCGCGCGCTACAACGGTTCGCAGAAGGACTCGGTCTTCACGCCCCTCTTCGCCCAGGCGCGGCGCACGCTCGACGATTTCTGGCTCGTCCAGGCGAGTGCCGCGTTCGAGGTGCTGCCCGGTGTCAGCCTCTTCGGCCGGGTCGAGAACCTGCTCGACGAGGCCTACGAGGAGGCCTGGGGCTTCCGCGGCTCGGGGCTCGGCGTGTTCGTGGGTCTTTCGAGCCGCTTCGGGCTCTGAGCTCGTGCGCGGGACCGGGGCGCGACCACCACCCTCGACCCGCCCCCCCCTCGGCCGGGTGCTCCTCGCGGTCGCGGGCTCGGTCCTGGTGCACGGTGCGGTCCTCGCAGCCGTTCTGCTCGCGCCCACGACGAGGCCGCCCGTGCCCGAGCCCGCGTTCTGGGTCGAGCTCGTGAGCGAGCCCGGCACGGCGGGCGGCGGCGAGCAGGGTGGGTCGTCGGCGAGCACCGGGGAGGTGGCGGCGGCGGTCGCGGCCGAGCCGGCACCGCCCGGGTCCGTTCCGGACCCGCCCCCGGGCGCCCTCGCGGCCCTCCCGGTACCGGCCGAGCCCGCCGCCGACCGGCCCGTCGAGAAGCCCGCTCGCGCCCCACGCGAACGACCCGCGCGGCCGCTCGCGCCGGCTCGCGAGCCGAAGCGGCTCGGGGCCGCGCCACCGCCCGCCCCGAGCGGGCCGACCGGTGCCGGGACCTCCCTCTCGTCCGGAACGGCGGGCGAGGCGGCGGGGACGGGCGGCGCCGTCCGGGACGGGCCATCCACGAGCGGCGGCGGACCGGGCGAGCCGCCGGGCTTCGAGGTGGGCTCGGCCGACAATCCCTTGCCGCATTATCCCACACTCGCCCGCCGCCGCGGCATCGAGGGGACGGTCACGCTCGAGGTGCGGGTGCGCGCCGACGGGCTGCCCGAGCGGGTCGCGATCGCCCACTCGAGCGGCTCGGGCCTGCTCGACGCGGCGGCGCTCGAGGCGGTTCGACGCTGGCGCTTCCGCCCGGCCCGGCGGGCCGGCGAGCCGGTCGACGGCGACGTCACCGTGCCGATCACCTTCCGCCTCGTCGAGCCGGAGCGGGCGGCGTTGCGGTGATCGTTCCGTGACGGTAGCGTGACGATCGGCGCCACTCGGGAGCGGACCGTGGCCAAGAGCAAGAAGGACAAGAACGGCGAGGCGGAAGTGCCGGAAAACGCGCAGCTCGAGTCGGAGCGCGGCTCGCCGGCCGAAGACCCCCTGCCGAAAATGAAGCGCAAGCAGTTCGAGAAAGTGCTCGAACCGCTGCAGGTCGAGCTCGTCCGGCTGCAGGAATGGACGGTGGCGACCGGTGCCCGGATCGTCGTGGTCTTCGAGGGCCGCGACACCGCCGGCAAGGGTGGCGTGATCGCCCGGATCATGCAGCGGACGAGCCCGCGCGTGTTCAAGCACGTGGCCCTGCCGAAGCCCTCCGACCGCGAGCGCACCCAGCTCTACATCCAGCGCTACATCGCCCACTTCCCGGCCGCCGGCGAGATCGTGCTGTTCGACCGCTCCTGGTACAACCGGGCCGGCGTCGAGCCGGTCATGGGCTTCTGTACACCCGAGGAGACCGAGCGCTTCTTGCGTGTCGCGCCCTTCTTCGAGCGCCAATTCGTCGAGTCCGGGATCGTCCTCGTCAAATACTTCCTCGAGGTGAGCCAGGACGTCCAGCTCACGCGATTTCGTGAACGCCTGACCGATCCCAAGAAGCACTGGAAGCTCAGCCCGATGGATGTGGAATCGGTCAAGCGCTACTGGGAATACACGAAAGCCTATCAGCGGATGCTGGAGGCCACCGATACCGACCTGGCGCCGTGGTACCTGATCGACTTCGACGACCAGCGGCGCGGCCGGCTGTCACTCATCCGCCACTTCCTGGGCCTCGTTCCCTACGGCAAGGTGAAGCAGGATTTGCCGGAGATGCCGAAGCCGCCCAAGCGCCCCAAGGACGTGCCGGAGCGTCTGCGGGCGCTGCGGACCGTGCCGATCGTCGCCTGAGCGGCGCGCCGCGGCGCGGGCTCGACGCGCCCGAACCGGCGCCGCCCGTGCTTCATCCGGTGGGCAGGACGATGTCGAGCCAGCCCTCCGCCGTGACGCGCGCGCGGTCACCCGGGCGCAAGAGAACCGTCGTCGTGGCCGATTCGATGAGGGCCGGCCCGTCGATCGTCTGGCCGGGTGCGAGCGCCTCGAGATCGAAGACGGGAGCCTCGCACCAGCCGTCGAGGAAGATCGAGCGCCGGCCGCGCGGGGGCGCGGGCGCGCCGGGCGGCCGCGGGGGCTCTCCGGGCGGGGCCGCGAGCTCGCCGACCACGGCCACCCGGACGTTGACGAGCACCGGGGCCCGATCCGGCAGGGCGTAGGTGTAGAGCTCCTCGTGGCGGCGGTGGAACGCCGCGGCGATCCGCTCGAGGAGGTCCGGCGCCTCCCAGGGGATCGGGTCGAGGTCGACCGCGACCTCGAAGATCTGCTCGCCGTAGCGCATGTCGGCGATGCGGTGGATCCGCACCGGGCCGTCGAAGCCGGCGGCGGCGAGTCGTGCGCGACCTTCCCGCTCGAGCTCGGCGAAGAGGGCACGAAGCTCCGAGGCGTCGAGCGCGTGCGCCTCGGCGACGTGCGAGCGGGCGAGCTCCACCCTGAGGTCGCAAGCGAGCATGCCGTAGGCCGAGAGCACCGAAGCCAGGCGCGGCACGACGATCCGGCTCATGCCGAGCTGGCGGGCGACCGCGCTCACGTGCAGCCCGGCAGCGCCGCCGAAGGCGAGGAGCGCGAAGCCGCGCGGGTCGACGCCGCGGCGGACCGAGACCAAGCGCACGCCTTCGGCCATCTTGGTGTCGATCACCCGCTGGATGCCGGCGGCAGCCGTGGCGAGATCGCAGCGCAAGGCCCGGGCGATCCGGCCGACCGCGCGCTCGGCCGCGTCCCGGTCGAGCCGCATGCGGCCACCGGCGAAGCGCTCGGCATCGAGATAGCCCAAGAGCAGGTCGGCGTCGGTGACCGTGGCCTGCACCCCACCCCGGCCGTAGCAGGCCGGCCCCGGATCGGCACCGGCGCTTTCCGGGCCGACCTGCAGGATCCCGCCTTCGTCGACCCGGGCGATCGAGCCGCCGCCCGCGCCGATGCTCACGATGTCGAGGCTCGAAAGCGCGATCCGCTGGCCGGCGAGCCTTCGGTCGGCGGCGATGCTCGCCCGCCCGCCGCGCACGAGGGCGATGTCGGTCGAGGTGCCGCCCATGTCGAAGGGGACGAGATCGGGGAGGGCGAGGATCCGCGCCGCCTGCTGTGCCGCGGCGATCCCGCCGGCCGGGCCCGAGAGCACCGCACCGGCCGCGATCCGGACGATCTCCTCGATCGTCGCCACCCCGCCGTGGCTCGTCATGACGAGCACCGGACCTGCGTAGCCGGCGGCGCGCAGCCGCTCCTCGAGCCGGCCGAGATAACGGGCGAGCGCCGGCTGGACGTAGGCGTTGACGACGGTCGTCGAGAGCCGCTCGAACTCCTTGATCTGCGGCAGGACCTCGCTCGAGAGCGAGACCGGGATGCCGGGGAGGAGGCGCTCGAGGGCCGCCCGGGTCGCGCGCTCGTGGCGCGCATCGCGCCAGGCGTGCAGGTAACAGACCGCGACCGATTCGACCTTGTCTTCGCGCAGCCGGGCGATCGCGGCTTCGAGCGAGGCCGCATCGAGCGGGACCTCGACCCGACCGTCGGCGCGGATCCGTTCGCGCACGCCGAGCCGCAGCCGGCGCGGGACCAAGGGCTCGGGCGGCGGCTGGCGGAGATCGTAGCGATCGTCCTTGAGCCCCTCGCGCATCTCGAGCACGTCGCGGTGACCCTCGGTCGTGAGCAGCCCGACCCGCGCCCCCTTGCGCTCGAGCAGCGCGTTGGTCGCAACCGTCGTGCCGTGGACGATCCGCTCGGTGCGGGCGAGGAGCGTGGCGCGGTCGAGGCCCATCGCCTCGGCGAGCCGCGAAAGCCCGTCGAGCACGCCGAGCGACTGATCCTGCGGGGTCGAGGGGGCCTTGGCGTGGTACAGCCGGCCGCTCGCATCGACTCCGACGAGATCGGTGAAGGTGCCGCCCACGTCGATGCCGATCCGGATCATCGGCCGGCCTCCGGGGCCGCCTCGACAAAGCCTTCGGCCAGGTCGCGCGCCCGCGCCGCAGCCGAACGACGGGCCGGGTCGCCCCAGCCGCCGCCGCCGCCCGAGCGGGCCACGAGCACGTCACCCGGCCGCACCACGATCCCGACCTCCTTGGTCTTCAACATCCGCTCCGTACCGTCGGCCGAGCGCAGCCGGTAATCGTGCGGTGCGCCGTCCTTGCCGCCGAGGATGCCGCACGCCCCGTGCCGCACCCCGTCGCCTGCCGTGTTCGCGACCGCGGGTTCGGCGACCTCGATCCGCATCTCGAGGATCGCGCCCGGGCCGCCCCGGTGTTCGCCGTCGCCGCCGCTGTCGGGCCGGAGCTCGTGGCGAACGAAGAAGAGCGGGAAGCGGACCTCGTGGACCTCGAGCGAGCCGAACTTGATGCCGCCTGCGGCCTGCCACTCGCCGGCGGCGGGCCAGCCGTCGCCGGCCGAAGAGGCGCCGCCACCCGGCCGGGCCTGGAACAGGTGCCACAAGAAGGGCCGGCCGTTGCGGGGATCGGTGCCCTTGAGGGCGACCCGGAAGCGCCGTCCCCAGCCGGCCATCGCGCGTTCCGGGCAGGCCGGTGCCAAGGCCTTGACGATCGCCTCGATGATCTCCTGGCCGCAATGGTTGGTGCAGAGGGTGACCGGCCGGCCCTCGCGGGGGTGGACCACGGTGCCCTCCCGCACCCTCATCGAGAGCGGGCGGAAGGCGCCGTCGTTCTTCGGGATGTCGGCGTCGATCAGATAGGCGAGGGCGACCACGCAGGCGGAGTAGGTGTTCGGGTAGGAGGAGTTGACGAAGCCCGCGCATTCCGGGTCGCTCTCCGAGAGATCGACCTCGAGGTCGCTGCCGCGCTTGGTGACCGTGGCGCGGATCGTCACGTCCGTGCGGCCGTGGCCGTCGTCGTCGAGCACCGCCTCGCCGCGATAGACCCCGTCCGGCCAGCTCGCGAGGATCGCCCGCACGCGCCGCTCGGCACCGTCCAGGACCGCCTCGACCGCCTCGAGGGCGGTCTCGGTGCCGAGCTCGGCGAGAAGCGCTTCGAGCCGGCGGGCGCCGAGCCGGGCCGAGCCGATCATCGCCGCGAGATCGCCCTTGAAATCGCGCGGGTGGCGGACGTTGAGGGCGAGGAGGTCGAGCACGTCCTCGCGCAAGCTGCCGGCATCGTAGAGCCGCAGCGGCGGCACCCGGATGCCCTCCTGCCAGATCTCGGTCGCCGCCGGGTTGTAGGCGCCGTGGGTGGCACCGCCGATGTCCGACTGATGCGCCCGGTTGATCGACCAAAAGAGGTGCCGGCCATCCGCGAAGACCGGCACGAAGGCCGTGAGATCGGGCAGATGGTTGCCGCCGCGGTAGGGGTCGTTCAGGAGGAACACGTCGCCCGGCCGGATGCGCCCCTCGAAAGCGGCCTGCACGGCGCGCACGGCGAAGGGGAGCGCACCCACGTGGATCGGCACGTGCTCGGCCTGGGCCACGAGCCGGCCCTGCGGATCGGCCAGCGCGGTCGAGAAGTCGCGCGAAGAGTTGAGGATCTGCGAATAGGAGGTGCGCAGCATCGCCTCGCCCATCTCCTCGACGATCCCGTGCAGCCGGTGCTGGACGACCGAGACGGTGATCGGATCGACGGGCATGGAGGGGCTCCGCGCTCTGCGGCCGGGGGTTGCCGCGCGGCACGGCTTAGTGCGGAAGCCCTTCGCCCGGAAGGCCCGCGCTCGCGGAACCGCTCAGCCGAGCCGCGGGACGGTCCTCTGGAACGAGGGCCGCGCCGCGGTCCGCTCGAACCAGCCGGCCAAGCCGGGCCGCGCCGCCATGGCCGCCTGGCCTTCGGGGACCATGCGGAAATAGGCCAGGACCGGCGCGAGCCAGAGGTCGGCCAGGCTGATCGAAGCACCGGCGAGCCAGGGGCCGGCGCCCATCAGCCGCTCGATCTCGGCGAGGGAGAGTTCGGCCCTCGGCCGGGCAGCGGCGATCGCCGCCGCGTCGACCGTGCCGCCCTGAGCACCCACGACCGCCCGCTGGATGAAGATCGTGCGGATCATCGCGTCGTAGGCGTAAGAGTCGACGATCCCCTGGATCTGCAGCATCCGCGCCTCGGCCTTCGGCTCGCCCGGGGTGAGCCGCGGCTCGCCCAGGATCCGATCCAGATAGGTCGCGATCGCCCGGCTCTCGTAGAGTGCGAAGCCGTCGTGGTCGAAGGCCGGCACCGTCCCGAACGGGTTGCGCGCGAGATGCGCGGGCTGCCGGTGCTCGCGCGCGAGGAGGTCGACCTCGACGAGCTCGTAAGGCGCGCCCTTCTCCTCGAGGACCATCCGCACCGTCCGGACATAGGTGCTGTAGCCCGGCCCGTAGATCGTGAAGGTCATGGCGCCCTCCCCGGCTGCCTTCGCTCGGCGGTCCGCCAGCCTAGAGCGGTGCGGCCGGCACGCAAGCCGGGCCCGCCGGGCGACCGCTTGCCGGGCCGCGCGCGGCCGTGAGAGGCTCCGCCAGCACGGATCGGGGAGGCGGCATGCGCCTCGAGGGCAAGGTGGCGATCGTCACGGGCGCGGCACGCGGCATCGGCCGGGCGACCGCGCGGCGTTTCGTGGCCGAGGGCGCGCGGGTCGTGCTCGCCGATCGCGACCGGGACGCCCTCGCCGCGACGGCGGCCGCCGCCGGACCCGCGGATGCGGTGCTCGCCCGGCCCTGCGACGTCGCCCGGGCGGCCGAGGTCGAGGCCTTGGTGGCGGCCACCCTCGACCGGTTCGGCCGGATCGACATCCTCGTCAACAATGCCGGCTACGGCCATCGCGGGACCGTCGAGCAGACGAGCGAGGCCGAGTGGGACGCCTTGATGGCGACCAACGTCAAAGGCGTCTTCCTCTCCTCGAGGGCGGTCCTGCCGGTGATGCGGCGGCAAGGTGGCGGGACCATCGTCAACGTCGCCTCGACCGTCTCGTTCATCGGCATCCCCGAGCGGGCCGCCTACGTGGCCTCCAAAGGCGCGGTCGCCGCGCTCACCCGGGCCATGGCGGTCGATCACGCGAAGGAAGGAATCCGCGTGGTCGCGGTGGCACCGGGCACCGTGGCCACCGACTATTACGATCGGGTGGTGGCCGGCAGCCCCGATCCCGAGGGCATGCGCCGGATGCTCGCCGCCCGCCAGCTGATCGGCCGGGCCGGCACGCCCGAGGAGATCGCCAACGCGATCCTCTTCTTGGCCTCCGACGAGGCGAGCTTCTGTGTGGGCACGATCCTGCTGGTCGACGGGGGCATGGTCGTGCAATGAGCGGGCGCCGGCTGCGGCCGGCACGAAGGCAGTGGGGGAGGATCGGGGATGCCGCAGGTCTATGTGAGCGGGGTGGTGGGCGCATCGGCCGCCCGGGTCTGGTCGGTCGTGGCGCCGTTCGACGGCCTCGCCTCTTGGCATCCGGCCTTCGCGAAGAGCGTGATCACCAACGATGTGCCGGCCAACCTGGTCGGCGCGGAGCGGCTGTTGACGCTGCGGGACGGCGGCGAGATCCGCGAGCGGCTTTTGGGTTTTTCCGAGTTCAAGCGGACCTGCGTCTACACGATCCTGAGCTCGCCCCTGCCGATCGCCGACTACGTCGCGACGCTTCGGGTCACGCCCGTGACCATGGGCGATCGGGCGTTCGCCGAGTGGTGGTCGCGCTTCGAGGCGGCCCCCGCCGACCGCGAGGCGATGGTGAGCCTCATCAGGGGCGTCTACGAGGCCGGGATCCGAGCGGTGGCCGAGAAGCTCGGCGGCTGAGCGCCGGCTTCAGGGGATCACCCGCATCCGCCGGAACTGGGCGAACAGGCGGGCGAACATCTCTTCGCTGTCCTCGCAGAGATGGAAGCCCGCCTTGCGGATCTTGATCGTGTCGGTCATCACGTCGTAGTCGCGCGTGAGGCAATAATCGACGAACGGCCAGGACACGAGCTGCTCGTAAGCGATCGGCAAGAGGTCGTATTTCTTCTGCATCTCGGCCCAGAGCGGCCCCTTGTCGGCCATGAACTCGGCGAGCCGGATGGTTTGTACGCCTCCGGGCTCCATCTCGAAGCAGCGCGCGAAACGCGGCCAGAGGTTTTCCCAGCGGAAATAGTCCGTGTTCGTGATGTTGAAGACTTCGTCGCGGGCGGCCGGGCTCGTCGCGCACCAGTGCATGCAGGCGGCCAAGAGCTCGCTGTCGGTCACCTGGTAGAGCGAGCGGAAGGCCTTTTCGGTCCCGGGGTAACGCAGCGGCAGGCCGAGCTCCTTCGAGATCGCCGCGTAGACCGCGAGACCGACCGCGAGGTTCATCGGGCTCCCGACAGAAAAGCCGCACACGGTCTGCGGCCGCAGCACCGAGAAGGACCAGGGACGACCTTCGCGGAACCGCCTGAGCCAAGTCTCCTGGGTGTGGTAGAAGTTGGGCAGCATGTGCGGCGGGTCGCTCTCCTTGGCCGGCGTCTTAAAGGGGCCGAGATGCGAACCGTAGATCTTGGTGCCTTCGACCAGATGGACGTGCTCGAGGGCCTTGGAAGTGGCGGCGATCGGCTCGACGCTGTTGCGCAGGAGCGCGAGGTTCGGGGCGTCGTGCCCGGCCCAGGTCGGGGCAGGTTGGAAGGCCGCGTAGAAGATGTGGGTGACATCATCGAGCGCGGAAAGCTTCGCTTCGGCGTCGGCGCGATCGAGGAGGTCGACCGAGACGAACCGCGCTCGGGTCGGGAAGTCGGGCGAACGCCGCGCCAGGCCCACGAGCTGCCAATCGGTGTGCCGCTCGAGCCAGAGCAAAAGGTTGCGGCCGATCACCCCGAGCGCGCCCACGATCACCGCTTTCTTGCCGGCCATGGCCGCCTCCCGTTCCGGATCGGCCGCGGAACCTACGCGCCCGGCGCCGGCCCGTCGAGCGAGGCTGCCGGGGCGCTGCCGTTCGTGGGGCGCAGGCCGAGCCGGCCGAGGCCGGGGAGCTTGATCGCGAGCTCGGCCGGGTCGACCCCGAGGACGAGGCCCAGGATGTTGAGCTCGAGGCCCTCGCGGGCGGCGATCCCGACCCCGAACAGGCCCGCGAGCGAGAGCTGGTATCCGGTCCCGCTCGGCATCGGCGCGAACAAGCTCGCGCCCAGGAAGTCCTTGCCGATCGCGGTCGGCGGCAGCTCGATCCCGAGTTCCGGGGCGGCGCGCAGCACGTGGGCGACGAAGCTGTTGGAGTTCGGGCCGGGCCAAGTGAGGTAGGTGTCGGCCCAAGGATAGGCGGCGATCGCCGCGCGGATCTTCGGGATCGCCGCGGCCGCCTCGGCACCGCGCTTCTCGCCCAAAAGTTCGGGCGGGTTGCCGGCCCAATAGCCGTCGGCGGGCCTGAGGTTCCGGCGCACCGCCGGTAGGCCGCGGCCCACGCCCCAACCCACGACTTCGAAGCGCTCGTACTCGGCCGCCCCTTCGTCTTTGAGGACGATCCAGGAATGGACCGCGAAGGCGCCCTTCCAGCCCCAGGTCCGTGCCGCCCAGACCTGGACGAGCGCCTCGGGGACCTCCGCCGGATCGGGCAGGAGCCCGGCCGAGGCCCAGCGCGTCTGGCTCCAGTGCGGCTGGCCGCCCACCCGCTGGGCGATCAGCGAGCAGCCGACCGGGCCGAGCAGCAAGACGATCATCGCGATCCAGAAAGGCTTCACGTTCCGGCTCCGCAGCCCATGAGCCGATCATCTACCGCGCTCGGCCTCGCCGAGAAGCCCGGGCTTGCCAGCCGCGAAGCGCCCGCCCAAAAGCGGAACGGAACCCAGGGTGGAGGCGACCCCGTGGCGCTTCTCTTCGCGAGCCCGGACGACGATCCGGTCGCCTGGAGTGCGGCGCTGCGGCGCCGGTTGCCTGACCTCGAGGTCCGGGTCTTCCCGGACGTCGGTGATCCGGCCGGAATCGGCTGCGCGCTCGTCTGGCTGCCGCCGCCGGGGCTCTTGGCCGGTTTGCCGAACCTGCGGGCGATCTTCTCCTTGGGCGCCGGGGTCGATCGGCTGCTCGAGGACCCGACCCTGCCGCTGGACGTGCCGCTCTGCCGGATGGTCGATCCCTCGCTCACCGCGAGCATGGCCGAGTTCGTCCTCCTCCACGTGCTGCGCTACCACCGCGATCTCGACGTCTACGAAGCCCAGCAGCGGCGGGCGGAGTGGCGTCTCCTCTTGCCGAAGCCGCCTTCGGCCACGGTCGTGGGCCTCTTGGGGCTCGGCGAGCTGGGTACCGCGAGCGCGCGTCTTCTGGCCCGCCACGGCTTCACCGTCCGCGGCTGGAGCCGGACCCGCAAAGCGATCGAGGGCGTGCGCAGCTTCGCCGGGCCCGCGGAGCTTCCCGCCTTCCTCGAGGGCCTTTCGGTGCTGGTCTGCCTCTTGCCGCTCACCCTCGAGACCCGCGGCATCTTGAACGCCGCGCTCTTCGCCCGGCTGCCCGAGGGGGCACGGCTCGTCAATCTCGGCCGGGGCGCGCATCTGGTCGAGGACGACCTGTTGGCGGCGCTCGATTCGGGCCGGCTCGCGCACGCCACGCTCGACGTCTTCGCCCGCGAACCCTTGCCGGAGGAGCATCCGTTCTGGCGGCATCCGAAGATCACCGTCACCCCGCACGCCGCGGCCTATTGCCAGCCGGAGAGTGCCGCCGAGCTCGTGGTCGAGAACATCCGCCGTCTGCGCTCGGGCCGGCCTCTCCTGCACCTCGTCGATCGGGCCCGCGGCTATTGAGCGGGCCCCGGCGATGAGTGCCCGGGTGGTCACGGTCGCCCAGCAGAAGGGCGGGGCCGGGAAGACCACGCTCCTCGTCCAGCTCGCCACGGCCTTGGCGGCCGAGGGGCGGAAGGTCGCGGTGGTCGACATCGACCCGCAGGCGACGCTGACGGGCTGGATGCGGATCCGCGAGCACGAGGCGCGCGGCGTCCCGGAGCTCCGCTTCGCGATGGTCGGCGGCTGGCGCCTCGGGGTCGAGCTCGACCGGCTCACCCGCGAGGTCGAGCTCGTGCTGGTCGACACCCCGCCGCACGCCGAGAGCGAGGCCAAGGGCGCCGTCCGCCGCGCCGATCTCGTCCTCGTGCCGTGCCAGCCGAGCCCGGCCGACATCTGGGCGAGCCGCGCCACCTTCGACCTCGCGGCCAAGGAGGGACGGCCCGCCCGGCTCGTCTGGATGCGGGTGCCGCCGCGCGCCCGGGCGGTCGAGGAGGCGCGCGCTGCGGTCGCCCGCGCCGGCTGGCCGGTCGCCGCGGCCGAGCTCGCCAACCGCCAGGCCTATGTCGGGAGCTTCGCGAAAGGCCTCGGCGTGGTCGAGGCGGAGCCCAAAGGCGCTGCGGCGCAGGAAGTGCGGGCGCTGGTCCGCGAGCTCGCCGACCTTCTTTGAAAAGGGGCTGGCGGGCGCCGGCTGCGCGCCGGGTGCCGAGCCGCCCCGATTGCCGCACCCCGGGCTCGACCGTTAAGAGGCTCCGGCCGCAACGGGAGAGCCTCATGTCCGCGCCACCCACAGGCAAAGGCGAGCCGATCACCGATCGGCGCCAGCTGGTCGAATGGTTCGAGCGGGGGTGCAAGCCGAAGGCCGCCTGGCGGATCGGCACCGAGCACGAGAAGTTCGCCTTCACGACCGCCGATCTGCGGCCTCTGCCCTACGAGGGGCGGGCGAGCATCCGCGCCCTGCTCGACGGTCTCGCCGACCGCTTCGGCTGGCAGCGGGTGCTCGAGGACGGGCGGCCGATCGCGCTCGTCAAGGACGGCTGTTCGGTGACGCTCGAGCCCGGCGGGCAGCTCGAGCTTTCGGGCGCCCCGCTCGAGACCCTCCACCAGACCTGCTGCGAGGTCCACACCCATCTCGACGAGGTCAAGAAGGTAGCCGAACCCTTGGGGATCGGCATGCTCGGGCTCGGCTTCAATCCGAAGTGGCGGCGCGACGAGATTCCCTGGATGCCCAAGGGCCGCTACGCGATCATGCGGGCCTACATGCCCAAGAAAGGCACGCTCGGCCTCGACATGATGCTGCGGACCTGTACCGTCCAGGTCAATCTCGACTTCGCTTCCGAAGCCGACATGGTCCGCAAGATGCGCGTGAGCCTGGCGCTCCAGCCGGTCGCGACCGCCCTCTTCGCCAATTCCCCGTTCCTCGAGGGCAAGCCTTCCGGCTACCTTTCGCTGCGCTCGCGCGTCTGGCTCGACACCGATCCGGACCGGTCGGGCATGCTGCCCTTCGTCTTCGAGGAAGGTTTCGGCTTCGAGCGCTACGTCGAATACCTGCTCGACGTGCCGATGTACTTCGTCTACCGCGACGGTCGCTACATCGACGCCGCGGGCCAGTCGTTCCGCGACTTCTTGGAGGGACGGCTGCCGGCTCTGCCGGGCGAGCGGCCGACCATCTCGGACTGGGCCGACCACGTGACGACCGCGTTCCCCGAGGTGCGCTTGAAGCGCTACCTCGAGATGCGCGGCGCCGACGGCGGCCGGTTCCGGACGATCTGTGCCCTGCCGGCGCTCTGGGTCGGCCTGCTCTACGACGAGACCTCGCTCACCGCGGCCGCCGATCTCGTCGCCGATTGGACGGCCGAGGAACGGCAGCGGCTGCGCGAAGAGGTGCCGCGCCTCGGCCTCGCCACCCCGTTCCGCGGCGGCACGCTCCTCGATATCGCACGGACGGTCGTGGCGCTCGCCCGCGCCGGGCTCGCCCGCCGCGCCCGGCTCAACTGGGACGGCGAGGACGAGACGCGCTATCTGGCCCCGCTCGAAGAGACGGTCGCCACCGGGCTCACCCCGGCCGAGGTCAAGCTCCGCCGCTACGAGCAGGAATGGGGCCGGTCGGTCGACCCCTTGTTCACCGAGTTCGCCTTCTGATCCCGGTTCCCGACCGCTCCTCGCTTCAGCCGAACGGGGACGCGTCGAGGGCTCGGCGGATCACCGAATCGAAGCGGGCCGCGACGCGGGCGAAGCCGCGTCCCTCGCGATCGGTCGGGTGGATCTCGTCGGCCCACGCGGCGACGTCCTCGAGCAGGTCGCGGCAATCGACCAGCCAACCGTGCGGATAGAGCCCGCCCGGGCAATTGCCGCCCATCAGCCGGGCGAGCCGCTCGTGCAGCCGGTCGATCAACGCGCGGACGATCGCCCGTTGATCGGAAGGGTCCTCGAAGCCGCGGCGGGCGAGCGGCTCGCGCAGCCAGCGCCCGTGCCGGGTCCATTTCGGATCGCGCGGATCGCCCGCGAAAGCCGGGATGGCGTAGGCGTAGACGTGGCCGACCACGAAGGCACCCGGCCGGATCTCGGCCACGGTTTCGAGCACCTGCCGATAACCCGCTTCGATCGCCGAAAGGCGCTCGTCGAGTTCGCTCTCGTCGAGATGCGCGACCGCCGGCTTTCCCGGAATGCGCGCTCGCACGAGCTTTTCCAGGACCGATCGCTCGCCTTCCGGGCCGGGCTCGCTGCCGATCACGTCGTTGCCGCCGGCGGAGAACAGGAGGCCCCGCACGCGCGGGCCGATGGTCGGATCGACGAGCGGTTCGACATATTCGCGCCCCGAGCCCGTCATGTTGGCGAGCGTGTCGCCCGCGGCATCGAGGCTCCAGATCAAATAGTGCGGCTCGAGCTGGTCGATCGTGTCGTCCAAGAGGAGCGGGAACTGGAACCAGCTGTCGCCTTCCGAGACCAGGACCGGGGCCGTCTCGCCCGCCTCGAGCCGGCGCTCGAAGCGCTTGCGGCGGCGCCAGCGCGACCAGCGGTTGGCCCAATCGAGGAAGCCCAGGCCCTGCGCCCGGACCTGGTCGAGCGGCCGCATGGCGACACGCTCCGGGTCGGGCACGACCACCGGATCGAAGGGCCGCGAATCGTCCGGCCGGGCGGCGAGATAGGGGCGGATCGCGGCGTCCGGGAGGTCGGGATCGGCGAGCATCGCCTCGAGCTCGTCGAAACTCTTCGCTGCGACGGTCATGAACCGGTCCCCGAAACCGCGCCGGCCTCCGGATCTCCCCCCAGCATAGGGCGCCGATGTGACCGCGTCGCGACGGCCGTCAACCCGGCCAGCCCTCGGCCGCGAGTGCCCCGAGGAAGGCGAGCTCGGCGGCTTGTTGGACGGCGCCGAGACCGTCGCCATCGCAACCCCCGAGCCGGCGGACGAGGTAGACGGTGGTGACGGCCGCCGCGAGGGCCGCCCACAAGATGGCCTGGCCGGCGAGCAGGGGCGGCAAGAGGACGAGGGCGATCGCCGCTGCTAGGCCGAGGCCGAGCGCGACCCGGCTGCGCTCGGGTCGCAACCGCGTCGTCCCCGGTGTCGCGAGCAGAACGATCGGCAGGACCGCCCGCGAGACCGCCGAAGCGGCGATCAGTGCCGCCGCGAAGCTCGGCGGGCTCCAGAAGCTCGTGAGTGCTGCCACCCGGGCGAGGAGCAGCAGCACGAGGGCGATCGCCGCGAGCAGGATGCCGCGCTCGAGCCGCCCGCCGCCCGTGGGCTCCGACGTCTCGCCGATCGCGGCGACCGTGCGGGCGAGGCCGAGTTCGTGCAGCGCACCCGTGGCGAGCAGCTGGGCCGCGAGGGCTGCGAGCAGGGCCGAGAGCCCGGGCAGGCCCAGGAGCCCGGCGAGCAGGTAGACGAGGGCCGCGATCCCACCCACGAGCGCGCCCGCGAGCGGGAACCACTGGACCGACGCCTCGAGCTCGCGCGGCCCGGGCGGGCTCGAAAGACGGCTCGGCAAGCGGGTGAGGATCGCGAGCGCGACCTCGAGGTCGTGGAGGGCCAAGGTGGGCTCGTCGGGCGGCTTCGGGGGAGGGCGCGCGGCGGTCGGCCACCGCGCGCGTGCGGTAGCGAAGGCGATCCGCTCAGAGCGGCACGACCAGCCGGCGCATCGCCAACAATCGAGCGTCGAACCGGTCGGTGTAGACCACGGCCTTGCGCAGGAAGGCGAGGAAGCTGTCGTGCACCTTGCGGGCGAGCGGGTCCTTGCTCGCGATCTCCTCGAACACGGCGAACGCCTCGCGGCCCATGGCCTTGACGATGTCCTCCGGGAAGGTGCGCAGCTCCACCCCTTCGCCGAGCAGCGGCACGAAGCTCTCGACATTGTGGTAGACGAAGTCGGCCAAGGTCTCGTTGGCCGTCGCCGAGGCCGCGACCTCGATGATGGTCTGCAGATCCGGCGGCAGCTTCTCCCATTCCTTCTTGTTGACCATGATCTCGAGGCCGGGGCCCGGCTCGTGGAAGGCCGGCACGTAATAATATTTGGCCACTTTGTGCAGGCCGAAGGCCCGGTCGTTCCAGGGGCCGATCCACTCCGCGGCGTCGATCGCCCCGCTCATGAGATTGGGCAGGATCTCGCCCGGTGGGGTCGTCACGGTGGTCGCCCCGAGCCGGCGCATCACGTCGGCACCCAGACCGGCGATGCGGATCTTGAGGCCCTGCAGATCGGCCAGGCTCCCGAGCTCCTTGCGGAACCAGCCGCCCGCTTGGACGCCCGAGGAGCCCGCGTAGAAGGCCACGACGTCGAACGGCGCGTAGGCCTCCTTCCAGAGCTTGCCACCCTCGCCGTAATAGAGCCAGGCGGGCAGCTCCATGGCGGTGAGGCCGAAGGGGACGCCGGTGAACCAATGGAGCGCCGGTGACTTCGAGGCCCAATAATAGGGCGTGCCGTGGGCGAGCTGGGCGGTTCCCGAGTGCACCGCGTCGAAGACCTGGAAGGGCGGCACGAGCTCGCCCGCGCCGAAGAGCTTGATCTCGATCCGCCCGCCCGACATCGCCTCGACCCGCTTGGCGAAGCGTTCGGCGTTGACCGCCACGCCCGGTGTGCCCTTGGGCCAGGGCATCGCCATGTTCCAGCGCAGCCGGCCCTGGGCGATGGCCGGTGCGGCGAGGCCGGTCGCCGCGGCGGCGCCGGCCGTTGCGAGAAGTCCCCGTCGCTGCATCGAGAGCCCTCCTCGGATCGTTCCTCGACCTGCTGCTAAGCCAATCCGGACCGGCTGAACAGCGCGCGCCGCGGCCATCAGTCCGCTTCCCGGTCGATCAGGTGGACGAACGAACCGGCGACCGAGCCGATCCGGCAGCCCACCGGGCCGAGCTCGCGGCCGCGCGCGTCGGCGGCCCGGGCGAAGGCCGGGCCGGGCTCGACCAGCGCCCGGGCGAGGTGGAACTCGTGGCCGCGATACCGCGCGCCCTCCCGGCCGAGCGGGCTCGCGGCCGCGAGCGCGAGGCGGCGCCAGCCGATCCGCGGCGCGGGCTCGGTCAAGCTGGTCTCGAGGGGCAGGAGGCCGGCCATCCGGTGTCCGACCCCGTCTTTGTCGACGAGAGTTCGGCCGAGCGTCATGTAGCCGCCGCACTCGCCGTAGACGAAGGCGCCGCGGCGGGCGGCCGCCTCGAGCCCGGCGCGGAAGCGCGCCGCCGCCGCGAGACGCCCGGCGTGGAGCTCCGGATAGCCACCCGGAAGGTAGACCGCATCGGCATCGGCGGCCGGCGGCTCGTCGGCGAGCGGCGAGAAGAAGGCGAGTTCGGCGCCGGCCGCCCGCCAGCCCTCGAGCACCGCCGGGTAGGTGAAAGCGAAGGCGGCATCCCGGGCGATCGCGATCTTCTGCCCGAGCGGCGGCCAAGGCCGGACCGGAGGCCCGAGGCAGGCGAGGCTCGGCGGTCGGGCGAGGCGCACGAGCCGCTCGAGGTCGAGCCGTTCGGCGACGAGCTCGCCCACTCGCGCGAGCGCGGCCTCCAGCGCCGGCTGCTCGTCGGGCAGGACGAGGCCCAGATGGCGCTCGGCGAGGGTCAGGTTCGGATCCTCGGGGAGCCAACCCAGGATGCGGGTCGAGAAAGCGGCCTCGCAGGCCGCGATCAGGAGCTCGGCATGGTCGGGGCCGGCGACGCGGTTGAGCACGAGCCCCACCACCTCGACCTCCTCCCGCCAGCGCAGGAACCCGTCGACGAGCGGGGCCACCGAGCCGCCGAGCCGGGCGCAGTCGACCACGAGGACGACCGGCAGGCCCAACAGGGCCGCGAGATCGCCGGTCGAGCCGCGGCCGTCGGGGGCACCGTCGGCGAGGCCCATCATGCCCTCGCCGATCAGGAGGTCGGCGCCCTCGGCCGCGCGCTCCAGCAGCCCCACGAGCGTGGGCAGGCGCATCGCCCAAGCATCCAGCGACAGGCTCGGCCGGCCGCAGGCCCGCTCGTGGAAGGCCGGATCGAGGAAGTCGGGGCCGACCTTGAAGGCCGCGACGGCGAGGCCGCGGGCGGCGAGCGCGCGCAGGAGGCCGAGGCAGACCAGGGTCTTCCCGGAACCGGTCACGGGCGCGGAAAGCAACAGGGCGGGGGCGGTCACGGGCGCGCGGCTCCCCGGTCGCGGTCCAGGTCGCGAGCCTAGCGCGTCCGGCCGATCGCTTCATCCCCCGGCGACGGCCGGGGCCGCGGGCGCGCGCCGCGGCTCAGCCCCGCTCGCCCGCGGCGGGCGGCTCTCGGGCGGCGAGGACCACGGTGCCGGGTGTCACCGGGGCCTCGCCCGCCTCGTCGAGCGGGCGGGCGCGCGTCTCGGCCCCGCCACCGCCCTCGACCAGGATCGCGCCCTTGGCCATGCGGCAGGCGAGCAAGGCTTGTCGCACCTTGCCGAGATTGCGGCCGATGCGGACCACGACCGCCCGGTCGACATCCTTGAAGATCGCCTCGAGGCGGCGCGCGGGCAGGCTCGCGGGGACGATGGCGAGCGCTTGATCGCGCAGCGCCAGGGGCCAGAGCCGCGCCGCGGCGGCCGCGGCGAAGCCGGTGATCCCCGGCACCACGACACACTCGAAGCGGGTGCCGAGCCGCTCGATCAGATGGGCGAAGGTGCCAAAGAGCAGCGGGTCGCCCTCGCACAAGAAAACGACGTCGTGGCCCTGGCCGAGCTCGCCCACGATGCCGGTGGCGAGCTGGCCGTAGGCGCGCGAGGTAGCGGCGGCGTCCGCCCCGGCCGGCAGGACGGCGACCAGCTCGCGGGTGCCGGGCCGCAGATGCACCGCGGCCGTCTCGCGAGCCGGGCTCGCGCGACCCGCGGCGGCCACGAAGGCGACCACCTGGGCGGCCTCCAGGATCCGCACCGCCCGGACGGTCAACAATTCGGGATCCCCCGGGCCGACGCCCAGACCGATCAGCTTGCCGCGCCGCATCGCTCGTCCAACCGTCCCGGGGCTGCCTCGCCGGTCGACCCGGTTCCCCCCGAGGGCCCCGGCACGGCCGGCATGGCGCCATTCGCCGCGGCTCGGCCGGGCGTGCCGCCCGCCCCGGACCTCCTACACGCTCGGCGGTCGCGCGTCCATCGGCGCGGCCGGCGCCGGCGCCGGGGACGCGCCGGTCGGGCGGAACCGGTGTGGCAGCCCGAGCGCCGGGCCCGCTACGCCGCTCGCGACGAGCAGGGCCAGGTAGACGATCCCGGCCAGCGCGAGCTCGCCCAAGAGCCAGAACCCCCGGCCCGGGAGCAGGAGCAGGATCGCGCCGAGGAGGGCGGTCGCGAGCAGGATGCGGGCGAGGGCGGCGAGGTCGAGCAGCGGCCCGACCAGCCGGCGGACGGCCCAGCTCGCAGCACCGCAGGCGACGAGACCGGTGGCGAGGGAGCCGAGGGCGGTGCCGACCGCCCCGCCGAGCACCGTGCCGAGCGGCAGGAAGAGGAGGGCCGCGGCCGCCGCGGCCGGGGCGATCAGCGCCGAGATGCGCTCGTGCCCGGCGGCGAGCAGGACCGAGCCCAACGTCACGAAGCCCGTGTACAGGACGCCGTGCGCCGCCAAGAGCAGGGCGAGCAGGGGCGCACCGCCGCCATAGGCCTCGGAGAAGAGGAGCTCCAACAGGCCCCGCGCCTCGATCGTTCCCGCGGCGAGCGTCGGCACGAGCACGGCGAGCAAGGCCGTGGTCCCACCACGCAGTGCCCGGAGCGCCGCCGCTCGGTCGCCGGCGCCGAGCGCGCGGGCGATCGTGGGGACGAGGATCGAGGTCGCGACGAAGGCCAGGAGGTTCGGCATCCGAGCGAGGTTGAGGGCTGCGGTGTACCAGCCCTTGACCTCGCCCGCGACCGCCGCACCGAAGGCGTTGAGCGCCCAGAGATCGAGGTTGCTCAAGAGGCCCGCGGCGCCCCAGGCGACGGCCACCGGGCCGGCGACGCGGAGGATCGGGCGGAAGCCGTCGAAGCGCGGGCGCAACACGCCGGGGCCGAGGCGCAAAAGGATGGCGCCGCACGCTGCGACGGACGAGAAAATGGTGACGACGAGGGCGGCCTCGATCGTGAGGCCGAAGGGCGCCAGGAGGAGAAGGCCCAGGATCCGCGTTCCGGCATAGATCAAGTTGCCGAGCCCCTCGACGACGAAATCGCGGCGGCCGTTCACAATCGCCACGGCAACGGCGAACAGCCCGTAGGGAACGAGATCGAGCGAGGCGATCCGCAAAAGACGCGTGCCGTCGGGAATTGCGAAGAAGCCCGCGAACCAGGGTGCGGCGAGCCAAAGGGCGAGAGCAAGAGCCGAGAAGACGAGGAGGACGAGGGTGAGCGCGCGCCGTTCGAGCACGGCGTCACGGCCGTCGGCCTCGGCGACCAGCCGACTGGTCGCTTGCGGGATGCCGAGCCGGCCGATCTGCTCGATCCCGGCCATGACGGCGTAGACGATGCCCCACACGCCGTAGGCCACCGGGCCGAGTTCGCGGGCGAGGAGGAGGGCCGCGAGGAAGCCGGCCGCGGCGAGGGCGAGCTGGCCCGCGGTGACGAGCGCCGTCCCGCGCAGCGTGGCGCTCCCGGCCGTCAAAGGCCGGACCCGCCCGAGGGGTGCGGCTCGAAGCCGGCGAGCCAGCTCTCGACCTCACCGAGGCTCTGGCCCATGAGGTTGAGCCGGCCCCAGATCTCGAGCGTCACCAGGCCGAAGAAGGCGTGCACCCACCGCTCGGCCCGGCCGACGAGCCGGGCGAGCCCGCGCCGGCCGAAGCCCAGCCGGGTCTCGAGGAAGCCCGCCGCGAAGAACTCCGGCCGGGCATAGGGCCGCGCCCAGTCCCACAAGGGGAGCGGAAAGCCCATTTTCTTGCGGAACACGAGTTCCTTGCTCATGTAGCGGGTGGCCACCTGCTTCACCACCCATTTGTCGGCGTGGCGGCCGAGCTTGTAGTCGAGCGGCAGGTTGACCGCCCGGCGGACGAGCCGCGGGTCGAGGAAGGGCACCCGGCACTCGACCGAGGCGCCCATGCTCGTGCGATCGAGCCGGCGCAACAGCGGACTCAAGAAGTCACCGAGATCGGCGAGCATGGCGCCCAAGATCTCGCGGTCCTCGGCGCGCGGCTCGAAGCCGTAGGCGGCGATGCAGTCCTGGAGATGCTCGTAGCGCTGGTAGCGGTCGACGAGATCGACGGCGGGCGGCAACAGATCGCGGAAGCGGACCGAGGTCACGGGCAGATCGGCCTCGGCGTAGACCAGGAGGGCCAAGCCGTCGCGGACCACGGCCGGCAGCCGGGCGAGCCAGGGGCGCAGCCGCTGCAGCCGGCGCCGCCGCCGATAGGCCCAGGAATAGCCGCCGAACAGCTCGTCGGCGCCTTCCCCGGCGAGCGTGACGATCACCCCGTGCTCGCGGACCACCCGGCTGATCAGGTGGTAGGCGACCGAGTTCGGATGGGTGAGCGGCAGGTCCGAGAGCCAGACGGTGCGGGCGAGGGCGCGGCGGAAGCGGGGGCCGTCGAGCGTCATCGGCACGAAGGCGAGCCCCTTCTCGCGGCAGAGCGCCTCGGCGAAGGGCCGCTCGTCGTGCTCGGGGAAGCCCGCGATCGAGACGTGGAAAGCCGTGAGGTCGCGGCGGACCTCGGCGGCCATGGCGGTGAGCAGGGAGGAATCGAGCCCACCCGAGAGCAGGGTCCCGACCGGCACGTCGGCGACGAGCTGCTCGCGGACGATCCGCTGCAAGGCCGCGTCGACCTCGTCGACCACAGCCGCGGGAGCGAGGCTGCGGCTTCGCGCGTAGAGCGCCGGGTCGACCGCCTCGGTCGGCCGGAAGTAGGACCTGTGGCGCCGCCCGCCGTCGGCCACGACGACGAGCTCGCCCGGCTGCACCGCGTCGATGCCGCGCAGGAGCGTGGCCCGGGTCGGGGCGTCGAGGTTGCGGTAGAGCGCCCATTCGATCAGGCCGGCCTCGTCGACCCGCGGGTCGGGATGCTCCGGTAGGAGGGCTTTGATCTCGGAGGCGAACAGGAACAGGTCGCCGCTTTCCATGTAATAGAGCGGCTTGACCCCGAGGTGATCACGCGCGAGCCAGAGCTCGCGCCGCTCGCGGTCCCAAAAGGCGAAGGCGAGGATCCCGGCGAAGCGCGGCAGGACCGCCTCGCCCCAGGCGATCAGGCTCTGCAGCACGACCTCGGTGTCGCCGGTCGAGCGGAAGCGGACACCCTTGGCCTCGAGCTCGGCCTTGAGCTCGGCGGCGTTGTAGAGCTCGCCATTGTAGGCGAGGGCGAAGCGGCCGCTCGGGTCGAGCATCGGCATGTGGCCGGCGGGCGACAGGTCCTGGATGGCGAGCCGGCGCGAGCCGAGGCAGACCGGCCCGTCGCTCCAGATCCCCTCGTCGTCCGGCCCGCGATGGGCGATCGCCCGGCACATGCGCGCCACGACCGGCGCCCACTGCGCGCCCGCCATGTCCGGGCCGCGGCACAGCACGCCGGCCAGTCCGCACATCGATCGTCTCCCAGGGCCACGTCCGCGAGGCTAGAGCGCCTCGGTTAACGAATGCTTGGCGAGGCTCGCCGTTCGCTCCCGCCCCTCGAAATGCGCCGGCGGATCGACCCCGAGCAAGGCCAGCACGGTAGCTGGTACGTCCAGGATGTGGCCGCCCTCGATCCGCGCCCCGGCCACGACCCCGGCCCCGGCCGCGGCGAGGAAGGCGACCGGCCGGTGGTTGCCGGTATAGTAAGCGGGCGTGTCGTAGCCGCACTTGCCGCACACGAGCCCGGCCCGCGGCCCCTGGAGCCGGTCGAGCACCCGGGCGCCCTCGTCCCAGCTGATCACGAGGTCGGGAAGATGCGGGCGCTCGCTGCCGGGGAAGAGCGCGTCGATCAGGCTCACCCGCCCGGCCGTGCGGCCGTTGGTCGGGTTCACGAGGGCCGCGAGCTCGTCCGCGAGGAGTGTCAGGAGTTCGTCGTAGGCTTCGCCCGGCGCGACGATGCCCCGAGGCTCGCGCCCGACCAGGTTGAGGCGCACGAAGCCCTCGTTGTTGTTGTGGATCGGGAAGGCCTTGGTCCGGCTCCAGTCGATGTCGGCGTTCATCCACTTGACCGAGAGCTGGTGCTTGAGGCTGCGGGGCAGGCAGCGGCTGATCGACTGGCGAACCGGCAGCGGGATCAGTTCGCGCAGGCGGGCCGCCAGGCTGCGCTTGGGGGCGGCCTTCGCCTCGGTTCCCCCGCCCACACCCGGCGCGTGGAAGAGGTCGAGCCGGTGGAGGAGCTCGGGCATCAGATGCGCCCCCGAATAATTGGGGCCCATGCCGTCGCCCGAGACCAGGAGCACGGTGGTGCGGTCGTCGAGATGCCGGGCGAGGATCTCGCCGATCGCCCCGTCGACCGCGGCGTAGACGTCGAGCAGCGGGTGCGGCAAGCCGGCGATCGGCCGGTGCGTCGGATAGTCGGGATCGCCCGTGTGCCAGAGGTAATGGCCGCCGCCGTGCGGTTCGCCGAAGGTGACGAAGGCCATGTCCCAGGGATGGTTGCGCAAGAGCCAATCGGTCGCGCGGGCTTTGGCGGCGGCGCCCTCGACCAGCCGGTCGCGGAACCAGAGCTGATCGGGCACGGTGACCTGCTGGCTGTGCTCCGGAGCCGGGTAGGGGCCGACCTCGCGGACGAGCGCATCGCGCAGCCCCGTGGGGCTCGAGAAGGGCTCACCGAACCAGGTCCAGGTCCCCCATTCGCCGATCTGCACGCCTTTGAAGCCCGGGAGCGGGCAGTCCATGAAGGCGTCGAACACGATGCAGCGCCGGCCCGCCTCGTCGAGCCGGCGCCAGAAGGGCGGCAGGGCGGCCCAGCGCGGGTCGGTCCGATGGATCCGCTGGTCGCCGGCCCGGACCTGGTAGGCGTGGTAGAGCCCGTGCCGGCCCGGTGTGGCCCCGGTGTAGATCGTGGGCCAGGCCGAGACGTGCAGGACCTCGGCGGTGGTGCGCAGCCGCGACCAGGAGCCCTCGGCCATCAGCCGGGCGAAGGTCGGCAGATGGCCGGCCTCTGCCCAGCGCTCGATCAGATCGGCATCGGCGCTGTCGAGGCCGATCAAGAGGACGCGGCGGTCGGCGCGCGGCACGAGCGGGGCCTCCTCAGCTGCGCTCGACGAAGCGGCCGTCGCCGACCTCGCCGATCGCCACGGCGCGCCCCTCGGCGGCGGACCGCTTGCCGGCCTCGAGCATCGCGATCGTCCAGATGTTGTCCTCGCCGCGGGTCTCGGCCGGCACGTTCTTCTCGACCGCGTCTCGGAGGGCCATCAAAAGCGCGGTCGTGCCACCCTGCGGGTAGGATTTCTCGTCGCCCGGCGGCACCTTCACGTTGCGCACCGGCAAGAAGAAGCGGCCCGAGCCCTCGCGCAGGAAGACCCACCGGCGGTTGGTCCAGATCGCCCCCTTCTCGCCGTCGATGCGGATCGAGCAGCCGTAGCGCGGGGCGCTCATGGTGCCGAGGTAGGAAACCTGCACCGAGCCCATGTCGACGAGCGCCTGGCTACACTCGCACCCCTTGTAGTCCGACCAGGGCGCGCGCCAAGCCTTGACCGAGAGGGCACGCGGCCGGCCGAACCACATCCGCAGCGAATCGAAATGGTGGACCGCCACGGCCTGCAGCTGCGGATAGTCGACCTCGGCGAGCCAGGGGCCCTCGCTCGCCGCCCGCATCGCCCGGTGGTCGACGAACACGCAGTGATCGACCCGGCCGATGCGGCCGTCCTCGAGCAGTTTCTTGACCGTCCGCTCGGCCGCCCAGAAGCGGTACTGCTCGGCGACGATCACCTGGCGGCCGACCTCCGCGGCGCGCGCGAGCACCCGTGCCGCCTCGGCGACGGTGGGCGTGAAGGGCTTCTCGATCAGCACGGTGAGCCCTCGGTCCAGGCAGGCCATCGCCTGTTCGGCGTGCAGCCGGTCGGGGCTCGCGATCAAGGCGGCATCCGCCTCGACCGTGGCGAGGGCCGCGTCGAGCTCGGTGAAGATCCGGCAGGAGGGGCCCAGCAGGCCACGCGCTTTCTCCTGGTTGGCCGGATCCGGCTCGACCAGTGCCACGCACTCGGTGCCGGCGAAGGCCTTGACGTATTCGAGCCAGTGCCGGCCGCGGATGCCGGCGCCGATCTGCAGGATGCGGACGGTCACGCTACCTCTCCTCGCTCGGGCGGCGGCAAGGGCCAGGAGCGACCCTCGAAAGCGACCGGGGGCTCGACTCCGAGGGCCCGAAGCACGGTCGGGGCGACGTCGACGAGGCGTGCCCCTTGGCCGAGTGGACCCGGCTCGATCCCGGGCCCGCAGAGGACAGCGAAACCCGGGCCGGCGTGGGTGCCCGGCCGCGGGTCGGGGGAAACCCCCTCGACCCGACCGATCACCGGGCTCTCGACGGCGCGGATCGCCCGCTCCCTCGCCCAGTGGACCACGAGATCGGGTAGCCAGGGGCTGCGGGGTCCCGCGAGCTCACGGTCGGCGCGCAAGGTCCGGGCCACGACCGGCCGGCCGGTCGCCGGATCGACGAGGGCCCGAAGCTCGGCTTCGAGCCGGTCGAGCAACGCACCGTAATCGGCCGGCTCGACGATCCCCAGAGGCTCGCGGCCGCGGAGATTGACGCGGATACAGCCCTCGAGGTCGGTGATCAGGCAATAGGCACGGGTGCGGCTCCAGTCGATCGCCGCGGTGTCGACCCGCTGGGCGAGCTTGTCGCGCAGGCCGCGCGGCAGGAGGCCGGCGAGCCGTTTGCGGAAATCCTTGGGCAGGAGGTCGCGGACGATCTTGACCGGATCGAGGCCGACCGCGGGCTTCGCTTCCGCAGCCGGCTCCCGTTCGGCCAGATCGGCCGAGGCGAGGTGGCCGAGCCGTGCGAGGACTTCGGGGAGGAGGTGCCAGCCGGCGCGGTTCGGGCCGATCGCGTCGCCCGAGACCAGAAGGACGGTGGTCGCGGGGCCCGCCGCTTCGAGGATCGTCGCGATGCAACGATCGAGGGCGGCGTAGACCGTGCGCAGATGCGGCTGGTCGGCCGGCGGTTCGAGCGTGCCGTCGGCCGGTGGGATCCAGCAATAGTGCGCGGCCGGGTGGGTCTCGTCGAGGCAGGTGACGAACAGGTCCCAGGGCTCCCGGCGCAGGAGCCAGGCGGTGGCGCGCGCCCGGGCGTCGAGCGCCGTGACGAGCTTGCGGGCGGTCTCCGCCGGGTCGAGCGGGGCGAAGCCCAGAGCGTGCGCCTCGAGGCCGAGCGGGTGGCGACCGACCGCCTTCACGAGCTCGCCCAGGAGCCCCTCGGGCAGGGAGGTCGGTGCCAGATATTGCGCCCAGGTGCCCCATTCGAGGACGAGCGTGCCGGAAAAGCCCGGCTCCGGGTGCGCGTAGGGCACGTCGAACACGCTGCAGCGCCGGCCGGCGGCCGAAGCCAGCGCCCAGAAGGTGGGCGCGCCGTAGAGGCCGGGGGCGAAGCGCCGCCAGCCCTGCACCCCCGGTGCCGGCTGGAAGGTGAACCAGACCCCGTGCCGGGCGGGCCCCACACCGGTGTAGAGCGAGGGAAGGGCGGCCACGTGCAACGCTTCGGCCGGGGTCTCGAGGGGGCCCGAGCGACCCTTGGCCAAGAGCCCCGCCAGCGTCGGCATGACCCCCTCTTCGGCGAAGCGGCGGAGATATCCCCCGTCGCCGAGCTCGAGGGCGAGGACCAGGAGCTTGCGGCTCACGCCCAGCCCCGCACGATGACCACCGAGCAGGCGAGGACGAGGAGCGCCGCGGCGATGTTGACCCAATTCGCGATCGGCGCCGGCCTGTGGCCCCAGATGCTCTGGTAGAGGATCATCCAGAGGACGAGGGCGAGCTTGAGGGCGATCGGCCCGCCGTCCGGCCGCTCGAGGAAGCCGAGCGTGACGAGCTCGCTCGGGCCGACCCCGCGCAGCCACAGGAGGTAAAGGCCGGTCGGCACGAGGACGGCAAGGGCCGGCCAGCCGAGCCCGCCCAGATAGACCATCCGCTCGCGCAAGAAGGCCGCGGTGCCCTCGGGCTCGACCCGCTTCAAGGCCGGCCCCACGAAGATCGACCAGACCAGCATGTGGCCGAGCCAAAGCGCCATCGCCACGAGGTGCACCGCGACCACGATCCGATGCAGGCTCACGGGCAGCGCTCCTCAACGGACCAGCGGAACGGAGAGCACGAGGACGAGCAGCACGAGCGGCAGGCCGAGCCAAGCCGGCACGGGCCGCGGCCGGCGCGCGAGGCTCGCATGCAGCGCGAGCACCGCGATCACGGCGGCGAGCTTGAGCCAGAAGGCGAGGCCGAGCTCACGCGGGCCGCCGAGCGCGCCGACGAGCAGGCCGCTTGCGATCGCCGCGGCGAGCAGGAGCCAGCCCAGGAGCGGCAGCGGCAGGCGCAGGTGCCAGGGCACGACGACGTGCGGCCAGCGGGCGGCCGCGACCGTGGCGAGGAGCGCCTCGCTCTCGGCCGCGCGCGGGCTGCGCCGCAGGGCCAGGGCCATGATCGCCCAGAAGAGCGCGTATCCCGTGACGAGCACGGCCAGGACGAGATGCGCGAGGGCGGCGAGCGGGTAGGCGCCCACGCTCACCTCCCGAGGCTCGCGAGCGCGCGCTCACATGCGGCGAGGTAGCCGCGCGCGGTGTCGTCCCAGGAAGGCTGGGGGTAGCGCAAGGCCGCTCGACCCATCGCCGCGAGCCGGTCGCGGTCCGGCAGCTCGGCGAGGAACGCCCGCCAGGAGGCGGCATCGGCTTGGACTTCGAAGCCGAGCTCGCCCCCGCGCAGGAGCTCGCGCATGCGCGCACTCGGGCTGCCGGCCACCGCTCGTCCGACCGAGAGATATTCGGGAACCTTCATGGTCGCGTAACCCAGGGCTCCGGTGGCGAAGGCTCGTGGCTCGTAGGGTGCGAGGCAGAGATCGGCGGCGGCGATCCAGGTCGGCACCGAGGTGTGCGGTACGCGCCCGTGCAATATCACGCTGCCGTCCGAGGTCGAGGCCCTTTCCGCATAGGCGGCCCGCCGTGGCCCGTCGCCCACGACGTGCAGCTCGACCCCGGGGGGCCGCCGCTCGAGGAGGGCCTCGATGATCCCGTCCAAGGTGTGGGTCTCGTCGAGCACGCCCACGTAGAGCAGGATGGTTCGATCGAGGCCGAGGCCCAGGGCGCGGCGGGCCTCGCCCTGATCGCGTGGGCGGAAGAGGTCACGGTCGACACCGAGCGGAACCACGAGCACGCGCTCGGGTGCCACACCCCAAACCTCGACGATCTGCGCCTTGAGCTGCTCGGTCTCGGCGAGCACCACGGGGACGCGGCGGAGCGCGGGCCCGGCGAGCCGCCGGCCGAGCTCGACCCGCAGCCGCTTGGCGAGGCCGGCGTCGACGTGGCGGGCCGCACTCGGCACGACGTTCTCGACCGGCACTCCCGGGATCCCGCGCCCGAGCCCGTAGGCCGAGAGATGGCCCGAGAGGATCCAACTCTTCTCGAGGAAGACGTCGAAACGACCGCGGCTTTCCCGCAGGAAGCGGCGCAGGCGCGCCAGATAGCGCGCGAACTCGAGGAGGCCCATGCCGCGCATCGCGGCATCGTCGATCGCGTGCGCCGGCCGCCGCTCGGGCTCGAGTTCGACGAGCTCGAGGCCTGCCGGAAGGTGGTCCTCGAGCCGGTAACGGAACGCCACCGTCACCTCGGCGTAGGCGGACAGGGCCCGGGCGAGTGAAAGGACATTGCGCGAGGGACCGACGGTCGAAAGCAGCCCGTGGCCGGGGACGAGATAGCAGATCCGGAGTCTCCGCCTCCCACCGTGCGTCGCGACGGGCCGTCCGGTGGTGGTCGGCTCGGCGAGCCCCACCGGGATCGCTCAGAGCAGACCGGCCGCCACGCGCCAATAGGCGATGGCGAAGCCGTTGAACAATCGGAGAGCCAGGCGCTCGACGCCGCTCGTGGTGAGTTCGGCGCGGAACGGCACCGCACCGCCGCGCAGGATCTCGCGGTCGGAGACCTTCCGCTTGGCTTGGATCCGCCGCCGTTCGGCCAGGACCTCGCGGCGATGCGCGAGCAGCCATCGGAGTGCTGCCCACCATTCCCTCAGCCAACCCTTCTTCGCCGCGATCGAGAGTTGGGCGAGTTCGAAGACCAACAGCGCGGGCGAGAGCACGAGCAGCGATCGCCCCGCATAGTTCTTGAGGAGCAGGAGCCAGCGATTGCGGATGAGGAGATAGGCACGTCGGCTCGGATATTTGCCGAGCGCGCGGACCGAAAGCCCGTCGCTCCCGTCGCCGTGCAGGCAGAGCGCCTCCGGGACGGAGAGGATCTCGACACCCAGCAGCCGCAGCCGCAGGCCGAAATCGTGGTCCTCGACGTAGATGAAGAAGCTCGGGTCGAAGCGCTCGCCCGCGAGGCGCGAGCGGGCGACCAGGAAAGCTGCACTCACGACCCCGTCGACGACACGCACCTCCGTCCCGGCCCGGCTGCGCGGCATGTCCTGATGGTGCAGGATCATGAGCCCGAGATAGTGATTGTCGGCGCCGTCGTATTGAACGATCTCGGGATCGTGCGCGTAGAGGATGCGCGGTGCCGCGACCGCCGCCTCGGGATGTGCCTCGAGCGCAGCGGCGAGCTTCGCCGCACAGCCCGGCTCGGGCGCCACGTCGTTGTCGACGAACAGCACGAGGTCGGTGCGGGCCGCGGCGAGCCCGGCGTTGCGTGCGGCACCCGGGCCGTCGTTGCGGTCGAGGCGGACGATCCGCACCGCCGGGAAGCGGGCTTCGACGAAGGCCACGCTGCCGTCCGTCGAGGCGTTGTCGACGAGGACGATCTCGGCGAATTCGTGAGCCAGGGCGCAAATCGCCGGCAACGTGCGCTCGAGGTGCCGCAGCCCGTTGTAATTGACGATGCAGAGGGTGACGGGAGCGGGCTCGGTCACGGTTCGCGCCGTTCCTGACGTGGCCGGTGTGCGCGGGAAGGCGCGGCGATGCGCCGACCGCACGTTCATACATCCGATCGCGCGAGCGCGCCAAGATCGTCGCACCCCGCGGTACGATCGGGCGGCTCGCCGGCGGTCGGCGCCCGCGACCGAAGGCGGCCGTGGCGCCGGCTACCGCCAACCGGCAAGATCGCCCGCGGAGTCCCGACCCGAGGAGCCGGCCCATGCCGCATTCTCAGACCGCGGTGTTCCGACACCTGGTGCGCGACCACATGGTCGAGGCACCGGTCGTCGTGCCGCTCGGCAGTACGGCTGCCGAAACCGTGGCGCGGATGGCCGCGAGCCGCGCCTCGGCCGCGGTCGTCACCGATTCGGATGGGACGATCCACGGCATCCTGACCGAGCAGGACGTGGTCCGGCGGATCGCCTGCCGGCGGATCGGCGAGCAGCCGATCGACGGCCTCATGACCCGGCCGGTCCTCACGATCCGGGCCGACGACCAGCTCTACCAGGCGATCGGCTTCATGCGCCGCAAGCGCCTGCGGCACATGCCGGTGGTCGACGACGCGGGTCGGCTCGTGGGCATGCTGTTCCTGCACGACGCGCTGGCGGTGGCGACCGGGCACTTGGTCGAGCAGATCGACCGGCTCACCCACGAGGACAGCATGGCCGGGCTCGCCCAGGTCAAGGCGGCGCAGGTCCAACTCGCCCGGGCGCTCTTCGACGACGCCGTGCCGGCCCCGGAGATCCAAGCGCTCGTCTCCGACATCAACAACGACATCTACCGCCGCGTGCTGCGTCTCGTGGTCGCCGGCATGGAAGCGGAGGGCTGGGGTGCGCCGCCCGTGCCCTTCGCGGCGATCGTCATGGGCTCGGGCGGGCGGCGCGAGAGCTACCTGTTCCCCGACCAGGACAACGGCTTCGTCCTCGCCGACTATCCGGACGAGGCGCACGCCTCGATCGATCCTTGGTTCATCGAATGCGCCGAGCGGATGACCCGCGCCCTCGACGCGCTCGGCTTTCCGCTCTGCAAGGGCGGGGTCATGGCGACCAACCCGCTCTGGCGCAAGACGCTCCCGCAGTGGAAGGCGCAGGTGGCCGGCTGGATGCGCAAGAAGCACGAGGCGATGCTGCTGTTCTGCGACATTTTCTTCGACTTCCTGCCGGTCTGGGGCGAGCGGGGGCTCGCCGAGGAGCTACGCGCTTTCGTGACCGAGACGGCGCCCAGGAACCCGATGTTCTTGCGCGAGATGTTCGGCATCCAGGCCGATCACCGCGCCGGGATCGGCTTGTTCAACCGCTTCATCACCGAACGGCAGGACCCGGCGCATCGGGGCCAGATCAACCTCAAGCTCATGGGCACGCTGCCGCTCGCCGAGGCGGTCCGCCTCTGGGCCCTCCGGCACGGCGTCGCGGCGACCGGCACGCTCGCCCGGATCGACGCACTGCACGCGATCGGCGAGATGAGCGACGACGAGGCCGACCGCCTGCGCGCCGCCTTCGTGCTCGTGACCGGCCTGCAGCTCCGCCAGCAGCTCGCCGACTACGAAGCGGGCCGACCGGTCGACAACTTCCTCGATCCGCGCACGCTCACCGATCGCGAGCGCGAGGCGCTGCGCGACGCCTTCAAGGCGATCAACGACTTCCGCACCCGGCTCAAGAGCGAGCTCACGGGCGCATTGATCTGAGGGCGACCGGCGGACCGGCGGCAGCCCGCCGATCCGCCCCGGCCGAAGGCCTCACGGCTCGCAGCGCACGCTGCCCCGGGCCACGCGGGCGATGTCCGCGCGGGTGATGCCGATGTCGGCGAGCTCGGCGTCGCTGAGCTGCTCGAGCTCGTCGATCGTCCGGGCGATCCGGCGCCGTTCGTCCCACCAGGCGGCGAGCCTGGCGAGAAGGTCGCGCAAGAGGCCGGGACGTGCCCGCACCGCGCTCGCGGGGCCGCGCCCCGCGACGCTCGTCGTGGTCATGATGGTCTCCTCGGTCCGATCCGACTGTATCCGAAACATCACGATCGCGGCCGCCGCCGTGGCGGCCGCACCACGTCATGTGGGCGCCCCCGACCGATCCGCCAGCGGCTCTGCTGCAATGCAGCATCGAAGCGCCCGCATCGCTCGCGCGCGAGACCGTAACGTTCGTTCAGACGAAGGGCAGGCCCGCCGCCCGCTGGCGATGGACGCCTTCTTCAGCGCCGCCGATCGACATCGCGCGGTCGTCCAGCGACGTGGGCGAGACCACACTCGCCGGAGGCGTGCACGCCGCCCGTGCGAGCCACGCCTCGAGCAGGGCGCGCGCCTCCTCGGGCAGCGTCGCCGCGACCTCCGGCGGCAAGACGGCCGAGGTCGGGAGCTCGGTCGGCGCGGTCGCCGCCGTCGCCCCGCCGCCGCTCGTCGTGCCGGTCACGGCGCTCAGTTCTCGGGGATCGCGCGGAGCTGCCGCTCGACCGCCGCCGCCTCCGCCACCAGAGCCTCGCTCGCCGCCTTGAGCTGGGCCAGCTGCTGCTCGGCCACCGCCTTGAGCCGCGCCTCGATCGCGCTCACGCTCTCGGCCACCGGCCGGCGGTCGGCGATCTGCGCCTCGAGCCGGGCGAGCTCTTCGCGCGCCGCGGCCAGCCGCTGCTCGGTCTCGGCGAGCTCGGAGCGGGTCCGCTCGAGGCTCGCCTCGGTCTCGGCGAGCCGCGCCCGCACCTCGGCGAGCTGGGCGTCCACGGCCTGCTTGCGGCGGGTCGCCTCGGCCTGGTCCTGGCCGAGCCGCTCGAGCTCGCGCTTGCGACCGGCGAGCCGCTCCTCCAGTTCGGCCAGCTCCTGGCGGCGCAGGGCGAGGGTCCGGCTGGTCTCGGCGAGCTGCGCCTCGGCCGCCGCCCGCCGCTCGGCGATCGCCGCGAGATCGCCGTGCGCTTGGCGTTCGGCGGCGAGCGTCTGCGAGACCCGGTTGAGCTGCTCGCTGGTCTGCTGCGCCTGGGTGCGGACCTGCAGGAGCTGATCGCGCAGGCGCATCTCGGCGGCCGCCGCCTCCTCGCGCTGACGGCGCAGCGCGCCCCGCGCGGCGAGCCAGAGGCCGAAACCCGAGATCACCAGGATCAGCAGGCCGCCGGCCACGGCCTGGGCGAGCGGCGGAAGCGCGAGCAGCTCGTCGATCACGGACGTCTCCCCTGGCTCGGCGGGCGGGTGCGTCGGCCCCCGCCTCGCGACGGCGAGGCCTCTTTAGCAGCGGCGAAGGGCAGCAAGCGAGCCGCGAATCGCCGCTCCCGGCTCCCGGGCTACCCGCCCGGGCGCGCCGGCGTTCACGAATCGTCAAGCTTCGTCGGGCATGAAGGGCGAGCGAGGCGCGGCCTCGGGAGCGTTCGATGCCAACGGGCTTTCCCGCCGCCGGCGCGTGCCGGAGGGCACGGGCCGGCTTCCCGCCGGTGACGCCGGCTCGACCCGCGGCCGGAATCTCGGGCCGCGTGCGGTGGTTCGTCGACCGACGCGGCTCGGCCATGGTCGATTTCGCGATCCTCGGGCCTGCCCTCGTCTTGCTCCTGGTCCTGATCTTCGAATCGGCGATGCTCCTCCTCACCCAGATCCTCCTGCAGACCGCGGTCGGCGACGCGGCCCGCTCCGGCATCGTGGGTTCGGCCCAGGGTGCCACCTCGCGCGAGGCCCTGGTCCGGGCGGTTGCCGAGCGGGTCGCCGGCAGCCTCCTGCGGGCCGAGCATCTGCATCTCGACACGCTCGTCTATCCGAGCTTCGAGGATGTCGGCCGGCCCGAGCCCTTCACCGACGTGAACGGCAACGGCGTGCACGATGCCGGCGAGCCGTTCCGCGACGTCAACGGCAACGGCCGGTGGGATGCCGACATGGGCCGGGTCGGGTTGGGCGGCCCGAACGACGTCGTCCTTTACCGCCTGCGCTACGACTGGCAGCCGATGACCCCGCTCGTCCGCGGCCTCTTGCCCGGCGGCAGCCTCGAGCTGCGCGCGGCCTACGCCCTCCGCAACGAGCCCTTCCCGGAGGGTTGAGGGGATGCGCAGCCTCACCGGGCCCCTCCACCGCCTGCGCCGGGACCGACGCGGGATCCTTTCGGTCGAGATGGCCTTGGTCCTTCCCGTCCTCGTCCTCCTCCTGGTGGGCGCGGCCGACGTCGTCTGGCTCACCATCGCGCAGGACAAGCTGCAGCGGGCGGCCGCGGCGGTCGCCGATCTGACCGGGCGCGCGGCCGAGCTCCGCCCGGCGGATATCGACGATCTGTTCCGTGCCGCGCGCGAGGTCGCAGCCCCGCTCGACTTCGCGACCGCCGGGCGGGCCTTCGTCTCGGCCGTCTCGAACCCCGACGGCACCGGCGCCCGGGTCGTCTGGCAGCGCGCGACGAACGGGGGGCTTTCGGTCGCGAGCCGGGTCGGCACGAGCGGCGGCCGCGCCGATCTCGGCGGTGCCCTCACCCTGGCCCGCGGCGAATCGCTGATCGTGGGCGAGGCCTTCCTCGAGGTCCGGCCGCTCTTCGGCTTGCTCGTGAACGGGCCGCAGCGGCTCTACGCGCGCACCTTCCTGCGGCCCCGCTACGGTTCGGTCACGCTTCTCGCGGGCTCCGCCGACGCGACGCATCCTCCCGCCGCCTCGGCCGTCCAGGTTCGCGCCCCGGCCGGCGGAGCGTCGAAGGCGCCGGTCGCGGTTCCGGCAGCCTCGCCGGTGACCCCGGTGGCTCCGGCCGTCGTCACGCCGCCCCTTCCCGCGAAGATCCGCGATTGACGCGATCGAAACGGCACTGCGCCGAGCTCACGAGGGCGGGTCGAACGTCCGCCGATATGCGGCGAGCGCCGCCGCTCCGCCGGTGTGCAGGAAGACCACGTCGGAGTCCCTCGCGAAGAACCCCTTGCGCACGAGGTCGATCAACCCTGCCGCAGCCTTGCCCGTGTAGACCGGGTCCAAGAGGATCCCCTCGTGGCGGGCGAAGAGCCGGACCGCCTCGACCATGGCGGGTGTCGGGATGCCGTAGCCCTCGCCCACGTAGTCGCAATTCGCGACCACCGCCGAGCGGGCGATCGCGCCCGTCACGCCGAGCTTCTCGGCGACGCGGCAGGCCAGATCGTGGACTTGGGCCTCCTGCCGCTCCTTGGGTGCGCGCACGCCGATGCCGAGCACCGGGATCCCGGCGTGCATCGCCTGGAGCCCGGCCACGAGCCCGGCCTGGGTCCCGGCCGAGCCGGTGGCGTGGACGATGTGGTCGATCCGCAGCCCCGCCTCGTTGGCCTGGTGGACGAGCTCGAGCGCGCACGCCACGTAGCCCAGGGCGCCGACCGCGTTCGAGCCGCCGCCCGGGATGACGTAGGGCTTGCCGCCGGCCCGGCGGACCTCCTCGGCGACCGGCTCCAGGGCGGCGTTCATGTCGCCACCCGCCGGCAGCTCGCGCAGCTCCGCACCGAACAGCCGGTCGAGCAGGACGTTGCCGTTCCCGAGATAGTCCGGATCGTCGGTCGCCACCCGGTGCTCGAGCAGCAGGATGCAGCGCAGGCCGAGCCGGGCGGCGATCGCCGCGGTCTGCCGGCCGTGGTTGGTCTGCACCGCGCCCTGGGTGATCAGCGTGTCGCAGCCCTGCGCGAGTGCCTCGCCGAGCAAGAACTCGAGCTTGCGGGTCTTGTTGCCGCCGGTCGCGAGCCCCGTGCAGTCGTCGCGTTTGATCCACAGGCGTGGGCCGCCGAGCAGCCGGCCGAGGGCGGGCAGGGGCTCGAGCGGGGTCGGCAGATGCGCGAACTTCAGGCGCGGGAAGCGGGCGAGGTGCATCGGGGCTCTCCCTCTCGGCCGGCGAGGTGGGCGGCAGCACCGGCCGGCGGCAAGGGCCGCTCGCGCCGAGCGTAGGCGACGGTGGCACGGGCGAGCACCGCGCTGCTGTCGACGAGCGGCACGGGGCAAGCGGCCGGGTCGAGCACGAGCGGGACCTCGGTACAGCCGGCGATCACGAGCCCTGCCCCGCGTGCCGCCAGATCGCCCGCGAGCTCGGCCATCGCGGCGCGGACCTGCAGGCCGAGATCGCCCGCCTTGATCCGGTAGAGGAGCGCCATGAAGCGCGCCTGGGCGGCCTCGTCCGGGACCACCGCCGGCCGGTCGATCGCCTCGAGGGTGCGTTCCCAAAGCCGCGCCCGGCGGCAGCCATGGGCCGCCAGCACCCCGCAAGGGGTGCCGGGCGGCACCCGCTCGGCGACGGTGCGCGCCGTCTCCTCGAGGATCGAGACGAAGGGGATCCCGACCGCGGCGCGGATCTCGGCCTCCCAGGCGTGCGCGGTGTTGCAGGCCATGACGAGGAAATCCGCGCCGGCCGCCTCGAGCCGTCGGGCCATGGCCACGAGCGCCGGGGCGGGGGAGGGGCCGGTCCCGTCGACCGCCTCGTTGCGGTTCGGGACCTTGGGGTTGCAGTCGACGATCAGATGCAGGTGGTCCTGATCGCGAGCGGCGTCCGTGGCGGCCAGGATCTTGCTCACGAGGTCGACGGTGGCGGCCGGCCCCATGCCGCCCAGGATGCCGACGACGAGGTCGGCCGCCCGGTTCATGCCGCCCCGGCCGCGACCCGAGGTCGCAGCCCCTCGGCATCGGCGATGCGGCGGATCGCGCGGCGCGTCCGCACCGGCCCTTCCTCCCGTGCGATTGCCAGCCCGGCCGCGCCCTTCTATCGCTCGCCGGGCAGCCTGTCGCCCGATTTCCGCCGAGGGAGCGCGCCGTGGCCGAGCTCGTCGTCGTCGACCATCCGCTGGTCCAGCACAAGCTCGCCCTGTTGCGCATGAAGCAGACGCCGGTCGCCGAGTTCCGCCGGCTCGTGCGCGAGATCGCGCATCTCCTGGCCTACGAGATCACCCGCGATCTGCCGCTCGCGACCGTGCCGATCGAGACGCCGCTCATGGCCACCGAGGCCAAGATGCTCGCCGGCAAGAAGGTCTGCATCGTCTCGATCCTGCGGGCCGGCAACGGGCTCCTCGAGGGCATGCTCGAGCTCATCCCCTCCGCGCGCGTCGGCCACATCGGCCTCTGGCGCGACCCCGCGACGCTGCAGCCGGTCGAATATTATTACAAGGTGCCGACCGACATCGCCGAGCGGCCGGTCATCGTCGTCGACCCGATGCTGGCGACCGCCAATTCGGCGGTCCGGGCGTTGAGCCGGCTCAAGGCGGACGGGGCGCGTGACCTCAAGTTCGCTTGTCTCATCGCCGCCCCCGAGGGTGTGGCGCGGATGCACGCGGCCCATCCCGACGTGCCGATCTACACGGGCGCGGTCGACGAGCGGCTGAACGACCACGGCTACATCCTGCCCGGTCTCGGCGATGCCGGCGACCGGCTGTTCGGCACGCGCTGAGAGGGACGACGGTTGCGTTAACGGAATCTCGAGGTTTCGCGCCTATGGCCGAGAGCGAGCGGGGCACGAGCCCGGCCCAGCCGAGGGTGCGCACCGTGCTGTCCTGTCGGATCGTCACGAGCCGACCCGAGCTCTACGAGGGTCTGGCCGCGCTGATCGCCGGCTGGGGGCTGCCCTGTCGCGCGCTCGCCACCGCCCGGGCGCTCGCCGAACCCGCGGGCGAGCCCGAACTCGACCTCCTGGTGCTCGAGGGCGAACAGCCGGGGCCGGGGCTGCGCCAGCTGTTGGCCCGTCGCAACGCCGGCGGCGGCCCGGTCGTGGCCCTGCTGCGGCGCGGCCGGCCGCGGCTCGCCTCGCTCGCGCTGGCGCTCGGTTGCGACGACGGCATCGCCTTCCCCTTGGCCGAGGACGAGCTCAGGCTGCGGCTCGAAGCCCAAGCCGGCCATGCCATGCTCTCTCGCGAGCTCCGGCTGCGCGAGCTCGTGTGCGAGCGCTGGCGCGAGCCGGGCCGACCTTCGCCGGCCGTGGTCGCGGGGCCTCCCGAGGGGCTCGTCCTCCTGGTGGGCCCCCCTTCGCCGGTCCAGGTGGAGCTGGCCCGTGCCCTGCCACTCGAGCGGGTGGTGTTCGTCCGGTCCTTGCGCACCGCCGCCCTCCGGCTGGCCGAGGAGCAGCCTCGGCTCGTGCTGGTTTCGGTCGAGGGCGGCATCGAGCGGGAGCGGGCCGGCCTCGAGCAGCTCGCGGCCGCGGCGCGGCGGGCCGCCGTGGTGGCGCTGCTCGCCGCACCGGGGGAGCGGATCCCGGCTCTGGAAGCGGTTCGGCTCGGCTTCGCCGATCGGATCGCGGTCGACGACACGCCCGAGGAGCTCCGCTTGCGCCTCGGCTTCTGGCTGCGCCGGGTGACGGTCCAGCGTGGCCTCGTCCGGCAGCGTCTTTCGGCCAAGGGTGGGCCGGCGGTCGATCCGGCGACCGGCCTTTGGGGTCGCGCCATGCTGCTCGACTATCTGAACCGCCGCGAATCCTACCCCGGCGGTCGCGAGCGGCGCTGCGTCGTGGTCCGCTTGGGTGGCCTCGCGGAGCTCGCGGCACGGCTCGGCCATCTGCGGGTCGAGCGGCTCCTCGCGAGCTGCGGCGAGTGGCTGGCGGCCCGCGTCCGGGCCGAGGACCTGCCCGTGCACCTGGGCGAGGGCGCCTTCTGCGTCGTCCTCCCGCCTTCGCGCTCGGCGGATCCGGAGGGGCTCGCCCGGCGCTTGCGCGAGGAGCTCGCCTTGCCGCTTCCCGCCGACGATGGGCCGGCGCTCCTGCCGGTGGCGACGGTGTGCGGTCGCTTCGCCCGCCCTGCCGATGCGCCGCGCGCCCTCGAGCGGGCGGTCCGCGACGCGGCCCGGCCGCTCGGCCTCGCTGCCTGAGGAGGCCGCCGGCCGGCTGCCGGCGTCCCGGGCTCAGATCATGTACATCCCGCCATTGGCCGAGATCGTCGAGCCGGTGATGAAGCCGGCGTCCTCGCTCACGAGGAAGAGGACGCAGCGGGCGATCTCCTCGGCCGTGCCGAGCCGGCCGACCGGGATCTGCGGGATGATCTTCTCGGCGATGATCTTGGGGTCGACCGCGCGGACCATGTCGGTCTCGATGTAGCCCGGGCAGATCGCGTTGACCGTGATGCCGAACTTGGCGCCCTCTTGCGCGAGGGCCTTGGTGAAGCCCAGGTCGCCCGCTTTCGACGCCGCGTAATTGACCTGGCCGAACTGACCTTTTTGCCCGTTGACCGAGGAGATGTTGACGATCCGCCCGAACTTGCGGTCGCGCATCCCCGGCCAGACCGGGTGGGTCATGTTGAACAGGCCGTCGAGGTTGGTGCGGATGACTTCGTCCCACTGCTCGCGGGTCATCCGGTGGAACGGCGCGTCGCGGGTGATCCCGGCATTGTTGACCAGGATCTCGATCGGCCCGAGCTCGGCCTCCACCCGCTTCACGCCGGCCACGCACGCTTCGTAGTCGGCCACGCTCCACTTGTAGACCGCGATCCCGCTTTGGGCGCGGAAGCGCTCGGCGGCCTCGTCGTTGCCGGCGTAGGTGGCCGCCACCCGGTGGCCGGCCCCCTTGAGGGCCAGCGAGATGGCGGCACCGATGCCGCGGGTGCCGCCGGTGACCAAGGCGACGCGTCCCATGTTCCCCGTCCTCCCTGCGTGTGGTTGCGAAGCTCTTTCGGACGTTCCGCGGCTCGTGCACCCGGGCCGGCCGGGTGCAGGCGGTTCAATCGCGCGCCACGCAGAGGGCGATGCCCATCCCGCCACCGATGCACAGGGTGGCCAGGCCCTTCTTGGCGTCGCGCCGCTGCATCTCGTGGAGGAGCGTGACCAGGATCCGCGCGCCCGAGGCGCCGATCGGGTGGCCGAGCGCGATGGCACCCCCGTTGACGTTGACCTTCTCCGGATCCCAACCGAGGTCGCGGTTGACCGCGATCGCCTGGGCCGCGAACGCCTCGTTGGCCTCCACGAGGTCGAGATCGTCGACCGTCCAGCCGGCCCTCTCGAGGGCCTTGCGCGAGGCCGGGATCGGCCCCGTGCCCATGATCGCCGGATCGACCCCGGCCTGCGCCCAGGCGACGATCCGGGCGAGCGGGGTGAGCCCGCGCCGCTCCGCCTCTTTCGCACTCATGACGACGAGCGCCGCGGCCCCGTCGTTGATGCCCGAGGCGTTGCCGGCGGTGACCGTGCCGTCCTTGGCGAAGGCCGGGCGCAGCTTCTGCAGCGCCTCGAGGGTCGTCCCGAAGCGCGGGTACTCGTCGGTGTCGACCACCACGTCGCCCTTGCGGGTCGAGACCGTGACCGGGGCGATCTCGTCCTTGAACTTGCCGGCCTTGATCGCCGCTTCGGCCTTGTTCTGCGAGGCACAGGCGAAGCGGTCCTGGTCTTCGCGGGTGATCTGCCACTGCTGCGCGACGTTCTCCGCGGTATTGCCCATGTGGTAGCCGTGGAAGGCGTCCCAGAGCCCGTCCTTGAGCATGCTGTCGAGGAACTCGACCGTGCCCATCTTGGTGCCGTCGCGCAGGTGCGCGAGGTGCGGGGCGCGGCTCATGCTCTCCTGGCCGCCGGCCACGACGATCGTCGAATCGCCGTTCTTGATCGCCTGATAGGCGAGGGCCACCGACTTGAGGCCCGAGCCGCAGAGGATGTTGACCCCGTAGGCCGGGACCTCGACCGGGATCCCGGCGGCGACCGAGGCTTGCCGGGCCGGGTTCTGGCCTTGGCCGGCGGTCAGGATCTGGCCCATGATGACCTCCGAGACCTCGCCCGGCTCGAGCCGGGCGCGCTCGAGGGCCGCCTGGATCGCGACCTTGCCCAGGGCGTGCGCCGGCAGACTCGAAAGGGCCCCGTTGAAGGAGCCGATCGGGGTGCGGGCGGCGGCGACGATCACGACGTCGGTCAAGGGACGTCCTCCGGGCTTCGGGTTCGACTGGCCGATCTTCTAGGCGGGGGCCGTGCCGCCGCGCAATGCGGCGCAGCTGCGACCTTTCGCTGGCCGCGCCCGTAGCCCCGGCCACACTCCGATACCGCTGGCCCGGGGCGTACCGGCGGCTTCACGTTTTCTTAAGAAGAGCGGCGCAGAGTGCTCGGCGATGGGGGTTTCCTCTCGCTGGGAGTTCCGGACCATGTCCTTCCTCACCCGCTTCCTTCGTGACGAAGAGGGCGCCACGGCGATCGAGTACGGCCTGATCGCCGCGCTGATCTCGGTGGCCATCATCGCCGCTCTCATGAGCCTCGAGGACGCGCTGACGAGCACCTTCAACTCGATCACGGCGGCCCTCGGCGGCTGATCGTCCGATCGGCCGGGCCGTGGCGGCGTCACGGCCCGGCCGGTCCGAGCGCGGCGCCCCCGCCTCGGCCGAGGCCGGCCTGGCGGCTTAACCAACGCCCCGCCGGCCGAGAGCCGCACCGTCCCAACCCGGATCGCGACCATCACCCGTGTCGAGCCCGTCCGCCCTCCTCGTGGTCCTGCCGCTCGTCGTGGTCCTGCCGCTCGCGGCGGCCCTGGCGCACGTCGTCTGGACCGACCTCGCCGAGCGGCGGATCGCCAACGGTGCGGTGCTGGCGGTGCTCGCGCTCTGGCCCGTCCAGCTCCTGCTGCTCGGCCGGCCCGAACCCTGGTGGAGCGGTCCCCTGGCCGCAGTGCTGGTGCTCGGACTCGGGCTGCTCGCCTGGCGGGCCGGCGTCCTGGGTGGCGGCGACGTCAAGCTGGCCGCGGCTCTCGCGACCCTCGTGGGGCTCGGCGGGCTCGCGGAGTTCCTGCTCGTGACGACGCTCGCGGGTGGTGTGTTGGCGCTCCTCGTGATCCTCGCCGATCGCATCCGACCGTGGCTCGCCGCCCTGGCCGCGCAGCTCTTGCCGCTCCCGGTCGCGGGTCGGCTCGGCACCTTCCTGCTCGCCGATCCGGCCGGCCGCCCGGCCTCGGTGCCCTACGGGATCGCGCTCGCCGCGGGCGGCCTCTGGTGGGCGCCGACCCTGCTCGGCCACAGCTAGGAGGTCGTCCTCGTGCGTCGCATCCTGGTTCCCCTCCTGGCGCTGCTGATCGCCGGCGTTGCCGCGCTCTACGCTCGCAAATGGGTCGAGAGCCGGCAGGTGGCACCCTCCGCCACGGCGGCCCCGGCGCCGCGGCCGGAAAAGGCGGTCCTGGTCGCGGCGATCGACCTGCCGGCGGGCAGCTTCGTCCAGCCGGGCAACGTGCGCTGGCAGGCCTGGCCGGACGTCGACCTGCCGCCTTCCTACTTCGTCAAGGGTGCGCGTTCGGAAGACGAAGCCGTGGGCGCGGTGGTCCGCTACGCAGTGGCCAAGGGTCAGCCCTTGACCGACGGCGGCCTCGTCAAGCCCGGCGAGCGCGGCTTCCTCGCCGCCGTCCTAGCCCCCGGCATGCGCGCCGTCTCGGTCCCGGTCGACGAGGCCTCGGCCAATGCCGGGCTGATCTTTCCCGGTGACCGCGTGGATCTCGTGCTCGCCCAGTCGCTCGCAGCCGAGGCCGGCGAGCGCGGCCGGGCGCGGCGGGTCGCCGAGACGGTCCTCGAGGATGTCCGCGTGCTCGCCATGGGCCGCCGGCTCAAGGGCGCGGAGGGCGAGGAGGGCTCGATCCAGGCCCGCACCGTGACCCTCGAGGTCACCCCGGCCGACGCCGAGCGGGTGGCGCTCGTGACCGAGCTCGGCAAGCTCACCTTGAGCCTGAGGAGCCTGGCACGCGCGGACGAAACCGCAGAGGCCGCGACGGCCCGGGTCACCTGGGACGATGCGGTCAGCCGGGCGCTCGGCGCCGGCTCGAACGGCAAGGTCCTGGTGCTGCGGGGCGGCCAGAAGCCGAGCGCCGCGACGAGCGGAGGGGAGCCCGCCCGATGAGCGCACGCGTCCCGCCCGCACGGTCCGGCCCGCGCCGGGACGACGGGCCGCACCCCGGAGCCCGCACCATGCGCAGCTTCCCGGCCCTCCTCGTCGCCCTGGTGGCCGGCGCCGTGGCGTCGCTGCTCGGCCCGATCGCCGGCTGGTCCGTTCCGCGCGGGGCCGCCGCCCAGGAGCTCGTGGCGCCGACCGGCGAGCTCCAGCTCGAGGTCAAGAAGGGCCGGCTCCTGCGTCTGTCGACGCCGGTGAGCGCGGTGTTCGTGGCCGACCCCGAGGTCGCCGACGTCCAGGCCCAGTCGCCGACACTCCTCTACGTCTACGGCCGGCGGGCCGGCACGACCACGCTCTACGCGGTCGACGACGCCCAGCAGGTGGTGCTGCGCCGCGACGTCCAAGTGCGCCACAACCTCTCGCGGCTGCGGCAGGTCCTGGCCGAGGCGATCCCCGACCATCCCCTCGAGCTCCAATCGGTCGAGGGCGGGCTGATCGTGAGCGGTCGGTTGCCCTCCGCGGTCGCCGCCCAGGAGGCGCGCGAGATCGCCGGTCGGTTCCTGGGCGAAGGCGAGAGCTTGATCAACCGGCTCCAGGTCGCGGCACCCACCCAGGTGAGCCTGCAGGTGCGGGTGGCCGAGGTCTCGCGCGAGGCCGTGAAGCTCTTCGGGATCAACTGGGACACCTTGTTCAGCCCGGGCGACTTCGTCTTCGGCCTGGCGACGGGCCGTGCCTTCCTCGACCCGGCGACCGGTGCCATCGGCCGGCTCGCCGACACGGCCGGCACCGCCGGCGGTCTCTTCGGCCGGTTCGCCTCGGGCGACACCAACATCAACACGCTCATCGACGCGCTCGAGCGCGAGGGCCTCGTGACCGTGCTCGCCCAGCCGAACCTGACGGCGCTCTCGGGCGAGACCGCGAGCTTCCTCGCGGGCGGCGAGTTCCCGGTGCCGGTGGGCACGGAAGACAACCAGATCCAGATCGAATTCAAGCAGTTCGGCATCAGCTTGGCCTTCACGCCCACGGTGCTGAGCCCGGATCGGATCAGTCTCAGGGTGCGTCCGGAAGTCAGTGACATCTCGGAGAAGGGGGCGATCCGCGTTCGCGACCTCACGATCCCCGCGCTCACCACGCGGCGTGCCGAGACCACGGTCGAGATCGGCAGCGGCCAGAGCTTCGCGATCGGCGGGCTGATCTCCAACACCACCCGCTCCAACCTCGAGAAATTCCCGGGCCTCGGCGATCTGCCGGTGCTCGGCGCGCTGTTCCGCTCGACCAATTTCGCGCGCAGCGAGAGCGAGCTCGTCATCATCGTGACCCCCTACCTCGTCCGGCCGGTGGCGACCGCGGCGTTACGGACGCCGGTCGACGAGCTGCGCCCGGCGAGCGATCTGGAGCGGATCCTCTCCGGGCGGCTCGTGCGTTCCGGCACCCTCCCGGGCCCCGGCGGGCCGGGCCAACCGGGGGGTCCGCGGCTGCGCGGTGCCGCCGGCTTCGCGCTCGATTGACCCCGTGGCTCGTTCCGGGAGACCGCTCGTGCCCCACGCCCGCCTCGCGCTCGCCCTGCCCCTCCTCCTGATCGGCGGCTGTTCGGCACTCGATCCGCCGAGCCCCGAGCCTTGGGCGCCGCGCGCACCGGTGGTCACCGAGTCGCGCTACCTGCACACCGTACATTTCGCCACCGATCGGGCCGAGCTCGCGCCCGGAGAGCTTGAGAGCCTGCGCAGCTTCCTCGCCGCCCTGCCCGCCGAGGGCCGGTACCGGGCCCTCGTGATGGGCCACGCCGACGAGCGGGCGAGTGACGCCTACAATCTGGCGCTCTCCGACCGGCGGGCGCGCCACGTGGCCGATCTCTTGCGCGCGCACGGGCTCGAGCAGGTGGAGGTGAGCCGGCGCGCCTACGGCGAGAGCCGGCCGGTCGATCCGGGCCGCGGCGAGCCGGCCTGGGCGCGCAACCGGCGGGTCGAGATCCTCGTCCGCCACTGGGTCGCCGAGGCGCCGCGCTGCGGCGAGGGGGACCGCACACCTTCCCTCCACGGCCAGCAGCTCCTGCCGGATCTCGGCTGTGCCACGGCCGCCAACCTCGTCGCGATGGTCGCCGACCCGGCCGACCTCGCCGAGGGCCGGCCGCTCGGCCCGGCCGACGGGATCCGCGAGGCCGAGGCCGTGGTCCGCTACCGGACCGACAAGGTCCGCCCGCTCCTCGACGAGGGCCGGCAGCCGTGACCGGCACCGCCATCGCCAAGGAGGCCGTTGCCGGCCAGGAGCGGCTCCAGCTGCGCGCCTTCGTGGCCGACGACGAGACCCGTTCGGTGGTCGAGCAGGTGGTGGGCGACCTCATGATCCCGGCCGCCGCGATCCACCGCGGCCGGATCGACGATGCGATCCAGCTGCTCGGTCGGCAGCGCTCGCCGCGGGTGCTCTTGGTCGACATCTCGGCCTGCGAGCTGCCGCTCTCGGCGGTCAACGAGCTGGCCGAGGTGTGCGAGCCCGGGGTGAGCGTCATCGCGATCGGCGACCGCAACGATGTCGGCCTGTTCCGCGAGCTCATCAACCACGGGATCAGCGATTACCTCGTCAAACCGTTGACCCCGAGCCTGTTGCAGCGCTCGCTCCTGGCGGTGGTCGAGGGGGGCGGGCAGCACAGTCGGCAGACCAGCCGGCTCGGCCGGATCGTCGCGGTGATGGGCTGTCGCGGCGGGGTGGGCGCCACCACCGTGGCGACCAGCCTCGCCTGGGCGATCGCCTCGCGCCGCCACCGGCGGGTCGTCCTCTTCGACCTCGACGTGCAGTTCGGCAGCGTCGCCCTCGCCATGGACCTCGACCCCGTGCACGGGCTCAGGGACGCCCTCGAGAACCCCGGGCGCATCGACGGCCTCTATCTCGACCGGACGCTCGTGCGCCATTCCGAGTCGCTCTGGGTGCTGAGCGCGGAGGAGGCCCTCGACGATCCGGTGCGTCCCGATCGCGACGCGGTCGGCCTCCTTCTGCACGAGTTGCAGTCCAAGTTCCATTTCACGGTCGTCGACTTGCCGCGGCGGATGGACCCGGCGGTCCAGCAGGTGCTCCAGACGGCCACCAACTTCGTGCTCGTGAGCGACCTCTCGCTCGCCGGCATGCGCGACGGCATGCGCGTCGTCCAGCTCCTGCAAGCGACCAACGCTTCTTGCCCGGTCACCGTGGTGGCCAATCGGGTCGGCGAGTTCCGCACGGGCGAGATCCCCAAGGCCGAATTCGAGCGGGGTTTGGGCCGCTCGATCGACCTCGTCCTGCCGTTCGACCCGAAGCACGTCTTCCCCCTGGTCAACGCCGGCCGCCCGGCCGCCTCCGGCAGCGGGGCGACCGCCGCCGCCCTCTGCGGGCTCGCCGATCAGCTCTGCGGCGCCAAGTCGGCCGGCCGCGGCGGCCTGTTCGCCAAGCTCCTCGCCCGCTGGAGTTGAGCATGTTCGGCCGTCGTCCGGCCCAACCCCCGGCCGCCGGCGAGGCGAGCGTCGCGCGGCCGACGGCGCCGGCCCCCGCGCCGGCCGCCCCGGCCCCCGCGGCGCGCGCGGCCCCCGCCGATCGACGCACCGACCAGCTCAAATCCTCGCTCGCCCGGCTGCAGGCGGCACTTTACGAACGGATCGACGCGGCCGCCGCGGCCAAGCTGCCGCGCGAGGAGCTGCTGCGCCAGATCCAGGACCTGATCGGCGAGATCGCCCTCGAGGAGCGCCTCAGCCTGTCGAGCCGCGAGCAGGAGCAGATCGGTCTCTCGCTGGTCGACGACATGGTCGGGCTCGGGCCGCTCGAGCCCCTGCTGCGCGACGAGACGATCACCGACATCATGGTGAACGGGCCTTGGCAGGTCTATGTCGAGCGGCGCGGCAAGCTCGAGCTCACCGAGGTGCGCTTCCGCGACGGCGCGCACGTCATGAACGTCGCCCAGCGGATCGCCACTCGGGTCGGCCGGCGGGTCGACGAGACCAGCCCCATTTGCGACGCCCGGCTCGAGGACGGCTCGCGCGTCAACATCATCGCCCCGCCCTTGGCGATCGACGGCTGCGCCATCTCGATCCGCAAATTTTCGAAGAAGACGATCACGCTCGACACCATGGTCCGCCAGCAGAACGTCGGCGAGGGCCTCGCCAAGGTCCTCAAGATCGCCGCCGCCTGCCGGCTCAACGTGGTGATCTCGGGCGGCACCGGCTCGGGCAAGACGACGATGCTCAACGCCATGTCGCAGCTGATCGACCACGGCGAGCGGATCGTCACGATCGAAGACGCGGCCGAACTGCAACTCCAACAGCCGCACGTCGTCCGCCTCGAAACCCGCCCGCCGAACCTCGAGGGTCAAGGCGAGATCACGATGCGCGATCTCGTCAAGAACGCGCTCCGCATGCGCCCCGATCGGATCATCTGCGGCGAGGTGCGCGGTCCCGAGGCGCTCGACATGCTGCAAGCGATGAACACCGGCCACGACGGCTCGATGTGCACGCTGCACGCCAATACCCCGCGCGAGGCGATCACCCGCATCGAGAACATGGTCATGATGGCCGCCTCGACCCTGCCCACCAAGGCGATCCGTCAGCAGATCGTGGGCGCGGTCAACCTGATCGTCCAGGTCGCCCGGATGCGCGACGGGGTGCGCCGCGTCACCCACGTCACCGAGCTCGTCGGCATGGAGGGTGACGTGGTCACGACCCAAGACCTGTTCACCTACGAATATCAAGGCGAGGGCCGCGACGGCATCCTCGTCGGGGCCTTCAAGGCGCACCCGGTCCGCCCGCACTTCTTGAAACGGGCCGCCTATTTCGGCCTCGACCGGGCGCTCATGGCGGCGATGAGCGAATGAACCCGCTCGCCACCCTCCTGGGCGGCCCCGCGCTACCCTGGCTCGTCCTGGCGGCCGGGCTGGTCGTGGCCCTCCTCGCGCTCGCCGCGCCGGGCGGACCGGACCGCCGGCTGCAGCGGCGGATCGAGCGGGCGCGGCGGGCCGCCGAACGGCCGGCCGGCGAACCGGGCGCGGCCGGTGCACCCGCGAGTGTGCGCCGGCGCGAGGAGGTGACCCTCCTGGGCGGGCTCGGTGCCGCCCTCGCGAGCCTGATGCCGCGCACCGAGGTGCTGCGCGGCCACCTCGACCGGGCCGGAATCCGGCTCGCGGTCGGCGATTTCCTGCTCGCCGCGGCGGCCCTGGGCGCGCTCGTGGCCCTCGTCGCTTCGCTCGGGCTCGGGTTCGGACCGTTCCCCGCCCTCGCCCTCGGGACCGCCGCCGCGGTGGCCGTCCCGATGCTCGTCGTGCGGCGCGCCATCGCCCGCCGCGAGGCGCGCTTCCTCGCGGCCTTCCCCGATGCGCTCGACCTCGTAGTGCGGGGCGTCCGCTCCGGCCTGCCGGTCATCGAGGCCGTCAACGCCATCGCCCGCGAGATGCCCGAGCCCGTGAGCTCGGTCTTCGCCGAGCTCGGCGCCCACGTACGGATCGGCCTCGGCCTGCCCGAAGCCTTCGCCATCGTCGGCAAACGGGTGGGTCTGCCCGAGTTCCGCTTCTTCGCCATCAGCCTCGTGGTCCAGCAGGAGACCGGCGGCAATCTCGCCGAGATCCTGCAGAACCTCGCGACCATGCTGCGCCGGCGTCAGCAGATGCGGCTCAAGGTCAAAGTCATGTCGTCGGAAGCACGCGCCTCGGCGATGATCATCGGCTCCCTGCCGTTCCTCACCGGTGCCGTGATCTCTTGGGTCAATCCCGATTACATGGCGAAATTGTTCGTCGACCCGCGCGGCTGGATCATGCTGGCCGCCGGGGCCTGCAGCATGCTTTTGGGAGTGGCCGTGATGGCCAAGATGGTGCGCTTCGAGATATGAGGCCGGAGCAGCTCTTGGGCTCGCCCGAGACGGCCTTCGCGGCCCTCGTCGGCCTCGCGACCTTCGCCTGCCTTTTGGCCGCTTGGTGGGCGCTCCTCGAGGGGGATCGCGGCCGGGCGCGGGCGCGGATGCTCCAGCAGCGGCGGCTCGAGCTCCAGGCCGCCAGTCGCACCGGCCGCCCCGGCACCCGCCGCCGGGTCACCGCGCGCGGCCTCGCCGAGCGGCTCGTGAGCCAGCTCAAGCTCGTGCGGAGCGGGGCCGACGAGCGGTTGCGCGACCGCCTCGCCCAGGCCGGCCTGCGCGCACCACAGGCCCGCCCGCTCTTCCTCCTCGCCAAGCTCGCGGGGCCGATCCTCGCCGGCCTCTCGGCCCTCGTGCTCGTCTACGGCGCCGACTTCGCCGGCAAGAACCCGGCGAGCCGACTGCTCGCGCTCGTGGGTGCGGTGCTCGCCGGCTTCTACCTCCCCGAGCTCTGGCTCTCGAACCGCATCGCCAAGCGCCGCCAAGCCCTCCAGCGGGCCCTGCCCGACGGGCTCGACCTGCTCGTGGTGTGCGCCGAAGCGGGCCTCTCCCTCGACGTGGCGCTCAACCGCGTGGCCGAGGAGATGGCCGAGACGGCACCGGAGCTCGCCGAAGAGTTCGGGCTCACCGCGGTCGAGCTCAACTTCCTGCCCGAGCGGCGCCAGGCGCTGCTCAATCTCGGCCGGCGGGTCGACCTGCCGGCCATGCGCGGGGTGGTCAACACGCTCGTCCAGACCGAGAAGTACGGCACCCCGCTCTCCCAGTCGCTGCGCGTGCTCTCCGCCGAGTTCCGCGAGCAGCGCATGCTCAAGGCCGAGGAGAAGGCGGCGCGGCTACCGGCGACGCTCACCGTGCCGATGATCGTCTTCATCCTGCCGACCCTGTTCATCGTGCTGATCGGCCCGGCGATCCTCGACGTGTACGACAATCTGATCCGCAAGTGAGCGGCCGGACCGCTCGTTGCCGGCCGTGCGGGGGCCCCTCGATCGCGCCCCGTCTTCGAAGGGCGGGGTCCGCGTCGCGCCGGCGCGGGTTCCGCCCGCGCGCGGCCGTCTCAGTCGAGCCCGAGGGCGCGGCGGACGAGATCGTTGACCAACGCCGGGTTGGCCTTGCCGCCGGTCGCCTTCATGACTTGTCCGACGAACCAGCCCACGACCTTGGGGTTCTTCTTGGCGTTCTCGACCTGCTGGGGGTTGTCGGCCACGAGCTTGGCGACGACGGGCTCGATCGCGCCCGCATCGGCCACCTGCCGCAACCCCTCGGCCTCGACGATCGCCCGCGGTCGCCGGCCGCTCTCGAAGGCCTTCTGGAACACCTCTTTGGCGATCTTGCCCGAGATCGTGCCCTCGGCGAGGAGGTCGAGCAGCTCGCCGAGCGCCTCGGGGGGCAGCGGGCAGGCCTCGATCTCGAGCCCGCGCCGCGCGAGCGCCCCGAACAATTCGTTGATCACCCAATTGGCCGCCGCCTTGCCGTCGCGGCCGGCCGCCACCCGCTCGAAATAGTCGGCCGCCGCCCGTTCCGCGACGAGCACCCCGGCATCGTAGGCCGAGAGCCCGTACTCGCGCACGAACCGCGCCTTCTTGGCGTCGGGAAGTTCCGGCAGTTCGGCGCGCAGTCGCGCGATCCGCTCCTCTTCGATCTCGAGAGGCAGGAGATCCGGGTCGGGGAAGTAGCGATAGTCGTGCGCTTCTTCCTTGCCGCGCATGGAGCGCGTCTCGCCCTTCGCCGCATCGAACAGCCGGGTCTCCTGCTCGACCACCCCGCCCGCTTCGAGCAGGTCGACCTGGCGCTTCGCTTCGTACTCGATCGCCTTGGCGACGAAGCGCATGGAATTGACGTTCTTGATCTCGCAGCGCGTGCCGAACCGCGTCTCGCCCACCCGGCGGACCGAGACGTTGGCGTCGCAGCGCAGCGAGCCCTCCTCCATGTTGCCGTCGCAAGTGCCGATGTAGCGGAGGATCGAGCGCAGTTTCTTGAGGTAGAGAACGGCCTCCTCGGGGGCGCGGATGTCCGGTTCGGAGACGATCTCCATGAGCGCCACGCCGCACCGGTTGAGGTCGATGAGCGTCACGCCCTCGCGCGCGCCATGGAGCGACTTGCCGGCGTCCTGCTCGAGGTGGAGCCGGGTGATGCCGATCGCCCGCGTGCTCCCGTCCGGCAGATCGATCAGGATCCGGCCTTTGCCGACGAGCGGTGCCTGGTACTGGCTGATCTGGTAGCCCTGCGGCAGGTCGGGGTAGAAATAGTTCTTGCGCTCGAAGATCGAGAGCCGGTTGATCTCGGCCTCGAGCGCGAGCCCGGTCTTGACCGCCTGCTCGACGCAGAAGCCGTTCAAGACCGGCAGCATGCCGGGCATGCCGGCGTCGACCGGGGAGACCTGGGTGTTGGGCTCCGCGCCGAAGGTCGTCGCGGCGGCGCTGAACAGCTTGGCCTTCGAGATCACCTGGGCGTGGACTTCGAGGCCGCAGACCAGCTCCCACTCGCCCGTCCGGCCGCGGATCGTCCAGCCCATCGCTCAGGCCTCCGGAACACCGGGCGGCAGCGCCCGGAAGGCCGCCGCCTCCTCGAGCGCTCGGGCGACGTCGAGGATCGTCGCCTCGTCCCACGGCCGACCGATCACCTGCAGGCCCAAGGGCAAGCCCGAGGCGGAAAGCCCCGCCGGCACCGAGATCCCCGGCAGCCCGGCCAGGTTCACGGTCACGGTGAACACGTCGTTGAGGTACATCGAAACGGGGTCGTCGCTCTTCTCGCCGATCGCGAAGGCGGCGGAGGGGGCGGTCGGTGTGAGGAGCGCGTCGCAGCGGGTGAACGCCGCCTCGAAGTCCTGGACGATCTTGCGCCGCACCTTCTGCGCCTTGAGGTAATAGGCGTCGTAATAGCCGGCCGAGAGCACGTAGGTGCCGATCAGGATCCGCCTGCGGACCTCCGCCCCGAAGCCCGCGCCGCGCGTCCGCTTGTAGGTGTCGACCAGATCGCGCCCCGGCACCCTGAGGCCGTAGCGCATGCCGTCGTAGCGGGCGAGGTTGGAGGAGGCCTCGGCCGGTGCGACGATGTAGTAGGTCGGCAAGGCGTAGCGGGTGTGCGGCAAGGAGACCTCGACGAGCTCGGCACCTTGCGCCCGCAGCCAATCCGCACCCCGGGCCCAGAGCGCCTCGATCTCGGCCGGCATGCCGTCGAGCCGGTATTCCTCGGGGATCCCGATCCGCAGCCCCTTCACCCGACCGGAGAGGCCGCCGCTCCAGTCCGGCACCGGGAGATCGGCCGAGGTGCCGTCCTTGGGGTCGAAGCCGGCCATCGCCTGCAACAGGAGGGCCGCATCCTCGACGGAGCGGGCGAAGGCGCCGGCTTGGTCCAAGGAGGAGGCGAAGGCGACGATGCCGAAACGCGAGCAGCGGCCGTAGGTCGGCTTGATGCCGACGATCCCGCAAAAGCTCGCGGGCTGGCGGATCGAGCCGCCGGTGTCGGTGCCGGTCGCAGCCGGGCAGAGGAAGCCCGCGACCGCGGCGGCCGAGCCACCCGAACTCCCGCCCGGGACGAGCGGCGGCTCGCGCCCGGGCGGGGTCCAGGGGTTGACGACCGGGCCGAAGGCGGAGGTGGTGTTCGACGAGCCCATCGCGAACTCGTCGAGGTTGGTCTTGCCGAGCAGGATCGCGCCTTCCGCCCAGAGCTTGGCGGTCACCGTCGATTCGTAGGGCGGGACGAAGTTCGCGAGGATCTTCGAGCCGGCGGTGGTCCGCACACCCGCGGTGCAGAACAGGTCCTTGACCGCCACCGGCAGGCCCTCGAGCAGCCCGCCCGCGCCGCGCGCGAGCCGCGCATCGGCCGCCTCGGCCATGGAAAGCGCCCGCTCGGGTGTTTCGGTGATGAAGGCGTTCAGATGGCGGCCGCGCTCCATCGCCTCGAGGCAGGCGCGGGTGAGCTCGACCGCCGAGATCTCGCGCCGGCGCAGCCGCGCGCGCGCCTCAACCAGGCCGAGCCGCGCGAGCCCGCTCATTCGACGACCCGTGGGACGACGAAGAAACCGTCCTCTCGCTCGGGGGCGTTGGCGAGGATCGCCTCGCGGCAATTCCCGTCGGCGACCTCGTCGGGCCGCCAGGCGCGGTGGATCGGGTGGACGCTGCGCAAGGGCTCGACGCCCGCGGTGTCGACCTCGGCGAGCTGCTCGACCCAGGCGAGGATCTTCGCGAGCTCGGCCACGAGCGGCTCGAGCTGCTCCTCGGGCACGGCGATGCGGGCGAGATCGGCCACCCGTGCCACGGTGGCCCTGTCGAGGGACATGGTCGGGAACCTCGTCGCGGCGGCCGGGCTAGCCGGCGGCGTGGCGGCAGAGCTACACGGGCCGCCCGGCGCTGGCAACCGGCGGCGGCTCGTCGCCTGGTGCGGTCGGGTGCGCGCCGCGCCGCGACCGCTCCCGGGTCCGGCGGATGCTGGCGACGATCCCGCTCACCTCCTCGGGGGGCAAGGGCGGCCGGCAGCGGCCGAGGTTCCAGCCCTGCAAGAGTTCCTCGACCACCCCGGGCTCGAGCCCGTGGTGCAGGAGGAGGCCGGCGAGCGAGGCGAGCCGGGTGTTGCGCTCGCCTTCTTTGAGCCCCTCGCGGAGCAGCCGCCGCCACCAGCCGATCGGGTGGCCGGGGCGCCGGCGGGCCTCGGCGAGCAGCGCGGCGAGCCAGCCGGGCAGCGGCGCCGGCGGCCGTTCGGCCGCGCCCTCGAAGCGGTAGGGCCGGCCCGAGGGGTGGATCGAGGGCGGGGCGACCACGTAGCCGCCGTCGCCGCGCACATCGAGCCCCGGCCGGAGCCCGACCGCGCAGGGCACGGGCTCGCCCGGATGGGCGAAATAGAGGTGCCGACCGCCGCCGCCCGTGCGCACCGAAAGCGTCGCCGGCAGCCGGCCGAAGGTCGCCTCGAGGGCGGCGAGGCTCGCCTCGCCACCCTTCTCCGGGTCGACGTCGAGGACGACGAGGCCGGAGACCGCACCGGTCACGATCCCGACATTGGCCTCCGGCCAGCGGGCCCGCCAGAGTGCGAGCTCGGCGGGCAAAGGCGGGCGGTGGCGGAAGGGCTCCCAGGGCAGAAGGGGGCGCTTGTCACGCGGCACGAGCGGGATCGGCGACCAGCCGCGGGCGAGAAACGCCGCAGCGGCCGCGGCGAACGGCCCCGGCGGCCGCGCGGCCGAGCCCGCTTTTCCGGCCGGCCGCGGCCCGGGCCGTTCCCGCTGCGCCGGCGGGCCGAGCTCGCCGGGCCCGTCCCGCTCGGCGGTCGCGGCGGCCGGTCGGTCGCCGAGCCTCGCTGCCGGCATGGTCTCCTCCCGTCTCGTTCGTGTTTCGTTCTAGCGTCGGCGTGCCCTCTCGTCATCCCCCGGGGCACTTCCCGAGCGATCCGGCGCCGCCCGTGGATGACGGGGCCGGGCGGAGCGGCTACTGTCGGCCGGCCTCGGGCGGGGAGGCCCGGCGCCGAGGGGGGCGGGGAACGCACGTGCCGTTGCACGAGGATGCGCCGAGCTTCGCGGCTGCGCTGCCGACCCACGGCTCGCTCTTGGCGCTCGATGCCGGTCGCCGCCGTCTCGGGCTCGCCGGCACCGACCTCGAGCGGCGGCTCGTCACCCCGCTGTTCACGATCTCGCGCGGCCGCTGGCCCGACGATCTCGCCAAGATCCGCCGGGTGGTCGAGGAGCGCACCGTCGTGGGCCTCGTGCTCGGCTGGCCCTTGAACATGGACGGCAGCGAGGGGCCGGCCTGCGCCGCCGTCCGCCAGCTCGCCCTCCAGCTCGAGGCGGCTTTCGGCTTGCCGCTCCTCCTCCAGGACGAGCGGCTCACCACCTTCGCGGTCGAGCAGGCGATCGCCGAGGGCCGCTTGCCGCCGCCCAAGAAGGGCCAGCCGCTCGACCATTACGCCGCGGCCGTGATCCTCGAGGACGCGCTCCGCGCGCTGCGCGCCCCGGCCCGCGCCTGAGGCAGCCGGGTGCGGGATCGGTGTCGGGGACGAGGGAGACGGGAGGGAGGAGGAAGCCGATGCTCGATGCGCGAACGACCTGGGCGATTGTCGTGGGCGCGCTCGCTCTCGCCGCGAGCGCACAGGCGCAGCCCCTCGGCCGGGCCGAGCTCGCCCCGGGTGTGACCCTCGAGATCACCCGCCTCGCCCAGCTGCCGGGGCACGGCATCGTCGAGCTGCGGCTCGCGGTAGCCAACGGCTCGGCCGAAACCGTGACGCTCGAGAAGCTGCGGCTCGGCACGACCTGGGCCTTGAGCGAGGTCCAGCTGCTCGATTTCGCCAACGCCACCGTCTACAAGATCGGCGAGGCGGGCACCGATCGGCTCGCCAGCCGCTGGCGCGACGGTGGGCCGGTGGCGCCCGGCGAGCGGCGCGAGCTCTGGGCTTGGTACCAGGCCCCGCCGGCCGGCGTGGCCAAGCTCGCGGTGATGGTCCCGGGCATCCCGCCCGTGCTCGACGTCTCGCTCGCCCGATGAGCGCCCTTCGCTCGGCCGGCTGCGCGCTCCTCGCCTCGGGGGCCGTGCTCCTGGGCCCGCCCGCCGCGGCGGCCGACGAGCCGCCCGTGAGCCCGCCGGCCGGCGCGCGCTTCGCGACCGGAACGCTCGGCTTTCGGTCCGACGGCCTGGGCTTCCGCAGCGAGCCCTTCGTCCGCCCGGCCCAGGAGAGCCGCAGCGAGCTCGTCTTCGAGCTCGGCGCCGACGTCCTCTTCGACTTCGACCGCGCCGAGCTGCGGCCGGAGGCGGACCCGGTGCTGCGATCGCTGCTCGAGCAGGTGAAGGCGAAGCTGCCGCGTGCCCGCTTCCGGGTCGAGGGTCACACCGATGCCAAGGGCGAGGAGGCCTACAACCAGAAGCTCTCCGAGCGCCGGGCGGCGAGCGTGCGCGACTGGCTCGTGCGCATCGGCAAGGTCGACGGCCGGGCTATCGCCACCGCGGGCTTCGGGGAGAGCCGACCGGTGGCGCCGAACACCCGCCCCGACGGCAGCGACGAGCCGCTCGGCCGGCAGAAGAACCGGCGGGTGGTGATCACGGTCGCGGCCGCCCGCTGAGCCGGCGGTGCGGGCCGCACCCGACCCGGCCGGGGGTGGGCCGGCCGGGCGGGCTGGCGCGAGCGCCTCGGACGCACCATCTTCCGCGCCGCTCGACCGCCGCGGGAACCGCCATGATCCCCGATCTCGTCACCCGCACCGCCGCCGCCCGCACCTTCCTCGCCAAGCTCTGGCACCTCGCCCGGCCCTACTGGTTCGCGCCCGAAAAGGCCGAGCTCCGGCTCTTCGGCCTCACCCTTTTGGTCCCGGAGCGGTGGATCGCCCGGCTCTTGCTCGGCACCATCCTCGCCATGAACTTCTTCCTGGTGTGGATGAGCAAGGAGCTGAATGCCTGGAACGCCCAGTTCTTCAACGCGCTGCAGGAGAAGGACGGGCCGCGCTTCTGGCAGCTCCTCTTCTCGCTCGAGAGCTTCGAAGCCTTCTTCTTCTCGTTCACCGGCCTCGTCGTGGTCTTCATCGTGGTCGCGGTGTACCGGCTCTGGCTGCGTCAGCTGTTGACGATCCGCTGGCGGCGCTGGATCACCGAGATCTATTTCCGGGACTGGCTCGCCGACCGCACCTACTACCGCATGGAGCTGATCAACCACGGGACCGACAATCCCGAGCAGCGGATCGAGCAGGACGTCGCCCAGTTCGCGAGCCAGACCTTGACCATCACCTTGGGCCTGGTGTCGGAGATCGCCACGCTCGTGACCTTCACCGTGGTCTTGTGGAGCCTCTCGGGCAGCATCGTCCTGCCGATCATGGGCGGGATCGAGGTGCCCGGCTTCATGGTCTGGGTGGCCCTCGTCTACGCGATCGTGGGCTCGTTCTTGACATGGTTCATCGGCCGCCGGCTGGTCCGGGTGAACTTCCTGCTCGAGCGCTACAACGCCGATTTCCGCTATCGGATGACCCGGATCCGCGAGAACGCCGAGAGCATCGCGCTCTACGGCGGCGAGAAGGACGAGCGGCGCCGGCTCTCGGACGCTTTCGCCCGGATCTACGAGACCTGGTGGGACTACATGAAGCTCAACAAGCGGCTCACCTGGCTCACCGTGTTCTACAATCAGGTGGCGAACGTCTTCCCGATCGTGGTGCAAGCCCCGCGCTATTTCGCGGGCGAGATCCCCCTCGGCACCTTGACCCGCACCGCCGGCGCCTTCGGCCAGGTGCAGGGCTCGCTCTCCTGGTTCGTCGACAGCTTCTCCCAGCTCGCCGACTGGAAGGCGGTGGTCGACCGGCTCACCACCTTCGCCGAGGCGATGACCCAGGCCAAGATGGCGGTCGAGACCGAGCGCGCCTTCACCAAGACCGCCGACACCCCGGTCCTCGAGCTCGAGGGCGTCGACGTGGCGCTGCCCGACGGCCGCCTCCTCCTCGAGGGGGTCGATCTCGTGATCCGGCCGGGCGAGCGGGTGGTGATCCAGGGGCCCTCGGGCAGCGGCAAGACCACCCTCTTCCGCGTGCTCGCCGGGCTCTGGCCGTTCGGCCACGGGCGGATCGACCTGCCGGCCGGTGCCCGGATCCTCTTCTTGCCGCAGAAGCCCTATCTGCCGATCGGCACGCTCGCCGAAGCCCTCGCCTATCCCGAGACGCCGGACCGCTACACCCCCGCGCAGTACCGCGAAGCCCTCGAGGCCTGCCGCCTGCCGCACCTCGTCGACCGGCTCGACGAGCAGGGCAACTGGTCGATGATCCTCTCGCCCGGCGAGCAGCAGCGGCTCGCCTTCGCCCGGGCGCTCCTCTACCGGCCCGACTGGCTCTTCTTGGACGAAGCCTCCTCGGCCCTCGACGAGGCGACCGAGACCTCCATCTACCGGCTGCTGCGCGAGCGCCTGCCGTCTGCGACGATCGTCTCGATCGCCCACAAGCCCTCGGTGCTCCGCCACCACGAGCGGCGCCTCGTGATCGAGCCGGCGGTGCGGCGGGTGTCGAGCGAGCCCTTGCCGGCCGCCGAGTAGGGTCGGGGGGCGGCGACGGGTGCCGCCCTTGCCGGCGAGCGGGAATCGGAATATGATCCTGTACTAGGATGAGACAACGGGAGGGCCACCCATGCCCGCCGCCACCGCACCCCGCCCTGCCGCCTTCGTTCCCCCGCCCTCGCCACCGGCCGCATCGGAGCCGGCCGCGCCCGGGACCCCGTCCGAGCCCGACCCGCCGAGCCTCGCCGCCGGCCTCGACCCCGAGGACCGGCCGGCCTTCGAGGCGGTCCAGCGGGCCTTCGAGGTGCGGCTGCGGCCGGTCGACGCCGGCGAGCGGCTGCTGGTCGCGGCGATCGCCGCCTGCCATTTCCGCCGTGTCCGGCTCGATGCGATCGAGGCGCGGCTCACCGGTGCCCTGCTCGACGGCCGCCCGGTCGAGGGGCTGCCGAGCCTGCCGGCGCTCGCCCGGGTCCGCGCCGCGCTCGCCAAGGAGCAGGAATCGCTCCACCGCGACCTCGCCCGGCTCTACGAGCTGCGCCCCGCCCCGCTCCGCCGTGCCGGGCTCGACCCGGCGCGGTTGCGCTGGCTCGCCGCGCGGATCGAGGAGGGTCGGCTGCGCCCCTGGGCTCCGCCCGATCCCGAGCCCGACGCTCCGTCCGAGCCGGCCGGCGATCCGCCCGAGCCCCCCGCCGCGGCGCACGCGGCTCCCGAGCCCCCCGCCGCGGCGCCGACCCCGGCCCGCCCGACCGCCTTCGGCGAGCCGACCCGGCAAGCGGCTCCCGAGCCCGCCGCCACCCGGCCCGCGCCGTGCCCCGGCCCGACCGGCACGGCCCCCTCGACCGTGGCCCCGGCGCCGCGCGCCGCCGCCGTTCGGCACGCGTCTCCCGAGCCCGCGGCGCTTGCGGGCGCGCCACCACGCGCCGCCTCGCCCCCGGCGCCCACCGCTCCCACGTGGCCCGCCGCACCGGCTGCGCTTCAGGGAGCGGGCGGCAGGGTCCCGTCCGGCCGGGGCCCGAGTACGGCGCACGGCTCCGCGCGGTAGCGGTGCCGCGGCCTCGCCGCCCGGGCGGAGGCCCTGGTCGCCCGGCTGCTCGCGGCGTGAGGCGGGCGAGCCGATGGCCGAGCCGCGGGACGCCCCGGAAAAACGAAGGGCCGGCCCGAAGGCCGGCCCCCGCGTCGATCGAGCCGCGTCGCTCAGGCGCGTTCGCGGTAGTAGCGCTCGGCCCGGCGGGCGGCGGCCTTGGCCGCGTCCTTGGGGCTCAACTTGCCCGAGGCGGCATTGGCGAACATCTCGACCACCACGTAGTCGGCGAGCGTGGCGGCCGAAGCGTAGCCGAGCGTGCCCCGCCAGCCGTAATATTGCAGGTTGGCCGGGATCCGCTTGAACGGTGCCAACTTCGGATCGGCGTCCCAGAAGGGCAGCTGCTCGAAGACTTGCATGGTCGGCTGCCAATAGCCGATGCAGCCGGTCTGCCAAGCGCCGTACTGCTCGGCCTCGAGCATGTGGGTGATGTAGGCCTTGGCCGCGTTCGGATATTTGCAGTGCTTGAAGATGAAGGCCGAAACCACGGCGGCCGTGGCGGTCGGCTTGCCCGAGGGACCGATCGGCGGGATCGCGTGGTCCATGTCCTCGGCGATCGCTTGGACCTTGGGGTCCTTGCTGTTCTTCGCCGCGAAGTAGATCGAGATACCGTTGTGCGTCCAGCTGATCTCGTCCGCGAGGAAGGCCTTGTTGTTGCTCGGGTCGAGCCAGGCGAGCGTGCCCGGCACGAAGGTCTGGTAGAGCTCGCGGGCATATTCGAGGGCGGCCACGGTCTCCGGGCTGTCGAGGATGACCCGGTTCTTCTCGTCGACCACGGCACCCCCGAAGCCCCAGAGGATCCAGTGCCAGGTGTTGCCGTCACCGACCGCATTGCCGAGGGCGAGCCCGCCCGCCTTGCCGGCCTCCTTGACCTTCCGGGCCATGTCGAGCATGCCCGGGAAGTCGGTCGGGAACTTCTCGTAGCCGGCCCGCTTGAGCCAGGAGATGCGGTAGTTCATGGCCCCGCCGCCCACGCCCACCGGCACGGCGAGCCAGCGGCCGTCGCGGATGCAATATTTGGTCGGCGTGGGATACCAGCCGCCGTTCCGCTCACCCAGATACTTGGCGACGTCGTCGAGCGGGATCACCTTGTCCGGATACTGGTGCGGGTCGTCGTACCAGCCCATGACGATGTCGGGGCCGCTGCCGATGCTCGCCGAGACCGCCATCTTCGGGCGGATGTCCTCCCAGCTCTCCCAGTCGATCTTGACCTCGACGCCGGTCTTCTGGGTGAACTTGGCGGTGTTCGCCTTCCAGATGTCCTCGTCGGGCTGGATGAACTTGGACGGCCGCATGAGCCGGAGCGTGGCACCTTTCTCGATCTTGAAGTCGGGTGCCGGCACGTCCTTGATCGGCAATTGCGCCAGCACGTCGCGGTTCCAGAAACTGCCGAGAGCCACGGCGCTGGCGCCCAAGATCAGCGCGTTGCGGCGGGTGTAGCTCGTCATCTTCGCTCGCCCCCCAAGGTCGGTGCGACGGTCGCGCCGGCCGACCCGGCGTCCGTTCGTCCGGGGAAGATGGCGCAGCGCCGGCCGCTTAGCAATCCGCGCTTGAGCCGGAGCGCGCCCGCGAAAAAATCAGACCCGGCGCCAAGGCGGGCCGCCGGGCGCGCTGGCGGGGCACCGGGCGAGGGGGTATCTCGACCGCCGGGACCGGCGGCGCGCACCGACGGTGCGTCCCGCGATCTGCAGGGAGGTCGTGTCGATGAAACGGATCCTGTTGGGGGCGACCGCGCTCGCCTCGCTCGCGCTCGCCGTGGTGGCCGAGGCCGCCGAGAAGCTCAAGATCGGTGTGACCGCCACGCTCGAGGGCACCTACACGGTGCTCGGCGAGGACGGCATGCGCGGCTTCGAGCTCGCGCTGCGGAAGTGGAACCGGAAGGCCGGCGGCAAGGATCTCGAGATCATCGTCGCCTCGACCGACGCCACACCCGATTCGGCGATCCGGGCGGTGCGGAAGCTCGTCGAGCAGGACAAGGTCGATCTCGTGATCAGCCCGCTCTCCGGCTCGGAGGGCATCGCGGTCCGCGACTACGCCCACACCCAGCCGCAGATGACGTTCGTCAACGCCGCTTCGGGCGCGATGGAGACGACCTTCGTCAACCCGGCACCCAATTTCTTCCGCTGGAACATGGACGGTGCCCAGTGGCAGGCCGGTCTCGGCGACTACATCTACAAGAACAAGGGCTACCGCAAGATCGCCACGGTCGGTGAGGATTACTCCTTCGTCTACACCCAAGTGTTCGGCCTGGCGGTCGAGTTCTGCGGCCTGGGCGGCCAGATCACCCAGCGTTTCTGGGTGCCGCTCGGCACCAAGGACTTCGCCTCGATCATCGCCGCGCTCCCCGACGACGTGGATGCCGTCTATCTCGGCCTGGGCGGCGCCGATGCCGTCAACTTCTTGAACCAGTACGCCCAGGCCGGCGGCAACGCCAAGATCGTGGGCGGCTCGATCATGGTCGACCAGACGGTCCTGTCCTCCAAGGGGCGCGCCAAGGAGATCTTGAAGGGGGCCGTGGCCGCCTCGGGCATGGCGGATACCTGGGAGGATCCGCGCTGGCAGGCCTTCGTCAAAGCCTACCAGGAGGCCTTCCCGCCGGACAAGCGGTTCGCTTCGCCCTCGCTCCTGGCCGTCAACTACTACAATTCGGCCTCGGCCACGTTCACCACGCTCGACAAGATCAACGGCGACCTTTCCGACGGCCACAAGAAGTTCCGCGAGACCATGGCCAAGCTCGAGCTGGATGCGCCGAACGGCAAGATCCGGCTCGACGAGAACCGCCAGGCGATCGGCACGAACTTCGTCACCGAGGTGGTCGAGGACGCCCAGGGCAATCTCGTGAGCAAGGTCGTGAAGGTGGTCGAGAACGTCAACCAGACGCTCGGCCTGCCGCTCGACAAGTTCAAGGCCCTGGGTCTGCCGAGCCGGACCAATCCGGAGTGCAAGAAGTACTGAGCCCTGCCCGCCGGTCGGTCGGCCGGCCCGTCCGCCGACCGACCGGTCCCCGGCCCGATCCTCGCGAGCGGGCCGATCCCGGCGGGTGCCACCCCTTGCGCGGGGCCGCCGGCTCGGCGATCCAGAGCGCCCGGGAGCCGCGAGCGCCGTGCAGGGAGGGGGAGGTGAGCAGCGCGCTGGCGATCTGTCACGGACCGTTCGGCCGGGCCTGTCTCTACCGGATCGACCGGCCGTTCGTGACCCACGCCCACCGCGAGGGGCATCTCGTGTTCCACGTGGGCGGCGCCCCGGCCACCCTCCTGGTCGACGGTCGGCCCTTCCCGGTCGGGCCCGGTACGGCGGTGGCGATCGATCCGTGGCAACCGCACGCGCATCGACCGCTCGCCCCGGGGGCCGAGGGCACCTTCCTCGTGCTCTACGTCCGCCCGGCCTGGTTCCTCGAGGCGAGCCGCCGGGCCGCCGTCGCCCTGCGCTTCGGCTGCAACGGGATCGAGCTGGCGCCGCCGCTCGTCCGGAGCGTCGCCCGGGTGGCCGGGCTCTTGCTCGAGCCCTGCCCGGCCGGCCAGCTCGCGAACGAGCTCTCGGCCCTCGTCCAGGATTGCTTCGACCACTCCTGGGGGAGTCGGGCCGGGGCCCTGCCGCGGGCCGAGCGGGTGCTGCTCGACTTCCGCATCCGCAAGGCCTTGAAGCTGATCGGCGCCCGCCTCGACGGTGAGCTGCCCTTCGACCGGGTGGCGCGGGATGCCGGGCTCTCCCGGCCGCATTTCTACAAAATGTTCAAATCCCAGCTCGGGGTCACGCCGGCCGTCTACCTCAACACGCTGCGGGTGGAGTGCGCGCTCGAGCAGCTCACCGGCACCCGCCGGTCGGTCACCGAGATCGGCCAGGAGCTCGGCTTCACCTGCCAATCGAGCTTCACCCGCTTCTTCGCCGCCCATGTCGGCCTCGTCCCGACCGACTACCGCCGCCGCGCACGGCTCCTTTGAGCCGGGCGAATTCCAGACTCGAGGCTATGGGCGGCCGGTCGCCGCCGGGCGATAGTGCGCGGGCGACAGTGAGCGGCGGGAGGCCGGCGGACGTGGCGCGGGCGGGCGCGATGGCGACGGGGGAGCCGGGTGCGCAGGGCGGCGGCCTCGCCCGCTGGGTCGAGCGCCATCCTCTGGCAGCACTTCTCCTCGCCCTTGCGATCGTCCTTTTCCTCTGGCTCGTGCTGGCCGACTGGCCCGAAGAGCTCGAGCGCTGGCTCGGCCGCAAGCGGGTCTTCGTGAGCGCGCTCTTCAACGGGATCACGCTCGGTGGCCTCTATTTCCTCGTGGCGACCGGCTTCACGCTGATCTTCGGGCTCATGCGCAACGTCAATCTGGCGCACGGCTCGCTCTACTTGTTCGGCGGCTATCTCGCCTACAGCACCGTCCAGGCGACCGGCCTCTGGCTACCGTCCTTCCTCGTCGCCTTCGTGCTGGTGGCGATCGTGGGCCTCCTCCTCCAGGTCCTGGTCTTCCGCCACATGGAGGGCCAGGAGCTGCGCCAGACGCTGGTCACGATCGGCCTTTCGATCGTCTTCGCCGACCTCATGCTCTGGGTCTGGGGCGGCGACTTCTACCAGATCCCCACCCCGGAATGGCTCGCCGGGCCGATCGACACGCCGATCGTGCTCGACGTCCGGCCGAACGGCGAGGCGGTCTATCTGCGCTACCCGCGGGTGCGGCTCGTGATCTTCGCGGCCTCCGTGGTGATCGGCGTGCTCCTCTGGCTCGCCATCAACAAGACCAGGGTCGGGATGCTGATCCGCGCCGGGGTCGACGATCGCGAGATGCTCGCGGCCTCGGGCGTGCCGATCCAGCTCCTCTTCGCCCTCGTCTTCGCCTTCGGCGCCGGGCTCGCCGGGATGGCCGGGGTGGTGGGCGGCACCTTCCAGTCCCTATCGCCGGGCGAGGACACCCGCTTCCTCTTGGCCTCCCTCGTCGTGGTGATCGTGGGCGGGCTCGGCTCGATCCCCGGCGCCGCCCTCGGCGCCCTCCTGATCGGCCTCGCCGAGCAGTTCGGCTCGGTCTACCTGCCGACTTACGCGATCGTCTTCTCCTTCTTGATCATGGTCCTGGTCCTGGCGTTCCGCCCGCAGGGCCTCTTGTCGGTGCGCTGAACGATGGCCGTGGCGCGCCCGGGCCTGCCGACCGCCACCGCCGCCGCGGCCGCCGGCGAGCGCGCGGGCGGGATCCCGCCTTCGGCCTGGATCACCGCCCTCGTCCTTTCGATCATGCCGGCGCTCGCCTCGGATTTCTTCCTCGTCCAGGTGTTCGGCTGGGCCCTCGTGCTCGGCACGATCGCCCTCTCGCTGCAGTTCCTCGCGGGCTACGGCGGCATGGTGAGCCTCGTGCAGATGACCGTGGCCGGCTTCGCGGGCTACATGGTGGCGATCCTCGGCACCTCGGGCCTGACCCAGATCAGCCTGGGGTGGCCCTTCTGGCTCGCCGTGCCGGTTTCGATCCTCCTGGCCGTACTCTTCGGCACGCTCTCGGGGGCGCTCGCGGTCCGCACCGCCGGCATCTACACGATCATGATCACCCTCGCGATCGCCGCCGCCTTCTTCTACTTCACCCGCCAGAACGAGACCGTCTTCGGCGGCTTCTTGGGCTTCAACGGGGTGCGGGCGCCGGTCTTCTGGGGGATCGACTGCCGCTCGCCCGTGCCCTTCTATTATCTCTGCTTGGGGTGGGCGGCGATCGCCTTCGGCCTCGTCACCTGGGTGATCCGCGCGCCCTTCGGCCTGGCACTCCAAGGCATCCGCGACAATCCGCGGCGGATGGCCGCCCTGGGCTTCGACGTCACCGCGCACCGCATCGCGGCCTACGCTTTCGCCGCCTTCCTGGCCGCCCCGGCCGGCATCCTCTTGACCTGGATGAACGGCCAGATCGCCCCCGGCACGGTCGGGATCGGGCCGGTGATCGACATCCTCGTGATCGCGGTCGTGGGCGGCCTCGGCCGGCCGATCGGCCCGTTCATCGGCGCACTCCTCTACGTGCTCTTGCGCATCTTCGCCCTCGACGCGCTCGTCGCACTCGGGCTTTCCGGCCAGCGCTTCCAGCTGTTGATCGGCCTCGGCTTCCTCGTGACCGTGCTGTTCTCGCCGGACGGCATCTTGGGCCTGTGGGAGCGGGCCCGGCAGCGCTGGAGCGGACCCGCGGCCGGGGGAGGGCGCTGATGGCCCGGGCGATCGCCGAGCGGCTCTCCGCCACGGGCACGGTCAACGCGCTCGAGCTCCGGGGTGTCACCAAGCGGTTCGGCGCGCTCTCGGCGCTCGACGACGTGACCTTGAGCGTGCGGCCGGGCGAACGGCGGGCGATCCTCGGCTCGAACGGCGCCGGCAAGACCACGCTGTTGAACTGCATCACCGGTGATTTCCCGGCGACCTCGGGCACGATCCGCTTCTTCGGCGAGGACGTCACGCACTTCCCCGCGCACGAACGGATCCGCCGCGGCCTGCGCCGGACCTATCAGATCTCGCTCCTGTTCGGCGGGCTCTCGGTCCTCGACAACGTGTACCTGGCCTGCCTGGGTGTCAGCCGCGGCCGCTTCTCCTTCCTACGGCCCCGCCGCGACGACCCGCTCCTCGAAAACGCCCGCGCGCTCGTCCACGCCGTCCATCTCGACGAGGTCGCCGAGAAGAAGGTGGCCGAACTCGCCCACGGCCAGCAGCGCCAGCTCGAGGTCGCCTTGGCCCTCGCCGGCGCGCCGCGCTTCTTGCTGTTCGACGAGCCGGCGGCCGGGCTCTCGCCCGCCGAGCGCGCCGACCTCGTGGCGATCCTCCAGGGCCTGCCGGCGCACATGGGCTTCGTCATCATCGAGCACGACATGGACGTGGCGCTGCGGGTGGTCGAAAGCGTCACGCTCATGCACGAGGGGCGGATCTTCAAGGAGGGCACGCCCGAGGAGATCGAAGCCGACCCCGAGGTCCAAGAGCTCTATCTGGGGCACGGCCGTGGCTGAGGCGCGTCGACCCGCGGGCCCGCCCGTCCTCGCCGTGCGCGGCCTGCACGTCCATTACGGCCGCTCGCACGCGCTCCAGGGCGTCGACCTCGAGCTGCCGCGCGGGGTGCTGGGCGTGGTCGGCCGCAACGGCATGGGCAAGACCACGCTCTGTCAGGCGATCATGGGCCTCGTCCCGGCGAGCGCCGGCTCGATCCGCTTCAAGGGCGAGGAGCTCGTGGGCCGCAGCCCGACCGAGATCGCCCGCCTCGGCATCGGCTACGTCCCGCAGGGCCGCCGGCTCTGGCGGTCCTTGACGGTCGACGAGCACCTGCAGCTCGTGGCCGGTACCGGCCGGAGCCGGGGGCCCTGGTCGATCGAGCGGATCTACGAGACCTTCCCGCGCCTGGCCGAGCGCCGGAACAATGGCGGCGCCCAGCTCTCGGGGGGCGAGCAGCAGATGCTGGCGATCGCCCGGGCGCTGTTGCGCAACCCCGAGCTTTTGGTCATGGACGAGCCGACCGAGGGCCTCGCCCCGGTGATCGTCGAGCAGGTGGAAGAGCTCCTCCACCGGCTCGGCGAGGAGGGCGAGATGGCCATTCTCGTGGTCGAGCAGAACATCGCGGTCGCCACCGCGGTCGCCGAACGGGTGGCGATCATGGTCAACGGCCGGGTCTTTCGGGTCATGGAAAGCGCCCGGCTCGCCGCCGACCGCGACCTGCAGCAGCGCCTTCTGGGCGTCGGCCGGCACGCCCACGAGGACCTCGAGGCCACGGCCACGGAGCCCGCGGCCGAGGGGCAAGAGGCCGGGCGGCGGCCGGCCGCGGCGCGTGGGCCGCGCAAGGTCTGGATCTCCAACCCGACACCACCCACCCGCTGGTCGCAGCCGGCGAGCCTCGCCCGGATCGAGGCCACCGCGCGCCTGCTCTCCGCCGGCGAAGGGCTCGCCGCCCTCGAGCGGGCCCGCGAGCCCACGCCCTTGCGCCCGCTCGCCGCCCCGGGCGAGGCCGTGGTGCTCGTGGTCGGCACGCTCGACACCAAGGGCGAGGAGCTGCGCTTCGTCCGCGACCAGATCCGCGAAGCCGGGCTTTCGACCCGGCTCGTCGACCTTTCGACCTCGGGCAAGCCCTCCTCGGCGGATGTGCCGCCGCAGCAGGTGGCGCTCTTCCACCCGCAGGGGCCGACCGCCGTCTTCACCGGCGATCGCGGCCGCTCGGTCGCGGCGATGGCCGAGGCGTTCGTCCACTGGATCCGCCGCCAGGAGGGGATCGCCGGGATCATCGCCGCGGGCGGCTCGGGCGGCACCGCACTGGCCACGCCGGCCATGCGCGAGCTGCCCGTGGGCGTGCCCAAGGTCATGGTCTCGACCATGGTGGCGGGCGACGTCCGCCGCTTCGTCGAGGCCTCGGACATCGTGCTCGTCCCGGCGGTGACCGACGTCCAAGGCCTCAACCGGGTGAGCCGCGAGATCCTGGGCAACGCCGCCCACGCCCTCGTGGGCATGGTCAAGCACCGGCTCGAGGCCCGGGCGCGGGCGGCGCGCGGCCCCGCGCGGCCCGACCTGCCGGCCGTAGGCCTCACCATGTTCGGGGTCACCACCCCGGCCGTGCAGCGGATCACCCAGGCTCTGCGCGGCGAGGTCGACTGCCTCGTCTTCCACGCCACCGGAATGGGCGGGATGGCGATGGAGAAGCTCGTCGAGAGCGGCCAGCTCCTGGGCGCCATCGACCTCACCACGACCGAGATCGCCGATCTGCTCGTGGGTGGCGTGCTCGCCTGCGGCGAGGACCGGCTGGGCGCCTTCATCCGCACCCGGCTGCCCTACATCGGCGCGCCCGGGGCGCTCGACATGGTCAATTTCGGCCCGCCCGAGACCGTTCCTCCGGCCTTCGCGGGCCGGCTCTTCTACCGCCACAACCCGCAAGTGACGCTCATGCGCACCACGGCCGAGGAGTGCGCCCGGATCGGCCGCTGGATCGCCGAGAAGCTCAACCGGATGGACGGCCCGGTCACCTTCTTCCTGCCCGAGGGCGGGCTCTCCGCCCTCGACGCGCCGGGCCAGCCCTTCTTCGACCCCGAGGCCGATCGAGCGCTGTTCGACACGCTCGAAGCGCTCGTGCGGCCGACCGGGCAGCGCCGGCTGGTCCGGCTGCCGCTGCACATCAACGACCCGGCCTTCGCCGACGTGGTCGTGCGGGCCTTCCGGGCCCAGCACGGGACCCTCCTGCGCCGCCGGGCGACGCGGTGAGGAGCATGGCGAGGATCCCCCGGGCCACGATCCTGGAACGGCTGCGGGCGATGGCGGCGCGCGGCGAGCCGATCGTGGGTGGCGGTGCCGGCACCGGCATTTCCGCCAAGAGCGAGGAAGCGGGCGGGATCGACCTGATCGTCATTTACAATTCCGGCCGCTACCGGATGGCCGGGCGCGGCTCCTTGGCCGGGCTCATGCCCTATGGCGACGCGAACGCGGTCGTCCTCGAGCTCGCAGCCGAGGTCCTGCCGGTGGTGAAGGCGACACCCGTGCTCGCGGGCGTGTGCGCGACCGACCCGTTCCGGAACATGGACCTCTTCTTGGACGAGCTCGCCCGGCTCGGCTTTTCGGGCGTGCAGAACTTCCCGACCGTGGGCCTGATCGACGGCACCTTCCGGCAAAACCTCGAAGAGACCGGCATGGGCTACGGCCTCGAGGTCGAGATGATCCGCCTCGCCCGAGGGAAGGACTTGTTCACGAGCCCCTACGTCTTCTCGGCCGAGGACGCCGTGGCGATGGCCGAAGCCGGGGCGGACCTCCTGGTCTGCCATCTCGGGCTCACCACGGGCGGGACGATCGGCGCACGGACCGCGGTTCCGCTCGGCGAGGTGCCGGGGCTGGTCGACCGCTGGGCCGAGGCCGCGCTCGCGGTCCGGCCGGACCTCCTCGTCTTGGTCCACGGCGGGCCGGTCGCGACCCCCGAAGAGGCCCGCTTCGTGCTCGAGCGGTGCCGGCATTGCCACGGCTTCTACGGCGCTTCCTCGATGGAGCGGCTGCCGGTCGAGCGGGCGATCGCCCAGGAAGTTCGGACGTTCAAATCGATCCTCCGACCCGAAGGCCGGGCGGAGAGCGGGAGGCAGGGTGGATGAGCGCGCAGGCTTGGGGCCAACTGATCCTCTGGCTGATCGTCGCCATCATCGTCATCGCGGTCGTCGTCTATCTCTTGAACCTCCTCTACCAGCGCTCGTCCAAGGAGGTCTCGTTCGTCCGGACGGGTCTGTTCGGCGAGAAGGTGGTGATCAACGGCGGCGCCTTCGTCTTTCCGTTCGTCCACGAGGTGACGCCGGTCAACATGAACGTCCTGCAGCTGCAGGTCGTCCGCGCCCGCGAGGACGCGCTCATCACCAAGGACCGGATGCGGGTCGACGTGGACGCCGAGTTCTACGTCCGGGTAGCACCCACCAAGGAAGCGGTGGCTTTGGCAGCCGCCACGCTCGGCCGCAAAAGCCTCGAACCCGAACGGCTCCATGCGCTTCTTTCGGGCAAGCTCGTCTCGGCGCTGCGCTCGGCCGCTTCCGAGATGACCATGCAGGAGATGCACGAGCGGCGGGCGGAGTACGTGGCGCGGGTCAAGGCCGCCTGCGAGGAAGCGCTCGTCCAGAACGGGCTCGTGCTCGAGTCGGTCGCGATCACCGACCTCGACCAGACCGACCTCGAATTCTTCAACCCCTCCAACCGCTTCGACGCCGAGGGCCTGACCCGGCTGATCGAGGAGATCGAGGAGCGCCGCAAGCTCAGGAACGACATCGAGCAGGACTCGATGATCGCGATCCGCACGCGCAACCTCGAGGCCGAGAAGCAGGCCCTCACGATCGAGCAGGAGAGCGAGGCGGCCCGGCTCGAGCAGCAGCGCGAGATCGAGTTCCGCCGTGCGGCACAGCGGGCCGAGATCGCCCGCGAGCGGGCGCGTCGCGAGACCGAGGCCGAAGAGGCGGCGATCGCCGCGCGCGAAGCGGTCGAGCGGGCGCGGATCGCGCAAGAGCGGGCTCTGGCCGAGGCGCGGATCGAGGCCGAGCGGACCACCCGGGAGCGGGAGATCGAGCGGCAGAAGGCGATCGAGGCGGCCGAGATCGCCGCCCGCGAGGCCGTGGAAAAGGCGCGGATCGCCCAGGAGCTCGAGGTCACCGAGGCGAGGATCGCCTCGGAAGAGGAGACGAGGCGGCGGGAGATCGAGCGCGAGCGGGCCCTCGAAGCGGCGGCGATCGCGGCCCGGGAGGCCACCGAGAAGGCGCGGATCGCGCAAGAGCTCGAGGTCGAGCAGGCCAAGATCAAAAGCGAAGAAGAGACCCGCAGGCTCGAGATCGAGCGGCAGAAGGCGCTGGATGCGGCCGAGATCGCCGCCCGCGAGGCGACCGAGAAGGCGCGCATCGCGCAAGAGAAGGCGGTCACCGATGCGCGGATCGCGACCGAAGAGGCGATCCGCCAGCGCGAGATCGCCCGCGAGCTCGCCATCGAGCAGGCCGAGATCGCCGCCCGCGAGGCGGTCGAGCGGCTCAAGATCGCGGAAGCGGGCAAGGTCGCGGCCGAGCGGATCGCCACCGACCGGCGCACCCGCGAGCTCGAGATCGAGCGGCAGCAGGCCCTCGAAGAGGCCGAGATCGCCGCATCCCGGGCGGTCGAGGCGGCGCGGATCGCGCGCGAGAAGCTCTTGGCCGCCGAGCGGATCGCGGCCGAGCAGGAAACCCGCGCGCGCGAGATCGCCCGCACGCGCGAGCTCGAGCGCGAGCAGATCGCCGCCAAGGAGGCGATCGAGGCGGCGCGGATCGCGCAAGAAGAGAAAGTCCGCCGGCTCGAGATCGCCAGGAACGAGGCGCTCGACCTCGCCGAAGTGGCCGCCCGGGAAGCCACCGAGAAGGCCCGGATCGCGCAAGAGAAGGCGATCGCGGCCGAGCGCGCGGCGAGCCGTGCGGCGGTCGAGGAGGCCGAGATCGCCGCCCAAGAGGCGGTCGAGGCGGCCCGTATCGCCCAGGCGCAGCGCTTGGCCCTCGAGCGGATCTCGGCCGAGATCACGACCCGGCTCAAGGAGATCGAGCGGCTCGGCCGGCTCGAGACCGAGGAAGTGGGCACGCGCAAGGCGATCGAGAGTGCCCGGATCGCGGCCGACCGCGAACTGGCGGCCGAGCGGGTGGCGCGCGAGGAGCAGGTGCGCCGGCTCGAGATCGCCAAGAACCGCGCCCTCGACGAGGCCGAGGTGATGGCCCGAGAAGCCGTCGAGAAGGCCAAGATCGCGCAGGCGCGCACGCTCGCGGCCGAGCGGATCGCCGCCGAGCAGGACACCCGCGCGCGCGAGATCGAGCGGCAGAAGCTGCTCGAGGCCGCCGATCTGGCGCGCCGGCACGCGGTCGAGCAGCAGCGGATCGCGGTCGAGCTCGCGCTCGAGGAGGAGCGGATCGGCTCGGAGCGGACCCGCCGCACCCTCGAGATCGACCGCGACCGGGCGGTCGAGGAGGCGCTCGAGGACAAGACCGTCAAGCTCACCACCAAGCGGATCGAGCGCAGCGAGGCCGAGCGCAAGGTCAAGGAGGCCGAACTCGGCACGCGGCGCGAGATCGCCAAGCTCGAAGTCGGCGTCGAGCAGGCGGTGGAGGCGGCGAAGATCGAGCGCAAGCGCGCGCTCGAGCAGCTCGAGGTGGCGCGCGGCCAGGCCCTCCAGGAGGCCGAGATCGCCGCGCGTGAGGAGGTCGAACGGGCGCGGATCGCGGCCGAGCGCGGCCTCGACGAGGCGCGCGTCGCGCGCGAGCGGGATCTTCGGAAGCTCGAGATCGCCCGCGAGCGCGAGGTCGAACTCGCCGCCAAGGAAAAGGCGATCACGCTCTTCATGAAGGCGGTCGAGGAGGCGGCGGCCAAGATCGAGGCGGAAGCGGCCCTCGCCCGGGCGGCCGAGGCCGAGGAGCGGACCAAGACGGTGCGCGAGACCGAGGCGGCGCGCAGGAAGCGCACGGTCGATCTGTTGATCGCCGAGCTCGAGGCCGAGGCCAAGAAGATCGCAGCCGATGCCGATCGGGTCCGCGCCGAGGTCGAGGCCGAGGCCCAGCGGCTCATGAACGAGGCCGAGAACGTCTTGACCGACGGTGCACGCCAGTCGCTCTTCCGCCGTCGCCTGCTCGAGCGGATCGAGGGGATCGTGCGCGAGAGCGTCCGCCCGCTCGAGAAGATCGAGGGGATCAAGATCCTGCAGATCGACGGGCTCGGCGGTGCCGGCGGCGGCGACCGGCGCAACACCACCGACGAGGTGATCGACGCGGCCCTCCGCTACCGCGTCCAGGCGCCGATGATCGACACGCTCTTGAAGGACATCGGCATCGAAGGTGGCTCCTTGGCACGGATGGGCGGGCTCATCCGCGAGGCGCGCGACATGGACGCGATCCGCCGCGAGGCCGAGAAGGACAAGGCTCGGCGCGAGGCCGCGGAACGCGATGGCGGCGGGGGCGGTGGGTCGAGCGGCGGGCAGGGGCCTTGAGCGATGGCGCGCGTCTACGTCTCGAGCGTGATCCCCGCCCCGGTCGGCCGGGTGTGGGCACGGATCCGCGACTTCAACGGCCTGCCCTCCTGGCACCCGGCGATCGCCGAAAGCCGGATCGAGAACGGCGAGCCCTCCGACCGGGTGGGCTGCGTGCGCGACTTCCGGCTCCGGAACGGCGAGCGGATCCGCGAGCGGCTCTTGGGGCTCTCGGACTACGAATATTTCTGCACCTACAGCATCCTCGAGAGCCCGATGCCGCTCTCCGACTACGTGGCGACGCTCCGCCTCACCCCCGTCACCGACGGCGATCGGACCTTCGCCGAATGGTCGGCCGAGTTCACCTGCGATCCGGCGCGCGAGGCCGAGCTCGTCACGATGATCGGCCGGACCGTCTTCCAGGCGGGCTTCGATGCCCTGAAGCGCCAGCTCGGGAGCTGAGGCGCGTGCTCGAGGTCACGACGAGCACGATCCTCGCGGCCCCGACCGATCGGGTCTGGGAGGTCCTGCGCGACTTCAACGGCCACGACCGCTGGCACCCGATCGTGGCCGAAAGCCGGATCGAACGCGGCGAGCCTGCCGACCGGGTGGGCTGCGTGCGCCGCTTCGTGCTGCAGGACGGCTCCGAGCTGCGCGAGCAGCTCCTGGCGCTCTCCGACCTCGAGCAGAGCTTCACCTATTGCCTGTTGGACACGCCGGTGCCGCTCTTCAACTACGTGGCGACCGTCCGTCTTCTGCCGGTGACCGACGGTGATCTCACCTTCGCACTCTGGCGGGCGCGCTTCACGACCCGCCCGGGTGAGGAAGGCGCGATGCGCCGGCTGGTCGCGGAGGAGGTCCAGAAGGCCGGGTTCGAGGCGGTCCGGTCGCTCGTCGAGCGGGCCGGGGAGGGCTGAGGGGATGCCGCTCGAGGTCCGCACGACATCGACGCTTTCCGAGGCCGCGAGCCTCCTGCAGGCCGAGCGGACGGCCCGATTCCTCGCCGGCGGGACGCTCTTGATGCGCGCGGTCAACGAGGGCGTCGTGTCCTTCTCGACGATCGTGCGCACGACCGACCCGGCCTTCGGCCGGATGCGCGCGGCGGGCGGCCGGATCGAGCTCGGCGCCGGGGTGACGATGGCGCAGATCCTGGCCTCGCGCGAGCTCGCCTTCCTCCACCCGGTGGCCCGGGCGGTGGGCGGCCCGGCCGTGCGCACCATGGCCACGGTCGGCGGCAACCTGTTCGCGGCGCACCCCTACGGCGATTTCGCGACCGCGCTTCTGGCGCTCGATGCGCGGGTCCAGCTCGCCTCGGGCTTCGGTGCGCGCGAGGTCGGGCTCGAGGAGTTCCTCCAGGGCCGCGATCGGGCACCGCGTCCGCTCGTGACCGCGGTGAGCTTCGAGCGGCCGAGCGACCCGGCGGCCTTCCGCTTCCGCAAGATGACCCGCACTCACCCCAAGGGAGCCGCGGTGGTGACGATCGCCGCCTTCGTGCCGACGAGTGGCGGACGGGTGAGCGCGGCCAGGGTGGCGTTCGGGGCGATGGCGGACCGGCCGATCCGGGCCCGCGGGGTCGAGCGGGCGCTCGAGGGCCGGCCGCTCACGGCCGAGGGCGTGGCCGCGGCGGTCGCCGCCGCCGCCCGCGAGGGCGACCCGCCGACCGACTCCCTGGCGTCCGCCTGGTACCGGCGGCGGGTCGTGGGCGTGGTCCTGCGCCGGCTCCTGCTCGGCGAACCCTGAGGCGGCGGGGCGCGACATGAGGGCGAAAACATGACCCGGGCGGTTCGACTCGAGCTCAACGGGGTCGAGGTGGCGGCGGTGGCCGAGGGCGGCGAGAACCTGCTCTCGCTCTTGCGCGGGCGGCTCGGCGACACTTCGCCCAAGGCCGGCTGCCTGCAGGGCACCTGCGGGGCCTGCACCGTGCTCGTGGACGGCGAGCCGGTGCTCGCCTGCCTGATGCTCGCCGAAGCGGCCGACGGACGGCGGGTGACGACGGTGCGCGGGCTCGCCGACGGGCCGCGCCTGCACCCCCTTCAGGAGGCGTTCATGGACGGCTTCGCCGCGCAGTGCGGCTTCTGCACGCCCGGCATGCTGATGGCCGCCAAGGCGCTCCTCGACCGCGAGCCGCAGCCCACGCGCGAGCAGGTGATCGAGGCGATCGCCGGGAACGTCTGCCGCTGCACGGGTTACACGCCGATCGTGGACGCGATCCTCGAGGCCGCCCGGCGGATGGCCGGCCGGCGTACCTGAGCGGAGGGGTGAGGATGCGGATCCGCAAGGAGCTCTTCGCCGACGAGCGCGACGACGATCTGCGGCTCGTCGGCCGACCGGTCCGCCGCCAGGACATCGAGGGGCACGTCACCGGCCGGTCGACCTTCTACGACGATCATCCGGTGAGCGGGCTTTTGCACCTGCGCTGCGTCCGCTCGACCGAGCACCATGCGCGGATCCGCTCGATCGACACGAGCGCGGCCGAGCGCGTGCCGGGCGTGCGGCGGATCCTGCGCTACGCGGATCTGCCCAAGAAGGCGCACAACATCTTGACGATCTTCAATTTCGGGATCGACGACGAGCCGGCCCTCGCGGACGGCAAGGTCCGCTACATGGGCGAGCCGATCGTCGCGATCTTGGCCGAGAATCCGCGCGCCGCCGCCGAAGCGGTCGCCAAGGTGCGGGTCGATTACGATCCCTTGCCCGCCGTGTTCGACGTCGAAGAGGCCCTCGCGCCCGGGGCCCCGCTGGTCAACGAGTACATCGGCCGCAACTGGTTCCGCTATTGGGGCGACTACGACTGCCAGCAGATCCGCTTCGGCGACGTCGAGGCGGCTTTGCGCTCGGCCGACCTCGTGGTCACCGGGCGCTACCAGATGTCGCCGATCGAACACGCGCCGCTCGAGACCAACGGCTGCATCGTGGTGCCGGCCGAGGACGGGCGGTTCACCGTCTACACCTGCACGCAAGGTCTCTTCTTCTCGCTCGACAACACGGCGGCGCAATTGAAGATCGAGAGCAACCGGCTGCACTTCGTCGGCGGCACGGTGGGCGGTGGCTTCGGCGGCAAGGTCGACACGGTGGTCGAGCCCTTGGCGGTGCTGGCCGCCATGCTGACCGGCCGGCCGGTCCGCTACGTCTTCTCCCGCGCCGAGGAGATGCAGGTCTCGAGCCCGCGCGGCGCCGAACGCATCTACATCGAGGACGGGGTGATGCGCGACGGGCGGATCGTAGCGCGCAAGATCACCCACTACCACGATGCCGGGCCCTATTCCCGGCTCTCGACCTACGGGACCATCAAATCCGCCGCGCACCATCCCGGGCCCTATTACATACCGAATGTTTGGGTGGATTCCTGGTGCGTGTTCACCAACCGCACGCCCTCCTCGGCGATGCGCGGCTTCGGCGTCACGGGCGGCGACTTCGCGCTCGAATCGCACATGGACGTGGTGGCCCGGGCGATCGGCATGGATCCGATGGAGTTCCGGATCCGCAACGCCTACCGCGACGGCGACATGAAGGCCCACCGCAAGCTCACCCAGGGGGCGGCGCTGATCGAATGCGTCCAAGTGGCGGCCGAGCTCGCCGGCTGGCCGCTCTCCGAGGAAGCCCGGCGCGCCTCCTCGCGGGTGGGGGGCGGTGGCGAGCGGGCGCGCATCCCGCCGACCCCGCCGAGCCGCACCCGCGCCCCGGCTTCGACCGGCGGGCGCTTCGAGCCCGGGCGGGCCGGTGCGGGCGAGCCGCGCCGGGCGATCACCCCACCGCCCGCCTGGACCGGCGCGCAGCCGGCACCGACCGCGGCACCCGCCGGCGAGCCCGCCCGCCGCGAGCCGCCGGGCGAGCCGCCGCGGCCCGCGAGCGGCCACGGCGCGATCCGCTTTTCGTCCGTCTTCGGCAGTCGGAGGCGGTGAGATGGCCAAACATCGCGGCCGCGGTATCGCCTCGGTCAACTACCCGATCGGCATGAACCTGGGCGGCGACCCGAGCCAGGCTCTGGTCCACGCCACGCCGACCGGCAAGTTCGTCGTCGCACTCTCCTCGATCGACCTGGGTCAGGGGATGAAGTCCGTCACCCGCCAGCTCGCCGCCGAGACCTTGGGCGTGCCGATCGAGGACGTGTTCGTCGACACGGCCGATTCCGACACCGGGCCGCACTGCATGGGGAGCTTCGCCTCGCGCGGCACGCACCGGGCCGGCAACGCGGTGATCGCCGCGGCCAAGGAGGCCAAAGAGGTGCTGCTCGAGGTGGCCGCCGAAGAGCTCGAGGTGGACCCCAAGGACCTGGAGCTCGACGGGCGCGGCAACGTGCAGGTCAAGGGTGCACCCTCGCGGGCGATCAGCGTGCGGGAGGTGGCGCAACGGGCGCATTTCAAGCGCGGCAAGTCGATCTCGGGGCGCGGCATGTTCCTCGTCCCGCCCTCCGACGTCGATCCCGAGACCGGCGCGATGAACCCGGTCACCACATACGCGCACGCCTGCATGGTGGCCGAGGTCGAGGTCGACGACGAGACCGGCGAAGTGACCGTGCTCTCCTTGAAGGCGGCTTACGAGATCGGCCGGGCTTTGAACATCAAGCTCGTCGAGCAGCAGCTCGTGGGCGGGGCCTGGATGGGGATCTCCCATGCCCTCTACGAGACCCCGGAGCCCTATTATCCCGACCGCTCGCACGGACCCACGGATTTCAACACCTATTTGATGCCCGGGCCGGGCGACATGTGCCCGGTCGAGATCGAGCTCCTCGAGCGGCCGGCGCTCGACGGCCCCTACGGCGCCAAGGGGATCGGCGAAATGTGCGCGACCCCGCCGATCCCGGCGATCGCCAACGCGATCTTCGATGCCGTCGGCGTGCGGATCGGCGAGATGCCCTTCACGCCCGAGAAGATCCTCCGGGCGCTCGACGCCAAGGCCGGGCGCTGAGGCGTGGCGGCGCGCACCGTCTACGGGCTGAGCGGTCCCGAGGCGCTCGCGAAGGCGCTCGAGGACGCCTTCTACCTGGCCGACCCGGAGCTCGCGACGGCCGCGTGGCTCGCGCTCGCGCTCGGCAAACCGCTCCTCCTCGAGGGCGCACCCGGGGTCGGCAAAACCGAGGCGGCCAAGGCCTTGGCCGGAATCCTCGGCCGGCGCCTCGTGCGGTTGCAATGCTACGAGGGTATCGACGCCGCGCATGCGCTCTACGAGTGGAACCACCCGCGCCAGCTGCTCGAGCTGCGCCGGGCGGGCGATCGGCCGGTCGACCTCTGGGCCGACGCGTTCCTGATCGAGCGGCCCTTGCTCACCGCCCTGCGGCATCCCCGCGAGGTCGTCCTCTTGATCGACGAGATCGACCGTGCGGATCAGGAGTTCGAGGCGTTTTTGCTCGAGTTCCTCTCGGACTTCTCGATCTCGATCCCCGAGCGCGGCACCCTCAAAGCGAGCGAGCGGCCGGTCGTGATCTTGACCTCGAACCGGACGCGCGAGCTGCACGAGGCCTTGCGCCGCCGCTGCGTCTACCACTGGATCGACTATCCGAGCCCCGAGCAGGAGGCGCGGATCGTCATGCTGCGCGCGGCCGGCGTGGCGGAGCGGACCGCGAAGGCGGTGGCCCGCGCGGTCGCCCGGCTCCGGCAAGAGCCGCTCGTCAAACCACCCGGCATCGCCGAGGCGGTCGAATGGGCGCAGGCGGTCGATCTGTTGATCGCCGGCGGCACGCCCTGGCCCGAAGCCTTCCGCCGCTCGCTCGGGGTGGTGATCAAGGACGAAGAGGACCTCCCCTACGTGAAGGAGCGGCTCGATTCCCTCCTCGCCGAGGCCCGGCCGTGAGCTGGCCGCCACCTTTGCCACGGGCCGCCCGGCCGTTCGTCGCGTTCGCCGGGCTCCTGCGGGCGCACGGCTTTCCGGTCGCCCCCGAACAGGTCGTGGCCTTCCTCGAGGCCGTCGAACTTTTGGGCCCGCGGCACGTGACCGACATCCGCCGCGCCGCGATCGCGACGCTCGCCCCGCCGCGCGAGCGGATCGACGAGTTCCTCGCCCTCTTCGCGGCGCACTTTTTGGGCCAGGGGCGGACCGCACCGGCCGAGGCGGGCGAGGGCGAGGCCGAGCCCTTGCGCGTCCAGGAGGAGGCGGGGGGCGAGGAAGAGCTTATGCTCGAGGTCGTGGGCGAGAGCAAGGGCGAGGCCGCGAGCCCGGCCGAGGCCCTGGGCCTGCGGCGCTTCGCGAGCCGGCCGGCGGCCCGCCCGCTCGAGCGCTTCCGCCGCGAGGCACCCCGCCGGCTGCCGCGCCGGCGCGGGGCCGGGCTCGTGCGGGCCAAGCGCGGGCCCGTGGTCGACCTCGCCCGCTCGCTGCGCCGGGCGGCGGCGCACGAGGGCGAGCTCGTGGAACTCGCCTTCCGCAGGCGACGGGTCCGCCAGCGCCGGCTCGTGCTGTTGATCGACGTCTCGGGCTCGATGAAGGAGCAGAGCGAGGCCAATCTGCGCTTCGCCCACGCCCTCGCCCGGGCCGCCGAGCGGCTCGAGGTCCTGACCTTCGGAACCCGGCTCACCCGGGTGACGCCGGCACTCCGGCTGCGGTCGGTGGACCGGGCGCTGGAGCGGGCGGCGCGGACGGTCCGCGATTGGGACGGCGGGACGCGGATCGGTGAGGCCTTGGCCGCGTTCCTGCGCGTGCCGCGCCTTGTGGGCTTCGCCCGCGGGGCGGTCGTCATCGTCCTCTCCGACGGGCTCGAACGGGGCGATCCCGAGCTCATGGTCCGCTCGGTCGAGCGGCTCGCGCGGCTCGCCCACCGGCTCGTCTGGGCGAACCCGCTCGCTTCGGGCCCGGGCTGGCGGCCGGAAACGGCGGCGATGCGCGCGGTCCTGCCGTATCTCGATGCGCTCGTCCCGGCCGGCTCGATCGCCACGCTCTGCCGCGAGGTCCTGGCGCTCGCCCGCGACCGCGGGGAACGGAGGCGTGCCGCATGAGGGGCCTCGTCGACGCCCATGTCCACTTCTGGCGGCAGGCGGATCTGCCCTGGCTCCAGGGCCCGATGCAGCCGCGGATCTTCGGCCCGTACGAGCCCTTGCGGCGCGACTATCCGCTCGCCGAGTACCTGGCCGACATCGCCGGGACGGGGGTCGAGCGGGCGGTCTACGTCCAGGCCAACTGGGCGCCCGAGCGGGCCCTGGACGAGGTCGCCTGGGTCGCGGGCGAGGCCGAGCGGAAGGGCTTTCCGGTCGCGATCGTGGCCTTCGCCGATCTGTTGGCCGAAGACGCACCACGCCGGCTCGAGGAGCTCGCCCGCTATCCGGCGGTCAGGGGCGTCCGCCAGCAGCTCCATTGGCACGAGATCGCCCAATACCGCTTCGCCGCCCGGCCCGATCTCCCATCCGACCCGCGGCTGATCGAGAGCTGCCGCAAGCTCGGCGAGCTCGGCCTCGTCTTCGAACTCCAGATCTTCGCGGGCCAGGTCGAAAGCGCCCTCACGCTGTTGCGGGCGTGCCCGGGCACCGGCTTCGTCCTCGTTCACGCGGGCATGCTCGAGGATGCGAGCGAAGCGGGCTTCGCGCGTTGGCGATCGGCTCTCGCGCGCCTCGCAGCCGAGCCCAACCTCGCCTGCAAGCTTTCGGGGCTGAACACCTTCGTGCGCCGGCTCGACCGCGATCTCGTGGGGCGGATCTGTGCTGCCGCGCTCGAGGCGTTCGGGCCGAAGCGCTGCCTGTTCGGCTCCAACTTCCCGATCGAGAAGCTCTGGTGCGGCTATGCCGACCTGCTCGAGGCCTATCGAGCCGGGATCGCCCATCTTTCGGAGCCCGACCGCCGCGCCGTGCTCGGGGACAACGCTCGTCGCATCTACCGGCTGGATTGAAGGGAGGCCTGCCCGTGCCGCTCGAGATCAAGATCCTGGATTATGGCGACATCGAGCTCGAGTCGAGCTTTCTCGTGCTCGGCCGCGATTGCGGCCGGACCCGCCGGGTGCCGACGCTCGGCTTTCTGATCCTGGGCGGGCCGTGGCCCGTGCTGGTCGACACGGGCTATCGCTCGAACGCGATCATGGAGACCCTCGGCATGCGCGGGCTCCAGTTCCACGAGAACCTGATCGAGAACCAGCTCGCCCGGCACGGCCTCAAGCTCGGCGACATCCGCTACGTCCTCCACACCCACCTGCACATCGACCACGCCGGCAAGGACGACCTCTTCCCGATGAACACGACGGTCGTGGTCAACCGCCGCGAGCTTGAATATTCCGTATCGGGCCTCATGCATCCGCAATACCCGGCCCCCGACATCAAGCATCTGATCGACCGGCTGCACACCAAGAACGCGCTGCGCTTCTTGGACCTCGAGATCAGCGGGCCGATCGAGATCTTCCCGGGGCTGTATTGCGAGGCGGCGGGGGCGCACACGGAGGGTTCGATGAACGTCCACGTCCACACCGCCGACGGCGTGGCGACGATCTGCGGCGACGTGATCTACGACTTCAACGACCAGATCATCGAGCCGTTCCGGATCACCCAGGAGATGGAGCCGCAGGTCACCGGCAATCACGGCACGACCAAGCGGCAGGAAAAGGCGGCGATCAAGAAGCTGCTCGCCAACGCCCGCTACCTGTTGCCGGTCCACGACCGGCCGGCCAAGGTCGAGGGCGGGCGGATCGTCGGCCGGCTGTTCGACCAGGTGCCGGGGCCGGTCGTCTCGTCCCTGCCTTCGCGCCCCTGGTTCCCGGCCTGAGCGGGGTCGGCCGTGGCGCACGAGATCCTCCGGCCCGAGGGGCGCGAGCTGATCGACCCGGACGCGCCGGTCGAGCAGCTCGCCACGGGCTTCACCTTCACCGAAGGCCCGGTCTGGCACCCGGTCGAGCACCATCTCCTCTTCTCCGACATGCCGGCGGACGTGCGCCGGCGATGGACGCCGGGTGTCGGGATCGAGGAGGTGATGCGGCCGTCGAACAAGGCGAACGGCCTCACCTACGACGCCCGGCTGAACCTCCTCGCTTGCGAGCACGCGACCTCCTCCGTCGTCCGCTTCACCGCGGACGGAAGGCGCGAGGTGCTCGCGAGCCATTTCGAGGGCAAGGAGCTCAACAGCCCGAACGACCTCTGCGTGCGCTCGGACGGCTCGATCTACTTTTCCGATCCCTGGTACGGGCGGATGCCGGTCTACGGGGTCGAGCGGCCGCGCGAGCTCGGCTTCCAAGGGGTCTACCGGATCCCCCCACAGGGCGGGCCGCCGCAGCTTTTGGTCGAGCGCTACCTGTTCGACCAGCCGAACGGGCTCTGCTTCTCGCCCGACGAGAAGCTCCTTTATGTCAACGACACCGTCCAGGCGCTGATCCGCGCCTTCGAGGTCAAGCCCGACGGCTCGCTCGGCGCGGGATGGATCCTCGCCTCGGGCATCCGCTCCGAGCTCGAACCCGGCGTGCCCGACGGGATGAAGTGCGACGAGCGCGGCAACATTTGGTGCACGGGCCCGGGCGGGGTGTGGATCTTCGACCGCGAGGGACGGCACCTCGCGACGGTCCGGGTGCCCGAGCTCGTCGCCAACCTCACCTGGGGTGGCGAGGACTGGCGCACGCTCTTCTTGACCGCCTCGCGCTCGCTCTATGCCGTGCGCACCAAGGTCGGACCGCGGATCGAGCCCTACATGCGGGCCGCGGCGAACACGGCCGCCGGCGCCGCGACGGCCCGGCCCTCGGCCGCTCGGCCGAGCGCCGGCGGGGCGCGCGAGCCGGCCCGGGCGCTCCACCCGGTCGACGGCTTCCGGCTCGACCCCGGCCGCTGCGCGCTCTTGATCCAGGACATGCAGAACGACGTCGTCATGGAGGGCGGCGCCTTCGCGGCCAGCGGCTCGCCACAGCATTGCAAGGAGCAGAACGCGATCGCCAACATCGCCCGGCTCGCCGCCCATTGCCGGCGGGTGGGGGTGCCGGTGATCCACATCTGGTTCGTAGTCGAGCCCGGCGCACCGGGTGTCACGCTCAACTGCCCGCTCTTCGAGGGCCTCGTGGAATCGAAGGGGCTCGTGCGCGGCAGTTGGGGGGCGGCCCCGGTCAAGGGGCTCGAGCCGCAGCCGGGTGACCTCGTCGTCGAGAAGATGCGGATGAGCGCTTGGGAGGGGACCAAGCTCGAGATCGTCTTGAAAGCCCTCGGCCGCGACATCCTGATCGACACCGGGGCCTGGACCAACATGTCGATCGAGCACACGGCCCGCACCGGCGCCGACAAGGGCTTCGTGATGATCGTGCCCGAGGATGCCTGCTCGACGATGAACGCCGACTGGCACCGCGCCTCGATCGACTATGCGATGCGCAACGTCGCGGCCGTCACCACGACCGACGCGGTGATCCGGGCCCTCGGCGGCTGAAGGGCTTTCAGCTCCAGGCCGCGGGCCGGGCCGGGGCGAAGGGGCGCGGATCGATCCGCGGCGTCGTGCCGAGGACGAGATCGGCCAAGAGCTCGCCCGTGGCCGGGGCCTCGAGGATGCCCCAAGGCCCGTGGCCGGTCGCGAGCCAAAGGCCCGGCCGGCCGGGTAACGGGCCCAGGAGCGGCGTGCCGTCGGCGCTCACGGGCCTGAGGCAGGCGCGCGGCTCGACCCGGCGGGCGCGGGAAAGCGCCGGCAGGACCGCCCGGGCGGCGGCCAAAAGGCGCTCCGCCGCGCCGGGATCGGGGCCGACCGCGGTCGGCTCGGCGGGCGGGCGGGCCGGGCGGGAAAGGCCCGCGACCACCACGCTGCCGTCGGCCCTGGGGTAGATCTCGAGCTCGTCGAGCCCGTGGCGGATGGGGTCGAGCCGGGCGAAGAACACCCGCGGCGGCAGGGGCTCGGCGAGTTCGAAGCGCAGACTGTGGCCGAGCAGCGCGAAGACCGGCGGCAGTGCGACCCAGGATCGGGCCAGGTTCGTCCAGGGGCCGAGGGCGAGCACGACCGCTTCCGCCCGGAGCGTCGCCCCGGCGAGGCGGAGACGCCAGCCCCGCCCCTCGGGCTCGAGCCCCTCGGGCGTGCCGATCGAGAGGCGCGCCCCGGCCGCGACCGCCCGCTCGACGAGCCAGCGGGTGAGCCGGGCCGGATCCACGAGGGCGGTGGTCGTGGGCTCGCCCAGCCGCTCCAGGAGATGGAAGCCGGCTCCGAGCCAGGCCGCGGGTTCGCCCCCGCCGCTCGGGGCGACGAGCAGGGTCTCGACCGGGCGGTGGCCGACCGCGTCGGCCGCCTCGCGGGCGAGCTCGGCATGCAGCGCGAAGCCGCGTCGGGAAAGGGAAGCGCGCGGCAGCCCGTCGCACCAGTCGAGGGCGAGGAAGCCGCCGGCCTTGCCCGAGGCGGCGCAGGCCGGGGCGGCGCGCTCGACGAGCTGCACCTCGGCACCCCGGCGGGCGAGGAAGAAGGCCGTGGCCGCGCCGATCACCCCGGCGCCGAGGACGAGGATCTTCATCCTATGTTCACCAGCCAGGCGGCGCGGCGCCACGGCTCACGCCGACCCGGAACATCTTAACGAGCGAACGGCCGCCGAGCGACCGGTCGACGGTCCGTGCGCGAGCTCGCCATGCGGCTCGGGGACTCGACAGGCGGCTCCAGCCGGTCGCAGCCTGCCTTCGAGGGACCGATCGGGGAGGGAGAGAGATGGACGGGCGGCCTTGCGTGCGCGAGCGGATCCGGCGCGGCGAGCCGGTCTACGGGACCATGGTTTTCGAGCTCTTCACGCCCGGGCTGCCGGCGATCCTCGCGGCTGCCGGGTTCGACTTCGTGGTGCTCGACACCGAGCACAGCGGGGTCGGGATCGAGACCTTGAAGACGATGATCGCCTGTGCGCGCGGCCTGCCGATCGAGGTCTATGTGCGGGTGCCCGAGAAATCCTACGCGGCCGTGGCGACGGTGCTCGATGCGGGGGCGCAGGGCATCATGGTGCCGATGCTCGAGACGGCCGAGCAGGCCAGGGATCTCGTCGAGTGGGTGCGCTACCGGCCGGAGGGCAAGCGGGGCTGCGCCTTCGGCATGGCGCACGACGGCTACCGCGCCCGGGACGTCGTCGCCTACATGGCCGAGGCCAACCGCAGGAACCTCGTGATCGGCCTGATCGAAACGCGCAAGGGCATCGAGAACGCCGAGGCGATCTGCGCCACCCCGGGCTTCGACGTGGCTTGGCTCGGCCATTTCGACCTGACCAACGACATGGGGATCACGGCCCAATTCGAGCATCCCGAGTTCTGGGCGGCGGTCGACCGGCTCGTGGCCGCGGCCACGAGGCACGGCAAGGCGCTCGGCGGGCTCGACGGCAATCTCGCCTATCTCGCCAAGCTCCGGGCCAAGGGCTTCAAGGTCCTGGGTTACGGGATGGACATCGCGGTCCTGCGCGAGGCCTGGGCGCAGGGGCTCGCCGGGCTCAAAGCGCTGGGCTGAGCCGCGCGGTACCGGGGCGGCCTTTTCGCGCGGCGCGGCGAAAGTGTTGCGCGCCGGCACAACCGGCGATAGCCAATGTCGATCGAAGCCAGGGAGGCTGCATGGCGCTCTCCGTGGTGAAACCGCCCGCGGCGTTGCCGGAACCGCGCCGGCGCGCCCGGCGTTGCGGGCCGGTGCTCGAGACGGTCCGGGTCGAGCTCGAGCTCGTGACGCCCGTGCTCGGTGGGGCCGCGGTGCCGCGGACGATCGACGACGTCGATGTCGTCCGGGTTCCTTCGATCCGCGGCCAGCTCCGCTTTTGGTGGCGGGCGCTCAACGTCCAACGGTATGTGAGCGCGAAAAAGCTCTACGAGGAGGAGAGCGCGCTCTTCGGCCGGGCGGCGGACGAGAAGGGCGGTCGATCGCCGGTCGAGCTTCGGGTCCACGTCCAGACACGCGGCGAAGTAGACGACGATGAAGTCCGGCTCTCCGACAGCAAGAAGCACGGTCCAGCCACACCCGGTGCATACGCGCTTTTTCCCGCTCGTAGCCAAGCCGATGGCACGCCCATGGCCCCGCGCCGGAAGCCGGGGACGCGGTTCACCCTGGAAGTGCGCGCGCCGAAGGAGCGGCTCGAGGAGCTGCGCCGCGTGCTGCGGGCGTGGATCCTGTTCGGCGGCTACGGTAGCCGGACCCGGCGGGGGCTGGGCGCGCTTACCGTCACCGGGGCCGACAAGGCGAGCTGGCTGCCCGAGGAGGCGAGCCTCGCCGAGTTCGAGAGGCTCTTCGGCCGCGACGTCTTCGCGCGAGAGACCGTTCCGGCCGAGCTCGCCCAGACCCCGCGGCTCGCCGGCGCCTCGCTCCTTGTGGGCAAAGCTTTGAGCGCTGCGGAGTTGGGCTTCGAAGGTCGGGTGACGACAGATGCCGAGCGCGCCTGGCTCACGGCCCTGCATTGGCTGCGCGACTTCCGGCAGGGGACGAACACCGGGGCGCGCGAGCCGGGGGCCGGAAACCGACCTTCGATCTCGAACTGGCCCGAAGCGGACAAGATCCGCCTCCTCACGGGCAAGACCACAAGTCACAAGCCGCGCTACGGCGAGGATCCGGCTTGGCCGCGGACCGGCTTCGGCCTGCCGATCGTCGGCCAGTTCCAAAAGAAGGCGCGAGACGGTGGCACCTACGACGAGCCCGGCCCGTTCGAGCTGACCTGGAAGGACGGGGAAGGCCTCCACAACCGCCTCGCTAGCCCGTTGATCGTCAAGGCGATGCCGCTCGCCAACGGCAAGTTCGTGCCCATCGCGCTCTGGCTCGCGCGCGCCTGGCCGCCGGGTGGGCAGGTCGTTCTGCGGATGGGCGGGCAAGAGAAGCCTGGCTCCGCGGCACCCTTCGACACGCTCCCGGGGCGAGGGGATAGGGCCCTGTTCGACCCGCTCACCGCGAAGACCCTCCGTGCGGCGTTCCTCGACTGGCTCGTGAGCGAGAAGAAAGCGACGAGGATCGTCGGATGAGCGGGCACCTCCTCCTCGTCACGATCGGGCCGGTCCAGGAGTTCATCGCCCAGGCCCGGCGCACCCGCGATCTCTGGTACGGGAGCCACCTGCTCTCCGAGCTCGCGCGAGCCGGCGCCCGCGCGCTCGTGAAGGAAGGCGCCGAGCTCGTCCTGCCCGCGCTCACGGCCGGCGACCCCGAGCTCGAGCCCTGCGAGGGGTTCCTGCGCGCCGACGGCAGGGCGCCGGCAGCGATCCCCAACAAGCTCTTGGCCGAGCTGCCGGAAGGTCTCGAACCGGCAAAGCTCGCGCGGCGGGTGCGCGAGGCCGTCTCCACGCGCTGGCGGGGAATCGCGTCGGGGGTCAAGGCACGCTGCACCGCGCTTCTCGCCGAGGACGCCGATCCGGTCTGGGACGAGCAGATCGAAAGCTTCGTCGAATTCTACGCGAGCTGGGCACCGCTCGACGGCGACTACGCGGAGGCGCGCCGGAAGCTCGAACGGGCCGTCGCCGGGCGGAAGATGCTGCGCGAGTTCGCGCCCTGGAGGCACGATCGGGCGGGCGCGCCGAAGTCGAGCCTCGACGGCGCGCGGGTGTCGGTCCTCGCCGAGGTGCGCTCGAAGGAGCTCGTCAAGAAGTACCGTTTGAACCCGGGCGAGCAGCTTGACGCAGTGGGGCTCGTCAAGCGCGCGGGCGGCGAGCCCGAGCAGTTCGTGCCGCTCGTGAACGTGGCGCTCGCCCGGTGGATCGTCGAAGCGGAGCAGCTCGCAGGGAACGAGCTCGCGCGATTGCGCGACCGGGCCCGCGAGCTCGATCTCTCGCGGGTGAACCGCGGCGATCTCGCCTGGACGAAGGCCTTCCAGTTCGATGCGAGCGTGCTGATCGAAAGCCGCGTCCCGCCGACCTTCGAGGAGCTCGGGATCGCGGACGACCCGCAAGCTTTCGTCCGCCACGAGCTGCGCCCCCTCTACCGCAAGATCGCGGAGCCTTCACCCTACGTCGCCTGCCTCGTGGCCGACGGGGACAGAATGGGCGAGTGGCTGGACCGGCTCCGCAATCCCGACCTCCACCGTGACTTCTCGAGGAAGCTCGCCGGGTTCGCCGCCGAGGTCCGGAAGATCGTCGAACAGGAGCACCGGGGCTCGCTCGTCTATGCGGGTGGCGACGACGTCTTGGCGTTCCTGCCGGTGGTCGATGCCGTGTCTTGTGCCGACCGGCTGAGGCGAAGATTCGAGGATGTCCTAGGCGGCACGCTCTCGGTCGGGATCGGCATCGGCCACGTGATGGAGGGGATGGGCGACCTCCTGGAGCTCGGGCGGAAAGCCGAACGGCTCGCCAAAACCGTGCGGAACGCGCTCGCCCTGATCCAGGACAAGCGTTCGGGTGGCGAGCGGCAGTGGAAGGCCGGCTGGGGCGTCGACCCGGCGAACCGGTTGGGCGAAGATGCGAAGCTCGTCGACGAGAAGCTTTCGACCAAGAAGATCCACGAGATCGAAGCCGTGCGCCGCCGCCTGCCCGAGCCCGGGACGATCGAGGGCGACGGGGTGGCGTGGCAAAGGGTGCTCGAGGGCGAAGTCCGCCGCGCACTCGCCCGCAACGAGCCCGCGCCCCTCACGGCGGAGGAAGTCGGGCTCGAGCTCGGCTGGGGCTACCGGCAGGCCTACGAGGCGGTCGGACGGTGGGTCGACCGGCTGTCGATCGCGCGGGCGATCGCCGAGGCGCGGCCACGGCCGCGGCGGGCGGCCGTGGCGGAGGCGGCATGAGCACGCGCCGGCATCTGGCCCTCGTTCCGCGCGACGGGCTCGCCTGCCGCGACGGCCGCGGCTGGGCGCCCGTGGGCGCGGGCCGTGCCCACGCGCTCGATTGGCCCTGGCCCTCGACGATCCTCGGAGCGCTCCGTACCGCCTGGGGTCGGTCGGCCGAGGCGCGCGAGGGCGGCGGTTCGGCGCGCAGGATTGGCGCGAACGCACGCAGGACGTCCGCCTCGGCCGGCTCCTCGTGCTCCGCAGCCGCTTCGGGCAGGTCGGCTGGCAGCGCGTCTGGCCGCGGCCGCTCGATGCCACGGCGTTCGAGGGCGGAGCCGAGCTCATCCGGCTCGATCCCGTGCCGCCCGCGCTCCCGACCCTCGGCCGCGACGAGGACGCGGCGCGCGAGGCGCTGTGGCGGCCGGCGCTGGACGATCCGCGCAAGCCCGCGACGCTTCCCGCCTGGTGGCCGGACGAGGCTTTTCGCGGCTGGCTCCGGGGCGCGGCCGTGTCGACCCGCGAGCTCAGCCTCCGTGCGCCCGAGCGGCGCCTCCAGGTCCACGTCGGAATCCGGACCGAAACGCTGACCGCCGAAGAGGGCCGGCTGTTCTCCGAGGACGTGCTCGAGACGGTCGAGCGTCGGGGCCGTTGGGCGATCGGCGCCGAGCTCGAGGCGCCGGACCCGCCGCTCACCGGCCTCGTGACGCTCGGCGCGGACAAGCGCTTGGCCGCGATCGAGCCCTTGGGCGAACAGCTCTTCGCCCCGCCCGAGGATCTGCTGGCCGCCTTCCGCCCGGGTAGCCGCGGGCTTCGCCTCCTGGTCGTGACCCCCGCCTGCTTCGCGCGCGGCTGGCTCGTGGACGGCTTCCACGCCGAAGGCGAAGTCTACCGCGGCCGTCTCCCGGGGATCGAGGGCGAGGTGATCCTGCGGGCGGCCTTCGTCGGCCGGCCGATCGCCGTCTCGGGCTGGGATCTGGTGACCGGCAAAGCCAAGCGGACCGACCGGATGGTCCCGCCGGGCTCCGTCTTCTTCGTCGAGCGCGCCGATGGCCGCCCGTTCGACACCGAGGACGCCCGCAAGCTCTGGCTCGCCGCGATCGGCGGGCGGACCCACGAAGGCTTCGGCCGCATCGTTCCCGGCATTTGGCACCCCTCGAGGCCCGATCCATGCTGACCAAGCCGTTCCTCCTCCACGCGCTCTCGCCCCTGCACGCCGGCACGGGCCAAGCGGCCGGGATCGTCGATCTGCCGATCGCCCGCTACCGCTCGACCGGAATCCCCTTCGTCCCGGGCCCTCGATCAAGGGTGTGCTGCGCGACGCTCGGCGCGCGAACGGGGAGGGGGAGAAGAATTACGACAAGCTCCTCGCGGTCTTCGGGCCCGACACGAACAACGCCTCGGATCACAGCGGGGCCCTCGTGGTCGGCGACGCGCGGCTCCTGGCGCTGCCGGTCCGCAGCTTCCGCGGCACGTTCGCCTGGGTGAGCTCGCCACTCCTGCTCGAGCTCGCCCGGCGCGACCTCGGCGAGGTGGCGTCCGGGCTGAAGCCGCCGAGCCTCGCCGGCCGGGCCGCGCGGCTGATCACGCGGCTGATCAACAACTCGGCCTGCCTGTTCGAGAACAAGATCTACCTCGAGGACTTGGACCTGCCGGCCGAGCCCGATCCGGCATGCGACGGTTGGGCGAGGTTCCTCTCCCCACTCGTCTCGCCGGGCGAGGACATTTTCTCCAAGCGCTTCGTCGTGGTCGACGACGACACGATGAGCTTCTTGATGGAAACGGCCACCCAGCTCGATGCGCGCGTGCGCCTCGATCCGAAGACCCGCACGGTGGCGGAGGGTGCGCTCTGGCTCGAGGAGAGCCTGCCGCCCGAGAGCTTGCTTTTGGGGCTCCTCGCTGCGGATCGCAGCCGGCGCAACGGGCTCGCGATGAGCCCTGCCGAGGTCCTCGATTACGCGCTCGGCGGAGCAACGGTGCTGCAGCTCGGCGGCAAGGCCACGGTCGGCCGCGGCCGCTGCCGGATGGTACCGGTCGCCGGCGCGGGAGGTGGGTGATGGGCAAGAAAAAGGGCAAGCCGAGCCCCTTCACGCGGGCGTCGGGTGCGCCACCGGCCGCCTTCTCGCCGCCGCCCAGACCTTCGACCGCGCCGGCTTCGACGCAGCCGGCGCCCGCACCCGCGGGCACGGTCGTGCTGCGCGATCAAGAGCGCGCCCGCTTCGCCTACGAGCGGGTGGCCGCAGTCCCGGCCGGCCAGCGCGACGATTACGAGAACGCCGTCCTCGGGCTCGGCGCCGACATTCTGCGGGTCGGGCTTCTCGCGGCGCTCGCGGCGGTGCAACGACTGGAGAAACGGGGAGAGCGGCTGCTCGACGATCTCGCGGCGGCGAAGATCCCGGGGCTCGAGGTGGCGGACGGCAAGGCGCTCCTCGCGAAAGCGTGCACGCTCGACGTCGATCGGTACATGATCGCCACCCGTGAGACCTTGGCCCTCGTCTCCTGGCTCCGGCGTGCTTGCCAGGCGACGTTCGAGGACCGGGGCTGATGCGCGCCGCGCTGCCGAAGCCACGGCTGGAAAACGACCGGTGCGTGGGCCTGCCCGACCACGCCGGCCTCGCCTACGAGGTCTGGGCGCCGTTCGCCCCGGCCGACGGCAAGATTCCCGAAGAGGATCGGCCGAAGTGGCTCAAGGCGATCGTTCGCCTCACGCCGCCGGCGGACTATCGCGCAGCTTTCGCCCGCTGGAAGGCGAGTTTCGGCCAGCTGGGCGATCAGGTGGTCGAAGTGCAGGCCGCCTCGCGGCTTCTCGTGGGCCACGGCAACGGCAGTGCCACCGACGTCGGACTCACGCTGCACCGGACCTGGGGCGTACCGGTCATCCCCGGCTCGGCCTTGAAGGGCCTCCTGGCCCACTGGGTCGAGGCCACGTTCGGCCCCGCCGATCCGAGCGAAAGCGACCGGTTGCCCTTCGCCGGGGTCGAATGGAAGGACCGGCGGATCGTCCATGGCCCGGGTGACGTGTACCGGGCGCTGTTCGGTGCGCCCGAGGCCGACGAGCCCGTGCCCGGCCGGCCGAACTGCGCGGCGCGCGGGCTCGTCACCTTCCACGACGCACTCTGGGTGCCGGGAACGCCCGGCACGGGTTCGCCGCTCGCGGTCGACGTGCTCACGGTCCACCAGAAGCCTTACTACGACAAGGCCAGCGAACACCCGCCGGTCGACTGGGCCGATGGAACCCGGTCTCCTTCCTCTCCGTCCGGCCGGGGACCCGGTTCCTCCTCGCCCTCTCGGGCCCGCCCGAGTGGACCGCGCTTGCGAGGGACCTCCTGCTCGAGGCGCTCGCCGATTGGGGCGTGGGCGGCAAGACCGCCGCCGGCTACGGGCGGCTCGAGCAGGTGAGGGACGGCGGACCGGGCTCTGCTCCGGGCGCCGGCGGCCGCACGGTTTCGACGGGGCCGGCGGAGGGGGAGATCGTGAAGTGCGTTCTCCTGGACCGCGTCGGCAGCGGGCAATGGCGGGCCCGGCACGAGGCGTCGGGGCTGCAAGGGCCGATCGTCAACTCGAACAAAGTGGCGAAGGAAGCGAAGTCCGGCGACCCGGTCCGGCTCAAGCTCACCAAGGCCCGGGGCAAGGACAGCCGGTTCGAGGTGCCCTGAGGCCGCGTCGAGGGTAAGAGAGCAGCGCCTCCACCACCGCCTCGACCACGGCCGCGCGGTCGACCTCGACCGCGTACGCGACGTTCGGCCTCGTGGGCCGGCGGTCGGGCGGGAGCTCCTCGGGGGCGCGGATGCCGCGCCGGTCGACGATCGTCATCCCCCGCGCGGGGCCGTGGTCGCACACGACCTCGAGCGTGGCCGGCTCGTGGCGGACGATCCCGGCCGGCACGCGCTCGGGCCGGGCGAACGGTAGGAGCGCGAGCGCATCGTGCACGGGTGCCCCGTCGAGCCCGTAGATGCGCCGGTAGCGGTCCCGATAGTGGCGCAGCGCCGGGGCCAAGGCGCGCGCGACCTCGCCGCCTGCCTCGAGCCGGGCGAGCTCCGCTTCGCCCAACAGCACGCTCCGGGTGAGCTCGTAGCCGATCCAGAAGAGGGGAAGCCCCGAGCCCGCGACGATCGCCGCCGCCTCGGAGTCGGAGAGGATGTTGGTGCAGGCCATGGGCCGGGCATTGCCGGGTCCGGCCGTGCCGCCCATGACCGTGACCGCCCGCAGCCAGGAGACGAGGCGCGGCTCGAGCCGAAGCGCGAGGGCGAGATCGGTGTGGGCGCCCGTGACCGCGACGACGAGCTCACCCGGATGGCTGCGGGCGAGGTCGATCAGGAGGTCGATACCGTGGCGCGAGTCGAACGGTCGGGTCGGGGCGGGCAAGGCCGCGCCTTCGATCCCCGAACCTCCGTGCAGCGCCGCACCCGAGACGGGAGAGGGGCCCAGGATGGGGCGCGGGCAGCCGCGCGCGACGGGAACGTCGAGCCCGGCGAGCTCGACGAGGGCGAGCGCGTTGCGGGCGGTCACCTCGGCGGGCGCGTTGCCGTGGCCGGCGACGATGCCCACGAGATCGCACCAGCGCGCGGCGCAAAGGATCGCGACCGCATCGTCGATGCCCGGATCGCCCACGAAGAGGAGCTTCGTCATCGTTCTGCCACCGAGCGGGGTCCAAGAGGCGGCGGTCGACCGTCGGACGAGCCGCGGCTAGGCTCCCGCCGTCGGTCGACCGGACGGCAAGAGAAGGAGGAGGACCGATGACCCGTCTCACCCGTCGTGCGGGCCTCGCCGGCGCCGCGGCGACGGGCGCGCTCGCCTCCCTGCGCTCGCGCGCCGCGCACGCCGCGACCAAGCTCCAGGTGATCTGGATGGGCTGGCCCGAGGGGCAGGTGAAGCCCTTGATGGACAGTTTCCGGGCCGCCGCCCCCGAGGTCGAGCTCCAGGTCGAGACCATACCCTTCGTCCAGATCTTCCAGACCCTCGAGGTCCGGCTCGGGGCGCGCACCCCCGACCCGGACATCTTCATCTGCGATTCGCCGCTCACCGCCTCGTACGCAGCGCGCGGCCACCTGTTGGACCTCACCCCCCACCTCGATGCGAGCCGGTTCACCAAGTCGGCGATCGAGGCGGCGAGCTGGCAGGGGAAGATCTATTCCGCCCCGTTCGGCAGCTCCTGCCCGGTTCTGTTCTACAACAAGAAGCTTTTGCGCGAGGCCGGGATCGAGCCGCCGCCGGCCGATGTCGAGAAGCGCTGGACCTGGGAGCGGCTGGTCGAGGCCGCCCGCAAGCTCTCGAAGCCCGAAGAGAACCGCTGGGGCTTCAGCTTCGAGCAGCAGGAGCGGCCCTACATGCTGTTGCCGCTCGCCCAGTCGCTCGGCGGGGTGGCGCTCTCGCCCGACGGATTCAAGGCCAAGGGCTACGTCGACGGGCCGGCCTTCCTCGAGGCCTACAGCTTCATGCAGAAGCTCTACACCGAGTGGAAGGTGAGCCCGCAGGGGCTCTTCGACCCCAATCTGCCGGTCGAGCAATTCGGCAACGGCAAGATCGCCATGCTCGTGGCCGGCACCTTCAACGAGGCCACGATCAAGACCAAGTACCCCGACATCGAACTCGGCGTCGCTCCCTTTCCGCGCTTCGAGAAGGGCAAGGCCGTGACGCCGACCGGGGCTTGGCACATCGGCGTCAATCCGCGCACCCGGAACCGCAAAGAAGCGCTCGCCTTCATCGACCATTTCATGAGCCACGATCTGCAGGTGCTGTGGTTCGAGCTGCGGCCCTATCCGCCGGTCTTGAAGTCGGTCTGGGAGAAGGAAGCCAAGCGCTTCGAGACCGACATGTGGCGGATCGTCCGCTACGAGCTCGAGCACACCGCCGTGCCGCGGCCGGCGACCCCGGGCTTCCGCGAGTACGAGGACATCCTGCGCACCGCCTTGCGCGACATCACGACCGGTGCGGACGTGAAGGCGACGCTCACGGCTGCGGCGCAGAAAATCGACCGCGAGCTCGAAAAGTACAAAGGCTGAGATCCTCCGCGCGGCCGGGCCCGGCACCCGGCCGCGCCTTCCCGCCCTGTCGTCGCCCCCTTACCCTCGAAGCCCATGAAGCACGGCTTCCGCGAGCCCTGGTCGATCGTGGCCTGGTTCCTCGCGCCCGCGCTCTTGGGGCTCGCGCTGTTCCGCCTCGCTCCCATCGCGATCGCGCTCGTGGGCGGCTTCACGGGCACCAGGCTCACGGGTGAGACGGTCTGGGTCGGCCTGCGCAACTATCGCCGTCTCGTCGAGGATCCCTCGTTCTGGAACGCGGTCGAGGTCACCCTTCTCTACAACCTGATCGTCAATCCTCTGCAGATCGTGATCTCGTTCGCCTTGGCGCTCCTCGTCTTGCGGCCGACGCCGCTCGTCCCGTTCTTCCGTGCCGCCTACATGGCGCCGATGACGGTTTCGCTCTCCTTGACCTCGATCCTCTGGGCCATCCTGCTCGAGCCGACGATGGGCCCGGTCAACGGGTTGCTCCGCAGCCTGGGCCTCCCGCCGCAGCCCTTTTGGCGGAGCGAGGACCAGGCGCTCGCCACCTTGATCGGTGTGGCCTCGTGGAAGGGTGTGGGCTATTGGATGGTGTTCCTCTTGGCCGGCCTGTTGCTCGTGCCCAAGGAGCTGCACGAGGCGGCGATGATCGACGGGGCCGGTGCCGCGGCGTGCTTTCGCTGGGTCACCTTGCCGCTCATGCGCCGGCCGCTCGCCTTCGTGCTCGTGGCCGACACCGCCGCCAACTTCCTCCTCTTCGCCCCCGTCTACCTGATCACCCAGGGCGGGCCCAACGGGGCCACCGCACTTTTGATGTTCGAGGCCTACCAGGCGGCCTTCACCTATCTCGACAAGGGCCGGGCACTCGCGATCTCGAGCGTGATCCTCCTCGTGATCGGTGTGCTCGCCCTGCTCGAGCTGCGGTTCTTGCGCGAGCGCGGCGGATGAGCGGATCGCCCGCCCGCCGCTTCGCGCTCGCGACCTTGCGCTACGCCGCGCTCGTCACCGTCGCGACGCTCCTGCTCTTGCCGATCTACTGGCTCGTCACGGCCTCGTTCCGGCCGTCCGCCGACATCTTCGCGACCTCGAGCGATTTCGGCTGGGCGACCTTGATCCCCGAGCGTTTGACCCTCGCGCATTGGCGCGAGGCCTGGTCGGGGGAACTGCCGCGCGCGGTCGCCAACTCCCTCTTCGTGGCGCTCGCCACCGTGGCGCTCGGTGTCGTCGTCAACTCGCTCGCGGGCTTCGCCTTCGCCGTTTTCGATTTCCCGTTCAAGCGGGTCCTGTTCGCGATCGTGCTCGCCACCTTCATGATGCCGTTCGAATCGATCGTGATCCCGCTCTACGTGCTGGTCCGCGGCATGGGCCTGACCGACACCTTCGCCGCCTTGATCCTGCCCGAGGTCGCGAGCGGGCTCGTCATCTTCCTCTTCCGCCAGTTCTTCGCGGCGGTGCCCAAGGAGCTCTACGAGGCCGCCCGGGTCGACGGGGCTTCCTGGCTGCAGATCTGGTGGAAGCTCACCCTGCCGCTCTCCGGCCCGACGATCGCCACCGCGAGCTTGATGCTCTTCGTTCACCAATGGGACGCGTTCTTCTGGCCGCTCGTCGCCGCCCCGGGCCCGGAGCGGGTCGTGGTCCAGGTCGCGGTCGCGCGCAACGTCACCCTCGAGGTCGCCAATTGGGGCGGGCTCTTCGCCTCGGCCTCGACGGCGATCCTCGTGGCCCTCGTCCCCTTCCTCCTCCTCCAGCGCTTCTATCTGCGCACCGTCACCGCGGCGAGCGAACGCTGAGTCGCAGGCTGCGCAGCCTGCCGCCGGGGTGCGGATGCGGGCCCGGCCGAGGGCGGGTCGCGGGCGGGCCGCGCCGACCGCTCATGCCGCCGGGACGACGTCGACCGCGACCTCGACCGTGTGCCGGCCGCCGCCGAAGAGCGTACCGCTCACCGGGGCCACGTCGCCATAGTCGCGGCCCCAGGCGACCGTGACGTGCTCCTCGCCCACGACGAGATCGTTGGTCGGGTCGAGATCGAACCAGCCGAGCTCGGGGATCCACACCGCGAGCCAAGCGTGCGAGGCGTCGGCGCCGGTGAGCCGCGTGCCACCGTCGCGCGGGCGGGTCCGCAGATAGCCCGAGACGTAGCGGGCGGGCAGGCCGAGCGCCCGCAGGCAGGCGATCGCGAGATGCGCGAAGTCCTGGCACACCCCGCGGCGCAGGCGGAAGGCCTCGGCGACCGGGGTGGCGACCGTGGTCGCGCGCGGGTCGTAGCGGAACTCGCGGTGGATGCGGGCGGAGAGCTCGGCCGCGGCCTCGAGGAACGGCCGCTCGGGTGGGAAGCTCGGCGCGGCCCAGGCGGCGAGCGCCGGCTCGAAGGGGGCGTAGAGCGAGGGGAAGGTGAACTCAAGGGCCGAGAGCGCATCGTTCTCGCGCGCCCGGGCGAGCCGCTCGCGGATCTCGCCCACCGCGGGGGTGCGGCCCGGGTCGACCGGCTCGGGCCGGCGGACCTCGACCGAGCTCGAGGCGTGCAGCACCAGCTCCCGGTGGCTCTGCTGGATCGTGAGGAAGGTCACGGGGTTGCCGAAATAGTCGCGATCGTCGCGCCGGACGCTCGGCGGCGGGTCGATCTCGAGCGCCCAGTCGCGGCAGCGCTGCCACGCTCCGCCGCGCGGGGCGAGGTGGAGGAGATGGTGCGAGATCGCGACCGGATCGCCGTAGCGGTAGGTGGTGCGGTGGCTCACCGTGTAGATCATGCGCCCTCCCGCCGCTGCAGGGCGATCGTCACGACCGCGGCCTCGGCGTGGGCGAAGTAGGTCCGGCCGATCACGTCCGAGATCGCCGGCAGGCCCCGGCCGAGCCGGTCGAGCAGGGCGGCGAGCTCGGCGCGCCGGCCGCTCGCGTCGGCGGTCGCGAGGAGCAGGGGGTCGGCGAGCTGGACGGCGGTCGACAGCTCGAGCACGAGCCGCTGCTCGGCGGTCCGATAGGGCTGCTCGCTCGGCAGGAGCCGGCAGTGGCGGGCCAGCTCCTCGAGCTGGAAGGCGGCCGAGCGGGGGTTGGTCTCGTCGAGCAGCAACAGGTCGAGGACCGGGGCGGTGAGTGGGGTCGTGAGATAGCGCGAGCGGTAGGTCATGAAGCTGTCGCCGAGCTCCAAGAGCAGGCGCAGCGAACCGTCGCTCTCGGGGTCGGCGCGCTCGAGCGCCAGCACGCGGACCAGGTCGACGAGCTGGATGGCGCGCTCGATCCGCCGGCCCATCTCCAAAAAGCGCCAAGCCCAGTTGCGGGTCATGTTCTCGGCCTCGGTGCCGGCGAAGGCGGAGAGCGCGCGGATCCCGTCGTCGAGCAGCTCGAGCGTCGGCCGCGCGCGCAGGGTACCCTCGACCGCGCGCCAGCGCCGGTCGACGTGGAGCGCGGCGAGCATCCGCCAGGCGTCGTGGCTGATCTGGTCGCGCACCAGGGTGGCGGTGCGGTGGACGTGGTCGAGGGTCTCGCGCAGGCCGTAGGCGCGCGGCTCGAACAGCAAGATCGCCACGAGCCGCTCGAGCGAGCCGGCGTCGGCCGCGGCCGGGGTCGGGTCCTTGGCCAGGACGAGGTCGAGCAGGCGGTGGAGGATCGCGGGCTCGACGTCGACCCGGCCGTCCTCGCCGAGCCGCGTGAGGACGCTGCGGGCGAGCCGCATCACGGCCTCGGCCCGCTCGGCGTAGCGGCCGAGCCAGAAGAGGTTGTCGGCGCTGCGCGAGAGCAGATCGCGCCCGGTGCGGCGCAGATGGACCTCGCGCAGCCGCGCCTGCAGCAGGCTCGGGACCTGCGGCGCCGGCCGCTCGCCGGTGATCCACAGATCCTTGCTGCCGAAGCCGTTGGGCAGCGCCACGCCGGTCGGTGCGCCGGCGAGGCGGACGAGCCCGCCGGGCATGACGGCACAGTCCTCGCCGGCGAGCGCCACGAAGCAGCGGACCGCCCACGGCACCGGCACGAGCCGGTCGCCGTCGAGGCTCGGGGCGGTGGCGAAGGTGACCGGCCGCTGGGCGACCCAGCGATGGCCCTCCCGCTCCAGCCGCTCGGCGAGGGCGGCGCGCTCGGCGGGGGGGAGCGCGGCCGGCTCGATCGGCACGACCGGGGCGCCCGGATCGTTGCGGGCGGTGGCCGGCAGGACCGGCAGGCCGAGCTCGAGGGCCCGCCGCCGCTCGGCCGGATCGCCGAGCCAGAAGGTGGGCGCCTCCTCGATCACGAGGTCCTCGCCCAAAAGGCGGCGGCAGAGCACCGCCGTGAAGGGCGCCATCGCCCGGCCCTGGGCGAGGCCCGAGCCGAGCCGGTTGGCGATCGCCACCCGGCCGCTGCGCGCCGCCTGGACCAGGCCCGAGACCCCGGCGAGGCCGCTCCCGGGCAGCCAGAGCGGGTCGGCCAGACGACCCGGGGTCTTGCGGATCACGAGATCGACCCGCTGCAGCCCGTCGAGCGTCTTCAGGTAGAGGAGGTCGTCGCGGACGGTGAGGTCGGCCGCCTGGACGAGCGAGTAGCCGAGATAGCGGGCGAGGTAGGCGTGGCTGAACCAAGTGGGCGCCTCGGGGCCGCCCGCCAGGACGACGACCCGCCCGTCGTCGCGGCCGCTCGTGGCGAGCAGCATCTCCTGCAGGCGCTGATAGTAGCCCGCGAGGCGCCGGGTGTGGGTGAGCGCGAAGAGTTCGGCCAGGCCGTGGCTCGCGGCCACCCGGCTGGCCAAGGCGTAGCCGTTGCCGATCGGCGCGTCGCACTGATCGCCGAGCACGACCCACGTGCCGTCGGCGGTCCGCGCGAGATCGCAGGCGTAGAGCGAGAGGAAGCGGCGCTCGGGCTGGTCGGGGCGGACCTCGGGTCGGACATATTCGGGCGAACCGAGCACGAGGGCCGCCGGCAGGGTCCCGTCGCGCAGCAGCGAGCGCGGCCCGTAGAGGTCGGCGAGGGTGCGGTCCAACAGCCGGGCGCGCTGGACGAGGCCGCGCTCCAGGCGCCGCCACTCCTCCTCGGTGATGAGCACGGGCAAGAGGTCGAGCCGCCAAGCGTGGCGGCGATCGTCGGGGTCGGCGTAGACGTTGAAGGCGATGCCGCTCTCGCGCAGCGCGCGGCGGGTGCTCTCGGCCGCGGCCTCGCGGCCCGCACGACCCATTGCCGCGAGGCCGTCGAGGAAGGCCCGCCAGGCCGGCCGCACCGTGCCGTCGGCCGCCAGCATCTCGTCGAAGCCGCCGCGCGGATAATCGCGCAGCAGGTCGAGGTGCTCGCGCTCGGTGGCGGGGGCGGTCGACAAGGGCGCCGGCACTCCGTGCGGGGCGGGCGGGAGGATGCCGCCGGGCGGCCTCGCCTGTCTACCGCCGCAGGTCGAGGGTGTGCGGGAACTCGGGGTCGATCACCGGTGCCGGCGGGTCGATCTCGCCCATGCTGTGGCCGAGCCGCTCGAAGCGGGCGAGCCGGCGGCCCTCGGCCTCGAGCTCGTTGACCGGGAGGCTCTCGTAGTTGCGCCCGGCCGGGTGCATCACGTGGTAGGTGCAGCCGCCGAGCGAGCGGCGGTTCCAGCGATCGACGAGTTCGATGGTCAAGGGGCTGTGCACCGGGATCGTCGGGTGCAGGCAGAAGGGCGGCTGCCAGGCGCGGAAGCGGACACCCGCGACCTCGACCCCGCGGATCGCGGTCTCCTGCAAGGGCAGCGCCCGGCGGTTGCAGCAGACGAGGAAGCGCTCGCCCTCGCGGCCGCGGACCTCGACCTGCAGCCGCTCGAGCGAGCTGTCGACGTAGCGGGCGGTGCCCCCGGCCACCGCCTCCTCGCCGAGCACGTGCCAGGGCTCGAGGGCGGCGCGCAGCTCGATCTCGACCTCGCGGACCCGGACCTGGCCGTAGAGCGGGAAGCGGAACTCGAACTGCGGCAGGAACCAGGCCGGATCCAAGGGGAAGCCGGCTTCGGCCAGGTCCTCGAGCACCCGCTCGAAGTCCTGCCGGACGTAATGCGGCACCATGAAGCGGTCGTGCAGCGCGGTGCCCCAGCGCACCAGGCGGTGCCGGTAGGGCCGCTCCCAGAACCAGGCGACCAGCGCGCGCAGGAGGAGCTGCTGGGCGAGGCTCATCCGGGCGTGCGGCGGCATCTCGAAGGCGCGGAACTCGACCAGCCCGAGCCGGCCGGTCGGGCTTCCCGGATCGTACAGCTTGTCGATGCAGATCTCGCTGCGGTGGGTGTTGCCGGTGACGTCGATCAAGAGGTTGCGGAACAGCCGATCGACGAGCCAGGGCGGCGGGGGCGGGCCCTCGCCCGGCAGGGGCACCTGGCGGAGTGCCACCTCGAGCTCGTAGAGCTGATCGTGGCGGGCCTCGTCGATCCGCGGAGCCTGCGAGGTCGGGCCGATGAAGAGCGAGGAGAAGAGGTAGCTGAGCGAGGGGTGGTGCTGCCAATAGGTGACGAGCGAGGCCAACAGGTCGGGCCGGCGCAGGAACGGGCTTTCGGCCGCGGAGGGACCGCCCACCACGATGTGATTGCCGCCGCCGGTGCCGACCAGCCTGCCGTCGATCAGGAACTTGCAGCTGTCGAGCCGGGCCCGGCGGGCCTCCTCGTAGAGCGCCTCGGTGATCGCCACCTGCTCGCGCCAGCTCCGCGCCGGGTGGATGTTGACCTCGATCACCCCCGGGTCCGGGGTGACCTTGATCACGTTCAGCCGCGGGTCGGGCGGCGGGGTGTAGCCCTCGATCCGGACCGGCTGGCCGAGTTCGGCTGCGGTCGTCTCGACCGTCGTGACGAGGTCGACGAAATCGTCGGCGCCGGTGAGCGGCGGCAGGAAGACGTGGAGGATCCCCTCGCGCGGCTCGACCACGAGCGCGGTCCGCACCGTCGGGCCGCCGCCCGCGGCGCCGAGCGGCGCCGGCTGCGGCGGGGCGAGGCGATCCTGCTGGACGGGTGGGCGGGCCGGCAGCGCGGCACGGGCGGCGAACGGGTCGAGCGGCACGACGTGCGGCCATTCCTCGGGCTCGAGCCAGGGCAGCGAGCCCAGGGGCAGGCGCAATCCTGCGGGCGAGTCGCCGGGGATCAGGAACAGCCGGCCGCGGCGGGTGGTCCAGCGCTCGCTCTTCCAGCGGATCCGGCCGTCGCGGGCTTGCCAGGGCTGGAGCGGCAGGACGAAGGAGGTCGGCACGTCGAGGCCGCGGTCGAAGACCCGGGCGAGCCGCTGGCGCTCCATCGGATCGTCGAGCCGGTTGTCGAGCGGGTCGAGGTTCTCCGGGAGCTGGTGCTCGCGCAGGAGGAAATGGGCCGGGTCCTCGAAGGCCGGCAGGACCGCGTCCGGATCGACCCCGAGCCGTTCGGCGAGGCCGCGGGCGAAGCGCTCGGCCGCGGCGATGTCGGCGCCGGTTCCCGCCCCTTCGCCGGCGATCAGCTCCGGCCGGCTCCACAAGGAAACCCCGTCGGTCCGCCAATAGAGCGAGAAGGCCCAGCGCGGCAGCTGCTCGCCCGGGTACCATTTGCCCTGGCCGTGGTGGAGGAGGCCGCCCGGGGCGAAGCGCGCCATCAGCCGACGGACGAGATCGTCGGCGCGGGCCCGCTTGGCGGGGCCGGTCGCGGTGGTGTTCCACTCCGGCGCGTCGCGCGCGTCGATGCCGACGAAGGTCGGTTCGCCGCCCATGGTGAGGCGGACGTCACCGCGGTCGAGCGCGGCATCGACCCGGTCGCCGGCCGCCAGGATCGCCTGCCACTGCTCCTCGCCGTAGGGCTTGGTGACCCGCGGCTGCTCCCAGATCCGCCGCACCGCCATCGAAAAGGAGAACGCGACCTCGCACGGATCGACGAGGCCGCTGATCGGTGCTGCGGTCTCGGGGTCGGGGGTGCAGGCGAGCGGCAGGTGACCTTCGCCCGCGAGCAGGCCCGAGGTCGGGTCGAGGCCGATCCAGCCGGCGCCGGGCAGATAGACCTCGGCCCAGGCGTGCAGGTCGGTGAAGTCGGCCTCGGGGCCCGAGGGGCCGTCGAGCGCCTTCACGTCGGGAACGAGCTGGATCAGGTAGCCCGAGACGAAGCGGGCGGCGAGCCCGAGATGGCGGAGGATCTGGACCAAGAGCCAGCTCGAGTCGCGGCAGGAGCCTGAGCCGAGGCCGAGCGTCTCCTCGGGCGTCTGCATGCCCGGCTCCATCCGGATGAGGTAGCGGACCTCGCGCGCGATCTGCCGGTTGAGCTCGACCAGGAAGGCGACCGTGCCGGTCCGCGCCCGCGGGATCGCGGCGATCCGCTCGCGCAAGAGCGGTCCGGGCCGGATCGTCTCGAGGTAGGGCTCGAGGTCCTTGTGCAGCTTGGGCTCGTAGACGAACGGCCAATGCTCGGCGTTCGGCTCGACGAAGAAGTCGAAAGGGTTGAGCGCGGCCATCTCGGCCACGAGGTCGACCTCGACCTCGAAATGGTCGGTCTTGTCGGGGAAGACGAACCGCGCCTGCCAGTTGGCGTGCGGGTCTTGCTGCCAGTTGACGAAATGGCGGGTCGGGCGGACGGCGAGCGCGTAAGCGAGGACGCGGGTGCGGCAGTGCGGGGCCGGGCGCAGCCGGACGAGTTGCGGCCCGAGGGCCACGAGCCGGTCGTAGCGGTAGCTCGTCCGGTGGTGGAGGGCGACGTGCATGACCATGGGGCGGTTCGCTCCGTGCACGCTCGAAAGCCGGGACGAGCCCGGGAATTGGGCGGGCGCCGGGAGGGCCGCCGCGGGGAGGCGGCGGTGTCGTTCGGACCCGTACGCCCGCGAGCCCGGCGATGCAAAGAGCGCGCCGAACGTTCGCCGATCGGCGTCCGCGACGAGCCGGTCCGACGATCCGCGATCGGGATGGTGCTGCCGACTGGAATCGAACCAGCGACCCCGTCCTTACCAAGGACGTGCTCTACCGACTGAGCTACGGCAGCGCGCGCGGCACAGGCGCCGCTTGTCGGCGGCGCAGCCATGCCATAAGCGGCTGGCCGTCGCAAGCGGCAGGGGTGACCGGGGTGGCGGCGCCGGACGAGCGGGACGAACCGGAAGCAGCGCCGGGCGAGGCGCGGCGATCCCCGCCGAGCCCGGCGGCCGAGCGGGCCGAACGCCTCGCTCGCGCGCTCCGCCGGAACCTCCGGCGGCGCAAGGAGCAGGCCCGCGCCCGCCGAGCCGCCGAGCCCGAGGATTCGCCGCCCGCGACGCCCGATCGTCCCTCGGGCCGCGGTTGAGGGGGACCTCTCGGCTGCTTACATGGGGTGGATCGAAGCGAGCGAGGCGCCCGCCGACCATGGCCATCATGCCCGACCATTGGATCCGCCGGATGGCGGTCGAGCACGGCATGATCGAGCCGTTCGTCGACCGCCAGACCCGTGAGGGCTGCATCAGCTTCGGCCTCTCCTCCTACGGCTACGACGCGCGCCTCGCCCCGGAGTTCAAGATCTTCACCAACGTCGACAACGCGCTGGTCGACCCCAAGGCGTTCTCCGCCCAGAGCTTCGTCGAGCGCGAGGGCCCCTCCTGCGTGGTCCCGCCGAACAGTTTCGCGCTCGCCCGGACGATCGAATATTTCCGCATCCCACGCGACGTGCTCGTGATCTGCCTCGGCAAGAGCACCTACGCCCGCTGCGGCATCATCGTGAACGTCACCCCGCTCGAGCCCGAATGGGAAGGTCACGTGACCCTCGAGATCTCCAACACCACGCCCCTGCCGGCCCGGGTCTACGCCAACGAGGGCATCTGCCAATTCCTCTTCTTGAAGGGTGACAGCCCGCCCGAGGTCTCGTACGCCGACCGCGGCGGCAAATACATGCGCCAGCGCGGCGTGACCCTGCCGCGCCTTTGAGCGGACCCCTGCGATGGACCGGCTGCTGATCACCGGAGGGGTGCCGCTCGAAGGCACGGTGTGGGTGAGCGGGGCCAAGAACGCCGCCCTGCCTTTGATCGCCGCGTCGCTCCTGACCGACCGGCCGGTCGAGCTCGACCAGGTCCCGGAGCTCGTCGACGTCACCTCGATGCTCCGCCTCGTGCAGCGGATCGGCACTTCCGCCACCCATGTGGGCGGCGCGCCCGGCCGCATCCGCCTGCACACCCCGGAGCTCCTCTCGCACGAAGCGCCCTACGATCTCGTGCGCAAGATGCGCGCATCGGTCCTGGTGCTCGGGCCGCTCCTCGCCCGCGCCGGCCGGGCGCGCGTCTCGCTCCCGGGCGGCTGCGCGATCGGTCCCCGCCCGATCGACCTCCACCTCAAGGGGCTCGAGCGGATGGGGGCGCGGATCGAGCTGGTCGACGGCTATGTCGAGGCGCGCGCCCCCGAGGGGCTGCGCGGTGCCGAGATCGAGTTCCCGCAGCCCTCGGTCGGCGCCACCGAGAACCTGATGATGGCCGCGGTGCTGGCCCGCGGCACGACGCGGATCGTGGGCGCGGCGCGCGAGCCCGAGATCGTCGATCTCTCGCTGCTCCTGCGCGCGATGGGGGCGCGGATCGAGGGGGCCGGGACGAGCGTGATCGAGATCGAGGGTGTCGAGCGACTCGACGGCGCGCGCCATTCGATCATGCCCGACCGGATCGAGGCCGGCACCTACGCGATGGCGGCGGCGATCACCGGCGGCCGGCTCGAGATCCGCAACGCCCCGCTCGAGCTTCTGGGTGCCGCCCGCGAGAAGCTGGTCGAGGCGGGGGTCGAGCTGGTCGAGACCGCCGACGGCTTCCTCGCTCGCCGGGCGAACGGCATCCTCGAAGGTGTGGACGTCATGACCCGGCCCTATCCGGGCTTCGCCACCGATCTGCAGGCCCAGTTCATGGCGCTCATGTGTGTGGCCCGGGGTGCCGCCATGGTCACCGAGACGATCTTCGAGAACCGCTTCATGCACGTGCCCGAGCTCGTGCGGCTCGGCGCGCGGATCACCGTGCACGGCGGCTCGGCGCTGGTGCGCGGGGTCGAGCGGCTCAAGGGCGCCCCGGTGATGGCCACCGACCTGCGCGCCTCGGTCTCGCTCGTGCTCGCCGCCCTGGCGGCCGAGGGCCGGACCGAGATCAACCGGATCTACCATCTCGACCGCGGCTACGAGCACCTCGAGAAAAAGCTCGCCGCGGTCGGCGCCCGCATCGAGCGGGTGCCGTGAGCAGCGGGAGGAACCGATGAACCACGAACGGCTGCGCCTCAAGGCGGCCGATCCACAGGACCTCGCGGTGATCGCCGCCTGCCTGCAGGACGCCCGGATCCCGCTCCGGGAGATGGCCTTCATGCCGGGCGAGCGGCGTTTCGCGGCCGCCTTCGTCCGCTACCGACGCGAGCTGTTGGCCGATCCCACGAGCTGCGTGGGCCTCACCGAATGCCCCTCGGCGCTGGTCTTCGAAGGCGTCGCGGAGGTCAAGTATCGCGGCCTCGACCCGAACGATCTCGACCGCGAGCTCTGCCTCCTCACGATCGCCACCGAGCCCGGCCGGCGGCACCTCATCCACATCGACCTGGTCTTCGAGGGCGACGTGTGGATCCAGCTGCGGACCGACGCGATCCGCTGCCGGCTCGAGGATTTCGGCGAGGCGGTACCCTGCCGGCGCACGCCCTGCGACCATTTCGCCAAGGCGAGCTACGCCGAGCTGGCCGGCGATGCCGCTCCGGCTTGACGCCCGGGCGCCGGACTTCGCCGAGGCGTTCGCCCGGCTGGTCGAGGCGCGCCGCGAGGAGACCGCCGACGTCCGTGCGGCGGTCGGCGAGATCCTGGCCCGGGTGCGCGAGGAGGGCGATGGGGCGCTGCTCGAGCTCACCCGGCGCTTCGACCGGCTCGAGGCGCCGAACGTCGCCGCCCTCGCCATCGACCGGGCGACGCTCGAGCAGGCGCGCGCCGCGCTCGCTCCCGAGCTGCGCACCGCCCTCGAGCTCGCCGCCGAGCGGATCCGCGCCTTCCACGCCCGGCAGATGCCGGCCGACCTCGCTTGGACCGACCCGCTCGGTGTGCGGCTCGGCCTGCGCTGGCAACCGATCGATTCGGTCGGCCTCTACGTGCCGGGCGGCACCGCCGCCTACCCCTCGTCGGTCCTGATGAACGCGATCCCGGCCAAGGTCGCGGGCTGCCGGCGGCTCGTGGTGACCGTGCCGACCCCCGAGGGGCGGCTGAACGAGGCGGTCCTCGCCGCCGCGGCGATCGCCGGCGTCGACGAGGTCTGGCGGATCGGCGGGGCGCAGGCGATCGCAGCGCTCGCCTGGGGCACGGCGACGATCGCCCCGGTCGACAAGATCGTGGGCCCGGGCAATGTCTGGGTGGCCGAGGCGAAGCGGCAGGTCTACGGCCGGGTCGGCATCGACATGATCGCCGGCCCCTCCGAGGTCGTGATCGTCGCCGATCGGACCGCCGAGCCGCGCTGGGTCGCAGCCGATCTGTTGGCCCAGGCCGAACACGACGAGCGGGCGCAGTCGATCCTGATCACCGACGATGCCGAGCTCGCCGCTGCCGTCGAACGGGCGGTGGAGGAGCTGCTCGCGGCTGCGCCGCGCGATGCGATCGCCCGGGCCTCCTGGCGCGAGCAGGGTGCCATCCTGCTGCTGCCCGACCTCGAGGGGGCGCCGGCCTTGGTCGACCGGCTCGCCCCCGAGCATCTCCAGCTCGTGGTCGCCGAGCCCGAGGCGCTGGCGGCGCGGATCCGCCGGGCGGGGGCGATCTTCTTGGGCGGCCACACGCCCGAGGTGATCGGCGATTACGTGGGCGGACCGAACCACGTCCTGCCGACCGGGCGGACCGCGCGGTTCGCCTCGGGCCTCTCGGTGTTCGACTTCCTCACCCGCACGACGATCCTGGGCTGCGACGCCCGGGCGCTTTCCGCCCTCGGTCCCGCGGCGGTGGCGCTCGCCCGCGCCGAGGGCCTCGCCGCGCATGCCGCGGCGGTCGAGCTCCGGCTCGGAGCCGCGGGTTGACGCGGCCGCGCGACATCGTCGCGATCGAGCTCGACGCCAAGAGCATCGTCCGCTGGTCGCCCGAGGTCGAGCACGAGCGGGCGGTGGCGGTCTTCGACCTGCTCGAGGGCAACCGGTTCCGGCTGCGCGAGGGACCGGCCGGGCCCTATCGCCTCGTCCTGGGGCTGCGCGACGGCACGCTCGTGTTCGCGCTCGCGCCGGAGGGATCCGACGAGCGGCTCGAGATCGAGCTTCCGGTGCGCCCGCTGCGGCGTGTCATCAAAGATTATTTCTTGATCTGCGACAGTTACTTCCAGGCCATCAAGGGGGCCACGCCGTCGAAGATCGAGACGATCGACATGGCGCGGCGCGGGGTCCACGACGAGGGAGCCGGACTGTTGCGCGAGGCGCTCGAGGCGCGGGTCGAGCTCGACCACGAGACCGCCCGGCGGCTCTTCACCCTCGTCTGCGTCCTGCACATCCGTGGCTGAGTCCGGCCCCTCGCGATGGCCGAGCTCCCGGGTAGCGTGTTGTTCGCCTGCTCGATGAACGCGATCCGCTCGCCGATGGCGGAGGCGATCCTCAAGTCGCTGCACGGCAAGCGGATGTTCGTCGACAGCGTGGGCGTGCGCAAGGGCGAGCTCGACCCGCTCGCGGTCGAGGTGCTCGACGAGATCGGCATCGACCTCTCGCGCCATCGGCCCAAGACCTTCGAGCAGCTCGAGGACGGCTTTTTCGATCTCATCGTCACCCTCTCGCCCGAGGCGCACCACCGGGCCCTCGAGCTCACCCGCGAGATGGCCTGCGAGGTCGAGTTCTGGCGGGTGCCGGACCCGAGCCTCGTCGAGGGCAGCCGCGAGCAACGGCGCGAAGCCTACCGAGCGCTGCGCGATCTGCTCGTCGAGCGGATCCGCGCCCGCTTCCCGCCACCCGCGGGGCCGAGCCTATGAGGTGCGCACGCTCGGCCGCCCGTCTCGGCCGGACCCGCCCGGGGAACGGTCGATGGGCTGGCCCGCGAGCCAGCGGCCGACCGTCTCGGCCACGGTCACCCCGAACAGCCGGGCGAGGTCGATCAGGCCTTGGGCGCTGAAGGCGGCCACACCGGGCCCGCCGGCGTAGCGTTGGCGGCCGACGAAGCGCTGCAGCACACCGCCGTCCGGGCCCACGAGTTCGAAGCGGCCGGCGATCGTCCGCGCCGCCTCGGCGGCCACCGGCACGAAGGGATCGCTGTCGTCGGTGAGCTCGCCCCTGAGGAGCAGGGCGTCGGCGGGCCGCGACTCGGGGACCCCGTCGAGCGCCTCGACCACGCCCGGGAGCGTGCGCAGCCGGTCGACCAGGGCGGCGCGGAAGATCGGCAGGACCGGATCGAGGTTGGCGCTGCGCGTCGGGGTCGGGCCCAGATGGACCCGCCGGAACCGGTCGCCGGGCCGCGGGGCAGGCGGGGGCTGGCCGGCGCAGCCGAGCGGCTGGGCGAGCAGGCCGGCGAGCAGCAGGCGGCGGCCGACGGTGGCACCGGAACGGGGCTCGGTGGCACCTTCCCGCCTTGACCTGTGGCCGCGGCATCCCCATGAACTGAGTGCCGCCGTGCCCGGCGGCGCGTTTCTTTCGGGAGCCCGAATGGCGAAAGAGGACCTGATCGAGTTCAGTGGCACCGTGACCGAGGTCCTGCCCAACGCGATGTTCCGCGTCAAGCTCGACAACGACCACGAGATCCTGGCGCACACCTCGGGGCGGATGCGCAAGAATCGGATCCGCGTGCTGGCCGGTGACAAGGTCACCGTGGAAATGACACCGTACGATCTCAGCCGCGGACGGATCACCTATCGCTTCAAGTGAGCCCCGCGAGCCGGGCGGTCGCCCGCCGCTGGTGCTCGCCTCCTCCTCGCCCCGGCGCCTGGCCCTGCTGCGGCAGGTCGGCGTCGAGCCCGACCTCGTCGAGGCCCCCGAGGTCGACGAGACGCCGCGGCCGCGCGAGCTGCCGCGCGGTTACGCGCTGCGCTTGGCCCGCGCTAAGGCCGAGGCGGTCCGCGACCGGCTCGCCGGGCGACCGGCTTGGATCCTCGCCGCCGACACGGTGGTCGCCTGCGGCCGGCGGATCCTGCCCAAGCCCGAGGACCGGGCGACCGCCGCGGCTTGCCTCGATCTCTTGTCCGGCCGGCGCCATCGGGTGCTGGGCGGGGTCTGCGTGCTCGCCCCGGACGGCCGCTCGGCGGAGCGGCTCGTCACCACGATCGTGCGGGTGAAGCGGCTGTCGGCCGAGGAGCGCGAGCGCTACCTCGCGAGCGGGGAGTGGCGGGGCAAGGCCGGGGGCTACGCGATCCAGGGCCGCGCCGCGCTCTTCGTCCCGGCGATCAACGGCTCCTATGCCAACGTCGTGGGCCTGCCGCTGGTCGAGGCGATGGCACTGTTGCAGGGGCTCGGCTGGCGATGGCCCACGTGAACCGGCTCGTGATCGAGGCCACCGGCTTCGGGGTGCGCGGCGCGCTCCTCGACGGCGACCGGCTGATCGAGGTCCAGGACGTCGACGCGGTCGGCGAGCAGGTCGCCGAAACCTTCTTCCTCGGCCGGGTGATCGCGGTCGACCGGCAGCTCAACGCGGCGTTCCTCGACATCGGCCTCGACCGGCCGGCGATGCTCGCCGCCAAGGATGCGCGCTTCGGCGCCGGCGTGGCCGAGCGCCTGCCGATCGGTCGGCTCGTGCGCGAGGGCGAGCGGCTGCTCGTCCAGGGCGTGCGCGAGGCGGCCGAGGATAAGGGCGCGCGGGTCACGACCGACCTCAAGCTCATGGGCTTTCATCTGCTTTGGCGGCCGCACGGGCTCGGCCCCGAGACCGGGCCGGCGCGGGGGGCCGAGCGGGAGGCGCTGCGCCTGCGGGGCGAGACTTTGTTCCCCGGCCGCGGCGTGACCCTGCGCCGCCACGCGGCGCGGGTCGAAGATTCGGTGTTGCGGGCCGAGCTCGAGCGCCTCGAGGCGCGCTGGCGGGCACTCCGCGCGGAAGCCGAGGCGCGGCGGCGACCCGGTCGGCTCGCGGCCGACGAGCACCCGCTCGAGCGGCTGCTGCGCAACCTGCTCGACCCCGAGCTGCGTCGGGTCGAGGTGGCCGACCCGGAGCTCGCCGCGCGCGCCCGCGCCTTGCTCGAGGGCCCGCTCGCGGCGCACGGGATCGAACTCGTCCGGCTCGACCCGAAGGAGAGCGCCTTCGCCCAGACCGGGGTCGAGGGCGAGCTCGAACGCGCGCTCGGCCGCGAGATCGCGCTGCCCGGTGGTGGCCGGCTGATCGTCGAGCCGACTGCCGCGCTCGTGGCGATCGACGTCGACGGCGGCGGCCGCGCCCCGCTCGAGGTCGATCTCGCCGCCGCCGCCGAGATCGCCCGCATCCTGCGGCTGCGCAATCTGGGCGGGACGATCGTCGTCGACTTCGTCGATCTCCTCGACCGGCGCGAGCGGCAGCGGCTCGAGCAGGCCCTCGCCAAGGCCTTCCGCGACGATCCCGCGCCCGTCCAGATCCACCCGATGACCGCCTCGGGACTGGTCGAGATCGGCCGGGCGCGGCGCGGCCGCGCGCTCGATCAGCTGCTCTTGCGCCCCTGCCCCGCCTGCGCCGGCAGCGGCCGGGTCCGCTCGCTCCGCGCCGCCGCCGAGGCGCTCTTGGGCGCGCTCCGCCGGCGACCCGCCGCGGGGGTGCGCCTCGCCCCCGACCTCGCCCGCTGGCTCGAGGGCGAAGGGGCCGAGGCTTGGCGCCCGGCCGCGGCCGCACTCGCGGTCCGGGTCGACCCGACGCTCGAGCCCGGCGCGTTTCTGCTCGAGGGGAGCGATGGACGGCCCGTTTGAGCCGCCGCCCGCGCGGCCGCGTCGTTGCCCCCGCTGCGGCCGCCCGAGCGACGAGCGGGCCCGACCGTTCTGCTCGGCCGCCTGCCGCGACCGCGACCTCCTCGACTGGCTCGACGGGCGCTACGCCCTCCCGGCGGTCGAGAGCGAGCAGGAGGAGGCAGCCGAGCGGGGTGGGGCGGGGCCGCCCCGGGGAACCGCGACCGGCGAGGATTGAGGGCCCCGCGCGACCGGCTCAGGGCCGGAAGGCACCCGCGAGGGCTCGGAAATGGCGCAGCCGCTGCTCGTTCATGGTCCTGAGCGCCAGGGACCAGCGCTCTTCGCCGCTGCCCAGGAGCTGCAGCTCGAGCAGCAGGCCGAAGCCGCCCGCCGTGAACCGGCAGCTCATGACGTGGCGGCCCTCGGGGCGCAGCTGCGGGCTCTCGCACGCGGCGAGGGCCAACTTGCCGAGCCGATCGACGGCGCCGAGCAAGGTTTCGACCGCAGCACGCGCCGTCTCGCCGGCCAAGGGGCTGTCCGGATCGTCGACCAGCCGGCGCAGGGCCGCGGCGAAGCCCGCGGTGTCGAGCGTCATCTGCCGCTCGAGCCAGGCCGCGGGGTCGCTCCAGGCGAGCGCATCCGCAGCCGTTTCGCGGTCGAGCCTGCGCAGGGTGAGCCGGCTCAGTGTACCGAAGCCGCCTTCCGCCGGGCGGATCACCACCCCGACCGTGTCGCCCCCGGCCGGCTCGCAGACCAAGCCGAGCTCGGGCGGGATCGAGAAGGCGGCGCAGAGTGCCGCCGGGTCGGTCGACCGCTGGGCCGCGGCCTCGCCCGCGAGCGCGACCGCCGCGAGCAGCCCGAGCGCCACGGCCCACGCGCCGCCGATCCGCCCGCCCCGTCGCTCCGCCACGGCCGCCTCCCTCAAGCCTCGACCACCCGGCCCATCAGTTGGCGCAGATATTGGCGCCCCTGCTGGGAGACGCGGTAACGGCCGCGCTGGTGGACGAACACGCGCTTGGCGAGCTGGGCCTGCTTCACGCACTGCGAGGGGTTGCCGACCTTGAAGCCGTGCTCGACCAGCCGGCGGCTCGCCTCGGCGGTGGCGAAGCACTCGTCGCCGCTGCGTCGCTGCACCCAATAGCCGGCGGCGAGCATCCGGTCGACGTCGGTCGCACTCGCCGGAAGGTGGCTGATGAAGGCACCGAAGCTGTCCTCGGGCGAATCGGCGGCGGAGCTCGCCGCCGCGGGTGCCGCGCCGCCGAGTGCGGCCAACAGGCGTTCGAGCCGATCGCCGTAGCTTTCGACGAAGTCGCGCGGGCCCTCGATCTCGAGTTCGCGCTGAGCGAGATTGATGCGGATGCGCGCGCGCTCGTCCATCCTCGCCGCCCGACGGGGCCCGAAGCGAGGTTAATCCTGGGCGGGCGGATCAGCAACCATCAGCGCTCGGCGGGCTCGGCGAGCAGCCGGGCGAGTGCCGCGCGCAAGGGATCGGGGATCGGCACCGGCCGCTGGCTCGCCCGGTCGACGAAGACGTGGACGAAATGGCCGTCGGCCGCGGCCGACTCCTCGCCCGCGCGGAAGATCCCGATCTCGTAGCGGCACGAGCTCGTACCCAGATGGGCGACGACGAGCCCGGCCTCGAGCCGGTCGGGGAACGCGAGCGCCCGGTGGAAGCGGCAGCCCGTGTCGACCGCGAAGCCCACCACCGGCGAGCGCCACGGGTCGAGCCCACCCTCGCGCATCAGGTAATGGGCGATCGCCGTGTCGAAATAGCTGTAATAGACCACGTTGTTGACGTGGCCGTAGACGTCCATGTCCATCCAGCGCGTCTCGAGCGGGACGTGCCAGCGGTAGGCGCTGCGCGTGGGCGGGGGGCGACGGCTCAAGGGGAGGCCTCCGCGAGCGTCGGGAGCAGCTCAGCCGGCGAAGCGGCGTTCGATCGCCGCGAGCAGGGGCCGGAGCGCCGTGGCCTCACCGCCGCGCGGCCGACCCGGCCGGCTCTCGTCGTTCCAGCCGAAAATGTCGAGATGCGCCCAAGCGCGGGTCTCGACCACGAACTCTTTGAGGAAGAGTGCCGCGGTGATCGCCCCGGCGAAGTTCTTCTGGCCGGCGTTGTTGATGTCGGCGAGCTTGCTGTCGAGATAGCGCCGGTAGGGCGCGTACAGGGGCAGCCGCCAGAGCGGCTCGGCGGTCCGCTCGCCGGCCTCGAGCAGCTCGCGGGCGAGCGCGTCGTCGGGGGTGAAGAGCGCCGGCAGCTCCGGGCCGAGCGCGACCCGCGCCGCCCCGGTCAAGGTGGCGGCGTCGATCAGCAGGTTGGGCCGCTCGCCGTCCGCCTCGACCAGGGCGTCGGCCAGGATCAGCCGGCCCTCGGCGTCGGTGTTGCCGATCTCGACGGTGCGGCCCTTGCGCGAGCGGAGCACGTCGCCGGGCCGGAAGGCGCGGCCGCCGACCGCATTCTCCACGGCCGGGATCAGTACCCGCAGGCGCACCGACAAGCCGAGGCCGGTGATCGCCTTGGCGAGCCCGAGCATCAACGCCGCACCGGCCATGTCCTTCTTCATGAGGAGCATGGCCGAGGAGGGCTTGATGTCGAGCCCGCCCGTGTCGAAGCAGACACCCTTGCCGACGAGCGTGAGCTTGGGGGCCCCGGGCTCGCCCCACACGAGCTCGATCAGCCGCGGCGGACGCGGGCTCGCCGCCCCCACGGCGTGGACCAAGGGCCAATTCTGCTCGAGCAACGCCTCGCCCACGATGCTCGAGAAGGCCGCCCCGGCCTCGAGCGCGAGGGCAGCTGCGGCCGCCTCGAGCTCGGCCGGGCCCAGATCGTTGGCGGGCGTGTTGACGAGGTCGCGGGCGAAGCCGATCGCCCCGGCCACCACCTCCGCCCGGCTGCGCGCCGCGGCGTCGGGCACGGCGAGCCGCGGCGGCGGATCGCCCGGCTTGCGGTAGCGCTCGAACCGGTAGCAGGCGAGCGCCCAGCCGAGCGCCGCCTCGGCCGGATCGAGCGCGCCGGTCGGGTCGTCGAGTCGCCAGAGGCCGGCGGGCAGGGCGGAGGGGGCGGCAGCCGTGTCCCAGAGCGTGGCCGGCTCGGCGGTGATCAGAAGCGCGGCCCCGACCGCGCCGTCCGGCCCGGGCAGGAGCGCGAGCTTGCCGGGCTCGGCCTTGAAGCCGATCGAGTCGAGCCAGGCCCGGCGGCTACCCGGCTGGGCGTCGAGCCAGGCCGGGAAGGCGCCGACCGGCACGAGGTGGACCGGGCGGCTGCCGTGCGGGTCGGCGACGAGCGGGCTCGGGCGCAAGGCGGCTCTCCCGGCTGGTTCAGGCGATGCGGGCGAGGGCGGCGCCCAAGCGCTCGCGGGTGCGGGTGAGCTCCGCGAGCCGCTCGCGCTGCTCCTCGATCAGCTCGGCCGGCGCCCGGGCGAGGAAGCCCGCATCGGCGAGCCGCTGCTCGAGCCGGGCCGCCTCGCCTTCGGCCTTGGCGAGCTCGCGGCCGAGCCGCTGGCGCTCGCGCTCGAGGTCGACGACCTCACCGACCGGCAGGGAAAAGCTCGTCTCGTCGACCACGACGACGATCGAGCGCGGCGGCGGCGGCTGGTCCGAAAGCTCGATCTCGGCGAGCCGGGCGAGCCGCAGGAGGGCCTCGCGGTGCCGCTCCAGGCGGGCGAGGGTGGTGGCCGTGGCACCGTGCTGGAGCAGGCGCAACCGGGCGGAGGGCGGCACGTTGAGCTCGGCGCGGGCGGCGCGGATCGCACCGATCGTGCGGGTGAGCCAGCCGAGCTCCGCGGCGGCCTCGGGATCGGCCAGGTCCGGCTCGGCATGCGGCCAAGGGGCGAGGATCAGCATGCCGCCGGGGGCGCCGAACAGGACTCGCCAGAGCTCTTCGGTGACGAAGGGGGCCATGGGGTGGAGGAGGTGGAGGACGCGGGCGAGCACCCAGCCGGCGACGAGGCGGGCCTCCTCGCGGGCCGCTTCGTCGGCGCCCGAGAGAACCGGCTTGGCGAGCTCAATCCACCAGTCGCAGAAGGTGTCCCAGATGAAGTGGTAGAGGGCGAGGGTGGCCTCGCTCAGCCGATAGTCGGCGAGGGCTTCGCTCACCCGCAGCGTCGCCGCGGCGGTCTCACCGACGATCCAGCGATCGAGGGGCAGCCGGCAGGCGGCCGGGTCGAAGCCGGGGTCGAGCCGGCCGCCGTTGAGCTCGATGAAGCGGGCGGCGTTCCAGAGCTTGGTCACGAAATTGCGCCAGCCCTCGACCCGCGCCGGGCCGAAGCGGACGTCGCGGCCCTGCTCGGTCGAGGCGAGAAGGGCCAGGCGGAGCGCGTCGGCACCGTAGGCCTCGACCAGCTCGAGCGGGTCGACGACGTTGCCCTGGGTCTTCGACATCTTCTTGCCGCGCTCGTCGCGCACCAGGCCGTGGATGTAGACGTCGCGGAAGGGGACCTCGTCCATGCAGAAGAGGCCCAGCATCATCATCCGCGCGACCCAGAAGAAGATGATGTCGAAGCCGGTGACCAAGACGCTCGTCGGGTAATAGCGGGCGAGTTCGGGGGTCGGGTCCGGCCAGCCGAGGGTCGAGAACGGCCAGAGGGCGGAGGAGAACCAGGTGTCGAGCACGTCGGGGTCGCGGACGAGTGCCACCCCGGGGCCGAAGCGGGCCTCGGCCAGAGCGCGCGCTTCGGCTTCGTCCTCGGCCACGAAGATCGTGCCGTCCGGGGCGTACCAGGCGGGGATCTGGTGGCCCCACCAGAGCTGGCGGGAGATGCACCAGGGCTGGATGTTCCGCAGCCACTCGAAGAAGGTGGCCTCCCACTGGCGCGGCACGAACCGGGTCCGCCCGGCCTCGACCGCGGCGATCGCCCGTTCGGCGAGACCCTTCACGTCGCAGAACCACTGCTCGGTGAGGAAGGGCTCGAGCGGGGTCCCGGAGCGGTCGCCGTACGGCACGGCGTGGCGGTGCGGCTCGACCTTGGCCAGGAGCCCCGACTTCTCGAGGTCGGCGAGCACCCGCTCGCGGGCCTCGAAGCGGTCGAGGCCGCGATAGGGTTCGGGGACGTTCTCGTTGAGCCGGCCGCGGCGGTCGAAGATCGGGATCGCTTCGAGCCCGTGGCGGCGGCCGACCTCGAAGTCGGCGAAATCGTGCGCCGGGGTGATCTTCACCGCACCCGTGCCCTTCTCGGGGTCGCTGTGCGGGTCGGCGACGATCGGCAGGCGGCGGCCGACCAGCGGCAGGATCGCGTAGCGGCCGACGAGATCGCGCCAGCGCGGGTCCTCGGGGTGGACCGCCACGCCGGTGTCGCCGAGCATGGTCTCGGGCCGGGTGGTGGCCACCACGATGAAGCGATCGGGCTCGCCCTCGATCGGGTAGCGCAGATGCCAGAGCTTGCCGTCGACCTCGCGGCTCTGCACTTCGAGGTCGGAAACCGCGGTCTCGAGCGCGCAGTCCCAATTGACCAGGCGCTGGTCGCGGTAGATCAGCCCGGCCCGGTGCAGGAGGACGAAGGCGCGGCGGACGGCGCGCGAGAGCCCTTCGTCCATGGTGAAGCGCTCGCGGCTCCAGTCGCAGGAGGCGCCGAGGCGACGCATTTGGCGGGCGATCGTGCCGCCCGACTCCTCCTTCCACTTCCAGACCTCGGCGAGGAACGCCTCGCGGCCCAGGCTCCGGCGGTCCTTGCCCTCGGCCGCGAGCTTGCGCTCGACGACCATCTGGGTGGCGATGCCGGCATGGTCGGTGCCCGGCTGCCAGAGCGTCTCGAAGCCGCGCATCCGGTGGAAGCGGATCAGCACGTCCTGGATCGTGTGGTCGAGGGCGTGGCCGATGTGCAGGCTGCCGGTGACGTTGGGCGGCGGCAGCATGATGCAGTAGGGCTTCTCGGCCGGCCGTGGCCGGAAGGCACCGGATTCCTCCCAGGCGGCATACAGGCGGGCCTCGACCTCGGCGGGTCGATAGGTCTTCTCGAGCATCGGCAGCGATCCAGAGGGGGCGCCGGACCGGGCGCCGGCCGCGCACCGCTCGCCCCATAAGCGACCCCCCGGCCGTGGGCAAGGCGGCCGGCCGCCGCGCGGCCCCTCAGCGGCGCTGCTCGCGCCAGCGCCGGACCGTATCGCGGACGAAGTCGAGGCCGGTACCGTCGTGCCGCCAGGCCTCGCTGAAGGCCGGGGTGTGGCTCGCCGGCTGGGCACCGGGTGGCAGGGGCTCGAGCCGGATGCGCATCGGCAAGGTGACCCCTTCGCCGAGGACGATCGCCTCGCCGGTGGCGAGCGCCGGCAGGGCCGAAAGCAGCCAGTCCGAGCCCTCGGGCAGGGTGTTGCGCACGAAGGCCTGGTCGCGCTCGTTGCTCATCCGCAGCGCGACTACCGTGCCGCACTGGGAGAGTGCCGAGGGCGAGAGCTCGGCCGGCCGTTGCGTGACGAGGCCCAAGGCGATGCCGTATTTGCGGCCCTCCTTGGCGATCCGGTCGATCGCCCGGCGGCTCGGCTCGAAGCCGCTCGCGCTCGAGGCCGGGACGTAGCGGTGCGCTTCCTCGCAGACCAGGAGGAGCGGCACGGCCCGGCCGCGTTCGCTCCACAGCCCGAACTCGAAGAGCATCCGGCACAAGAGCGAGACGATCACGTCGACGATCTCGCTCGGCACGCCCGAAAGGTCGATCACGGTCACCGGCCGGTCGGCCACCGGGAAGCGCAAGAGGCGGCCGAGCACACCGTCCATGTTGTCGCGCAAATAGAGCGACTGGAAGAGGAAGGCGTAGCGGCGGTCGTTGCGGATGCTCTCGATGCGGGCGAGCAGCTGGCGGTAGGGGGCGGCTCCCTCGGGCTTGTTGAGCGCCCCCATCGCCTCGTCGATCAGCTTGACGAGGTCGGCCAGGCGGTAGGGGACGGGTGTGTCGACGGTGACCGGGCCCGCGATGCCGCCGTTGCCGGCCGCCCACATCTGCCGGGCGGTCAACAACGCGTCCTTGAGGATCGCCTGTTCGGCATAAGCGCGGCCGTCGCGCCCGGGTGCGAGGATCGCCGCGGTCTCCTCGAAATTCATGAGCCAATAGGGCAGCTCGAGATTGGCGAGGTCGAGGGCTTCGGCGCGCGCGCCGAAGGCCGGGGCGTACTCGCCGTGCGGGTCGAGGAGGACGATGTGGGCGGCCGGGCAGGCGCGCAGGATCGCCTGCAGGATGCCGGCCACGGTCCAGGACTTGCCCGAGCCGGTGCTGCCCAGCACCGCGAAATGCTTGCCGAGGAGCGGGTCGACCAGGAGGTGGGCGGGGACGTCGGGGACGTTGGAGAGCCGGCCGACGCGCACGCTCGTGGCGGTCGGCGGGGCGTAGACCACGGCGGCGCGTTCCGGGCCGGCGCGGACGACCGGCGCATCGAGCGCGGGGAAGACGGAAATGCCGCGGCGGAAGCGGGGCTCGCCCGCGACCGTCACCACCTCGCCCACGAGCTGGACGTCGGCGACCGCGTGATCGTCGGCCCGCCGACCGTGGCGGAGCGCGTGGATCACGCCGATCGGCACGGTCGGCTCGCCCGGTACGGCCACGAGCTCGCCGAGCGACGGCGGGCGCGCTCCGGCCGGCGGGCGCCCGAGCCCGACCACGAGGCCGCTGCCGTTGACCGCGAGGACCGAGCCGAGCACCGGGCCGTCCGACGACATCGAGGAGCCTCCGCCACGGGTGGGCGAGCGGAGGGTGCCGCGGCCGCCCTAAGGCGCGGTTAACGACGCGGCCTCGAGCGGCAGCGAGCGGCCGTCCCGGCGCGCGGCCGGGTCAGAGGAGTTCGGCGCGACGGGCGAGCTTCTTGATCTCCTGCTCGACCACCCGCTCGACGAGCGGCGCCAGGTTCTGGTCGAGCCACTCTTTGAGCTGCGGGCGCAACAGCTCGATCACCAGGTCCTCGATCGAGCGGCCGCCGACGGCCGCGGGCCGCTCCTCGGGGGCGACCGCGCGGGTCAGGCGCGCGAGCGCGCTCGTGCTCGCCTGGGCGGTGGCGGGCGAGACCAGGGAGGCGTCGTCGGGAAGGGGCATGCGCGGGCGCTCCGGTGGCTGGCTCGGACGGGTCACGGTGGCCGCCGCGGCGGGCGGCGGGGTGGGCTCGCTCACGAGTTCGGTGAGCTCGAGTTCGTCCTCTTCGGGCGCGACCGGCGCGGCGGGCCGTGGCGGCTCGGCCGGGCTCGCGGCGCGGGCCGGCTGGGCCGCGGGGCGCGCCGGCTCGTCCTGCTCGTCGGCGATGATCTTGCGGATGGAGGTGAGGATCTCCTCCATCGACGGCTCTTGCGCGTCTTTGCGATCGGACATGGTCCCACCTCCGCCTCGGGCCCGCCCGGCCGGTCTCCCGATGATCGGACGCCCGCCTTGTGACGCCGCGGGCGCCCGGGATCAAGGCCGCCGCGGCGCATCGACCTCACCCGTGCCGAACCATTTGTTGCGGACCGCCCGGTAATGGGCCTCGACGTCGTGGGCGGCGACCGGCACCTCGAGCCGCTCGAGGTCGAGCGTGCCGGTGGCCGCGAGCAAGGCGTGTGCTGCGACGATCTCCTCGCGCTGCGCCCGGGTCCGCTCGACGCGGGCGGCGAACAGCTCCTGCTCGGCGTCGAGGATGTCGAGCACGGTGCGGGCGCCGGTCAGCGCCTCGGTGCGCACGCCGTCCAAGGCGAGCTCGGCGGCGCGGATCTGGGTGGCGATCGAGGCGAGCCGGGCACGGGCGGTGAGCAGCCCCTGCCAGGCGGCGGCGACGTCGCGGGCGACCGAGCGGCGCGCATCGTCGAGGTCGTAGCGGCGCTGCAGCGCGGTCTGTCGGCTCTGGCGGATCCGCGCATACTCGCCGCCGCCCTGGTAGAGGGGCACCTTCAAGGTGGCACCGAGGGCGAACTCGCTCTGCCGCGAATAGGTGAGGTCCGGGTCGGTGGCGTAGGAGGCCTCGCCGTGCAGCCAAAGCCGCGGCTTCAAGGCCGCGAGCGCGGCGTCGGTCGCGTCCTGGGCGCCATCGAGGGCGTAGCGGGCGGCGCGCACGATCGGGTGGGTCTCGACCGCCTCGAGACCCTCCTCGAGGCTCGCGGGCAGGGGCTTCGGCAGGCCCACGGGCTCGAGCGCGCCCGGCGGCTCGCCCACCAGCCGCAGGAAGTCGGCGCTGCTGACCGCGAGCTCACCCTCCGCGCGCAGCCGGTCGGCGACCGCCCGGGCGAGCCGGGTCTCGGCCTGGGCCACGTCGGTGCGGGTGACGGCGCCGAGCCGGAACCGATCGCGGGTCGCCCGGAGCTGGGCTTCGAGGCTGCGCTCGTTCGAGCGGGCGAGCTCCACCACCGCCCGATCGCGCAGCACCGCCGTGTAGACCGCCACGGTCTCGAGGAAGAGGTCCTGCTCGACCGCGGCGAGGCGCGCCCGTTCGGCCCGGACCGCGTTCTCCGCCCGGCTCACGAGGGCGCCGGTCTCGCCACCGGAATAGAGCTGCTGCTCGAGCGCCAGGACCTGGCGGAAGGTCGACAGATCGGCCTTGCCGCGGTCGGTGTCGCGGCGGCTCGCGATCGCGCTCGAGCTCGCCACGAGCCGTGGCCGGGCGCCCCCCAGGGCCTGCGGCACCTCCTCGTCGACCGCCCGCAGCCGGGCGCGCGCCGCGGCGAGCCTGGGGCTCGTCTCGTACACCTTGGCGAGCGCCTCCGGGAGCGTCATCGCGCCGCCGGGCGAGGCCAGGAGCGTCGCGAGGAGGAAGAGGCCGGGCGCCAGCGCTCGCAGCATGCCCGATTCCTACCACGGACTCTCGCGATGCGCTAGTCATCCCGAGTTTTTGAAACCGACGCGAGAGAGACGTCCCCCTCGCGGGATCAGAGCGTGAACACCGGCGGCGGTCGGAAGGCCGGGAGCTCGGGCACCATCGCATCGTCGACGACCCGCCGGCCGACGCCGTGCGGGGTCCGCTCGAACACGGTGACCTCGCCCGGCCGGCCATCGGCGAGCACGGTGACGAGCCGGCCGCCCGGGGCCAGTTGGTCGAGCAAGGCGGGCGGCACGGCGCGGACGGCGCCGACCAGGAGGATCACGTCGAACGGCGCTTGGCTCGGCAGCCCGTCGCGGGGATCGCCCACCTGGACCACGAGATTGTCGGCGCCGACCTCCGGCAGCAGGCGGTCGAGGGCCGCCGCCTCCTGCGCCTCGCCCACGAGGAGGATGACCGTGCCGGCCAGGCGCGCGACCACGGCGGCAGCGTAGCCCGTGGCGTCGCCGATCACGAGGGCGACGTCCTCCGGGCCGATCCGGGCCGCCTGGATCAGCTTGGCGAGGGCGAGCGGCTCGATCAAGAAACGCCCGTCGCCGAGCGGCAGGTCCTCGTCGACATAGGCGACGTTGCGCAGCGTGGGCGGTATGAAACGTTCGCGGGGGACGGCGCCCATCGCCGCCAACAGCCGCCGATCGGTGATCCGGTTGGGCTTGAGCTGGTTCTCGACCATGCGGCGACGGGCTTCGGCCGGATCGTACATCGCGCACCCCGGGCTGCGACACGGGCGGGCTCTTAGGGCCGCCCGGGCCGGGCGGGCAAGCCGACGGAAGGCCGCGGGATCCGCCACGGCCAGGCCGAGGTTGACCGCCGCTCCGGCCCTACCTAAGAAGCGGCGACGGGCCCGGTGGCAGAGTGGCCATGCAGCGGACTGCAAATCCGCGGACGTCGGTTCGATTCCGGCCCGGGCCTCCAGCTCGACGGCCTCTGGCGCGCGCCGCGAGCCGCTGCTATGAGGCGCGCCGCGTTCCGGCGTAGCTCAGTCGGTAGAGCAAGCGGCTGTTAACCGCTGGGTCGTAGGTTCGAGTCCTACCGCCGGAGCCAGCCCCTCGCCCGCGGGGAGCCCGCCATCGCCCGCCGTCCCGCGATCGTCGTCTTGACCGGCGCCGGCATCTCCGCCGAGTCCGGCCTGCCGACCTTCCGCGGCGCGGGCGGGCTCTGGGAAGGGCATCGGGTCGAAGAGGTCGCGACCCCCCGCGCATTCGCCCGCGATCCCGACCTCGTACTGCGCTTCTACGATGCCCGCCGGCGGGCGCTCGCGACCGTCGAGCCCAACCCGGCGCACCGCGCGCTCGCCCGGCTCGAGGCGGCCTGGGACGGCCCGTTCCTGCTCGTCACCCAGAACGTCGACGACCTGCACGAGCGGGCCGGCTCGAAGCGTCTTTTGCACATGCACGGCGAGCTGTTGCGCGCCCGTTGCACGCGCTGCGGCTGGGCCGACCGCTGGACCGGCGACCTGCTCGGCGTCGCCTGCCCGGCCTGCGGCCGGCTACCGGCGCTGCGCCCCGACATCGTCTGGTTCGAGGAGATCCCGATCGGCCTCGAGCGGATCGAGGCCGCGCTCGCCGATTGCCGATTGTTCGCGGCGATCGGCACCTCCGGTCGGGTCTGGCCAGCGGCCGGCTTCGTCGAGCGGGCGCGGCGGGCGGGCGCGCACACGGTCGAGCTCAACCTCGAGCCCGGCGAGGCGAGCGAGCGCTTCCACGAGCAGCGGTTCGGCCCGGCGAGCCGGCTCGTCCCGGCCTGGGTCGAGGAGCTGCTCGACGGCCGGCGCGACGGGTGAGGAAGCGCCGGCCGTTCGGTGTCGCGATCTTCGCAACTGCGGCAAAGCGCCGTTGCGGGCCCGCGCCCGGCTCGCTTGTCGGTCCCGGGGAAGCGTGTTAAGGCGCGGCCGCTTCTGGCGGAGCCGGAGCCGGGCCCTCGCCCGGCCGATGTCGGCTTGCTTCGAACCGATACGGGGACGCACCGGGTGGCAGCCGTTTCAGCCGCGTCGTCGGGTGTGGCGCAGCGCTACGCCTCGGCCTTGTTCGAGCTCGCCCGCGAGCGCGGCGCCCTCGACGCGGTGGCCGCCGATCTCGACCGGCTCGAGGCGATGCTCGCCGAGAGCGGCGAGCTCGGCCGGTTGTTCTCGAGCCCGATCGTGAGCCGTGCCGAGCAGCGGCGGGCGGTGCTCGCGCTCGCCGAGCAGGCGGGCCTCGGCGAGCTCGTGCGCAACACGCTGGGCGTGCTCGCCGAGCATCGCCGTCTGGCGGCCGTGCCGGCGATCGCCCGGGCCTTCCGGGCGAAGCTCGCCGAGCTCCGCGGCGAGGTCACCGCCGAGATCGTGGCGGCGGCACCGCTCGCGGCGGAGGATTTGGCCGCGCTCGAGGGCGCGGTCGCCCGCTTCGCCGGTCGCAAGGTTCGCCTCGAGACGAGCGTCGATCCGGCGCTGCTCGCGGGTGTGGTGGTACGGGTCGGCTCGCGCATGGTGGACGCCTCGTTGCGGCGCCGCCTGCAGCAGCTCGAGCAGGTGATGAAGGGGATCGGCTGATGGACATCCGCGCCGCCGAGATCTCGGCGATCCTCAAGCAGCAGATCGCGAGCTTCGGCACCGAGGCCGAGGTCGCCGAGGTCGGCCGGGTCCTCTCGGTCGGCGACGGCATCGCCCGCGTCTACGGCCTGGACGAGGTCCAAGCCGGCGAGATGGTCGAGTTCGAGGACGGCACCCGCGGGATGGCCCTCAACCTCGAGATCGACAATGTGGGCGTGGTGATCTTCGGCGACGACCGCAACATCCGCGAAGGCTCGCTCTGCAAGCGGACCAAGGCGATCGTCGACGTGCCGGTCGGCAAGGGGCTGTTGGGCCGGGTCGTCGACGCGCTCGGCAATCCGTTGGACGGCAAGGGCCCGATCCAGGCGAGCGAGCGGCGGCTGGTCGAGGTCAAGGCGCCCGGCATCGTCCCGCGCCGGTCGGTGCACGAGCCGATGATGACCGGGCTCAAGGCGATCGACGGGCTGATCCCGATCGGCCGCGGTCAGCGCGAGCTCATCATCGGCGACCGGCAGACCGGCAAGACGCAGATCGCGCTCGACTGCTTCATCAACCAGAAGCGCTACAACGAGGCGGCCGGTACCGACGAGTCGAAGAAGCTCTACTGCATCTACGTGGCGGTCGGCCAGAAGCGCTCCTCGGTCGCCAAGTTCGTCAAGGCGCTGCAGGACCACGGCGCCCTCGACTACACGATCGTGGTGGCGGCGACCGCCTCCGATCCGGCGCCGATGCAGTTCCTGGCACCCTATGCCGGCTGCGCGATGGGCGAGTATTTCCGCGACAACGGCATGCACGCGGTGATCGTCTACGACGATCTCTCGAAGCAGGCGACCGCCTACCGCCAGATGTCGCTCCTGTTGCGCCGGCCGCCCGGACGCGAGGCCTATCCGGGCGACGTCTTCTACCTCCATTCGCGGCTGCTCGAGCGGGCGGCCAAGATGAACAAGGACCACGGCTCCGGCTCGCTCACAGCACTGCCCGTGGTCGAGACCCAGGCGAACGACGTCTCCGCCTACATCCCGACCAACGTGATTTCGATCACCGACGGCCAGATCTTCCTCGAGACGGGCCTCTTCTACCAGGGCATCCGGCCGGCGGTGAACGTCGGCCTCTCGGTCTCGCGCGTGGGCTCCGCAGCCCAGACCAAGGCCATGAAGAAGGTCGCCGGGCGGATCAAGCTCGAGCTCGCGCAATATCGCGAGATGGCGGCCTTCGCCCAGTTCGCCGCCGACCTCGACCTCGCCACCCAGCGCCTGTTGAACCGCGGCGCGCGGCTCACCGAGCTCTTGAAGCAGCCGCAGCTCAGCCCGATGCCGATGGAAGAGCAGGTCTGCTCGATCTTCGCCGGCGTCAACGGCTATCTCGACGGCATCAAGGTGGCCGACGTGCAGCGCTTCGAGCGCGCGTTCCTGGAGGAGCTGCGCGAAAAGGGGGCCGACATCTTGAAGGCGATCCGCGACAGCGGGGATCTCGACGCCGAGACCGAGAAGAAGCTGCGCGCGCTTCTCGACGGCTTCACCAAGAAGTTCGTCTGATCGCGGGGGCGAACGCCCGTGCCCAGCCTCAAGGACATGCGGACCCGGATCAACTCGGTCCGGGCCACCCGCAAGATCACGAGTGCGATGAAGCTCGTGGCCGGCAGCAAGCTGCGCCGGGCGCAAGAGCACGCCGAGGCGGCCCGGCCGTTCGCCGCCAAAATGGCGGCCATGCTCGCGAACCTCGCCGCCGCGGTGAAGGATCGAGGCGAAGCCCCGCCGCTGTTGGCCGGGACCGGTAAGGACGACGTCCATCTGATCGTCGTGGCGACCGCCGATCGTGGCTTGTGCGGGGCGTTCAACAGCTCGATCGTCCGCGCCACCCGGCGGCGGATCCAGGAGCTCAAGGAACAGGGCAAGGCGGTCAAGCTGATCTGCGTCGGCCGCAAGGGCCGCGACATGCTGCGCCGCGAGTACGGCGATCTCATCGTCGAGTTCGTGGACGGGATCGCCGGCAAGCGGCGGATCGCCTTCGCCGACGCCGAACGGATCGCGCAGAAGATCCTGGAGCTCTACGAGGCGGGCGGCTTCGACGTCGCGACGATGGTCTTCAACCGCTTCAAGAGTGCGATGTCGCAGGTCGTCACCTTCAAGCAGCTCGTCCCGGTCGAGCCGCCGGAAGCGGCGGCCGCGGGCGAGGGCGTGCAGGCGATCTACGAGTTCGAGCCGGACGAGGAGCGGATCCTGGCGGAATTGCTGCCGCGCAACCTGGCCGTGCAGATCTACGGGGCGTTGCTCGAGAACGCGGCGAGCGAGCAGGGCGCGCGGATGGTGGCGATGGACAACGCCACGCGCAACGCCGGCGAGATGATCGACCGGCTCACGCTGCGCTACAACCGCCAGCGCCAAGCCAACATCACCAAGGAGCTGATCGAGATCGTCTCGGGTGCCGAGGCCGTCTGAGCCGGCGCCGGGCGATCGGGAGAGGGGTCGAGCGATGGTCAAAGGGAACGTTGCGCGCGGTCGGATCGCGCAGGTCATGGGCGCGGTCGTCGACGTCCAGTTCGACGGCGCCTTGCCGGCGATCTTGAACGCGCTCACGACCGACAATCAGGGCAAGAAGCTCACCCTCGAGGTCGCCCAGCATCTGGGCGAGAGCACGGTCCGCACGATCGCCATGGACTCGACCGACGGGCTCACCCGCGGTCAGGAGGTGATCGACACGGGCTCGCCGATCGCCGTGCCGGTCGGCCGCGAGGTGCTCGGCCGGATCCTCAACGTGATCGGCGAGCCGGTCGACGAGAAGGGTCCGCTCGCGGCCAAGGCCACGGCGCCGATCCACGCCCCGGCCCCGGCCTTCGTCGACCAGTCGACCGAGGTCGAGATCCTGGTCACCGGCATCAAGGTCGTCGACCTGCTCACCCCCTACCCCAAGGGCGGCAAGATCGGGCTGTTCGGTGGGGCCGGGGTCGGCAAGACCGTCTTGATCATGGAGCTCATCAACAACATCGCCAAAGCGCACGGCGGTGTGTCGGTGTTCGCGGGCGTCGGCGAGCGGACCCGCGAGGGCAACGACCTCTACCACGAGATGATCGAATCGGGGGTCATCGACCTTGAGGATCCGTCGAAGTCGAAGGTGGCGCTGATCTACGGCCAGATGAACGAGCCGCCGGGGGCGCGCGCGCGGGTGGGCCTGACCGGCCTCACGGTCGCCGAATATTTCCGCGACCAGGAAGGCCAGGACGTTCTCTTTTTCGTCGACAACATCTTCCGCTTCACCCAGGCGGGCGCGGAAGTGTCGGCCTTGCTGGGCCGGATCCCCTCGGCGGTCGGTTACCAGCCGACCCTCGGCACCGACATGGGTGCGCTGCAGGAGCGGATCACCTCGACCAAGAAGGGCTCGATCACCTCGGTCCAGGCGGTCTACGTGCCGGCCGACGACCTCACCGACCCGGCCCCGGCCACGACCTTCGCGCATCTCGACGCCACGACCGTGCTCTCGCGGCAGATCGCCGAGCTCGGCATCTACCCGGCGGTCGACCCGCTCGATTCGACCTCGCGGATCCTCGAGCCCTCGATCGTCGGCGAGGAGCACTACCAGGTGGCACGGCGCGTGCAGGAGATCCTGCAGCGCTACAAGTCGCTGCAGGACATCATCGCGATCCTCGGCATGGAGGAGCTCTCGGAAGAGGACAAGCTGATCGTCGCTCGGGCGCGCAAGATCCAGCGTTTCCTCTCCCAGCCCTTCCACGTGGCCGAGGTGTTCACGGGCTCGCCCGGCAAGTTCGTCAAGGTCGAGGACACGATCAAGGGCTTCAAGGGCATTTGCGACGGCGCCTACGACCACATGCCGGAGGCGGCCTTCTACATGGTCGGCACGATCGAGGAGGCGGTCGAGAAGGCCAAGCGTCTGGCCGCCGAGGTCTGAACCGATGGCCGAGACCTTGACCCTGGAGCTCGTCGACCCGGAGCGGGTGCTGGCGAGCGAGGCCGTCGAGATGGTCGTCCTGCCCGGCGTGGAGGGCGATTTCGGCGTCCTGCCGAACCACGCGCCCTTGGTTTCGCTGCTCCGGCCCGGGGTGATCGCGCTCTACGAGGGGGCCAAGGTCACCCGGCGGTTCTTCGTGGCCGGCGGCTTCGTCGAGGTCTCCGAGCAGGGCTGCACCGTCCTCGCCGAAGGGGCGGAGCCGGTCGAGGAGCTCGACCGGGCAGCCGTGGAGCAGGCGCTCAGGGATGCCGAGGAGGACCTCGCCGATGCCAAGGAGCCGAGCGAGGAGCAGCGCGCCCGGCTCGAGCGGGCGGTGGCGATCGCCCGCGCCCGGCTCGAGGCGGTGACCGCGCCTCAGGCCTGATCGCCGTTCGGCCACGCCGCGAGGCCGAGCGCCGCCGCGGCGCCCGGTCCCGGCAGGAGGCGTTCGCGCAGGAGCTCGCCGAGGTCGAGCGCCTCGAGGAGCATGGTGGCGGGCGTCGGTGGCAGGAGCGCGAGGCGGGCGTGGGCCTCCGGCGGAGCGGCCACGATCCGCGCCCTGTGCCGGCGCAGGAGCGCGAGCACGGGACCGTTCTCCTCCGCGCAGAGCGTGCGGACCTCGCGGAACAGGCGGTTGCGGGCGTGCGCTAAGAGCCGCTCGAAGAGCCGCCGGCCGATGCCGCGGTTCTGGAAGGCCGGCTCGACGCTCAGCGCGAGCTCGGCCACCGAACGGTCGGGCAGCGCCCAGAGCTCGCCCAGGCCGACGAGCCGCGTGTGCACGAACGCAGCGACCGCGAGGCGCGGCTCTGGGAGGTCCGCGGGCGGGCCGGTTCCGAGGAAGCGGGCGCGGCGCGCCTCGCGGCCGAGGCGCTCGATGTGGGCGAGCCGGGCGGTCCGGTCCCGCGCGTCGAGACGGCGGAACCGGACCGTGCCGGCCCGGCGCGGGCACGGCATCGCAGGTCCGACCCTTGTGCATCGCGGCGACGATGCTGCGACGCAGCATGACGATGGAGCGGATGTCCGCCCGGGTCAAGCCCCACGGCCGGGGTGCCGGATCGCGCGGCCGTTAACGTTTCGTTGGGCGTTGTCGGGCATCCTCCGGCGGGACCGACGTAGGGTCGGCGACACGAGCAAGGAGGTGGCATGCCCGGGCGCGGGGCGCGGCAGCGGGCGCGGAGGTGGATCGACCGGCTCGGCGAGCGTGGCGCCTCGGCGGTCGAGTTCGCGCTCGTGGCGCCGATCTTGATCGCGCTGCTGCTCGGCATCGCCCAGTTCGCTTTGGTCGTGATGTACCGGACCGCGGCCACGGATGTCGCCCGCGACGTCGCCCGCGCCGTTTCGCTCGGTCGGCTCGACCTGGCGACCGCTCGCACCCGCCTGCGCACGGAGCTCGGTCGGCTGCTGCCGCCCGCCCCCGAGGCCGGGGAGACCCCGGTCGAGCCGAGCTACGCGATCTACGAGGAGGGCGATGCCGTTGTGGTCGACCTGGAGATCCCGCTGCGCAACCTTCTCTGGTCGCCGGCGTTGGGTGAGGCGTTGGGCTCGCTCCGCGCGAGCTTGCGCACCGTCAAGCCCTGAGGTTGGCGATGCGTGCCCCGATCGGCTGGTCGGTCCGCTTGCGCGAGGATCGTCGGGGTGGGGTCGCGGCGATGCTCGCCCTGGCTCTGCCCATGCTCGCCGGGTTCGCCGCGGTCGCGGTCGACCTCGGCCACGCGCGGGCGGTGCGCGCCGAACTGCAGGCAGCGGTCGACCTCGCGGCGATCGCCGCCGCCCGTCGCCTGCCCGACAAGGCCGCGGCGGTCGCCGCCGCCCGGGACTATGTCGCCCGCAATGCCGCGGCCGCCCGGCACGGTATCGTCACCGAGGCGAGCGACGTGACGTTCGGCCGCTACGACGCGGAGGCGAACACGTTCGTCGTCGATCCGAACGACCCGCGCGCGGTCCGGGTCGTGGCGCGGCGCGCGGCGGCGCGCGGCAACGCGGTGCCCACCTCCTTCGGCCGACTGCTCGGGTTCGACTCGATCGACGTCTCGGTCGAGGCGATCGCCGGGGCCGGCCGGACGCCCGCCTGCATCATCGCGCTGCACCCGGACGCCAGCGGGAGCTTGACGTTCGATTCGTACGCACGGCTGAACTTGCGTGGCTGCGAGCTGCACGGCCATTCGACCCACGGCCGCGGTCTCTGGCTCAAGAGCAACAGCAGCGTCACCGCCGACCGGACCTGCATCGCCGCCGCGACCTATCGGGACCAGAGCACCGGCGCGATCGAGCCGCCGCCGGAGACGGGCTGCACGCCGGCCGCCGATCCCGCGCCCGTGGTCGACGCCGTCGTCGGCACCTGCAAGGCGGGTATACCGAGCCCGATCATCGACACGCGCACGCTCACCCCCGGCACCTATTGCGGCTTGGCCATCGATTCGAACGCCGACGTGACGCTCGCGCCCGGCACCTACGTGATCAAGAATGCGCCCTTCGAGCTCCGTAGCAACGTCGAGCTTTCCGGCACGGGGGTAACGATCCATCTCGCGGATGCGGCCGCCTGCCTCAGCTTCGACAGCAACACGAAGGTCTCGCTCACGGCGCCGTCGAGTGGCCCCAATCGCGGGCTCCTGATCCACCAACCGCGATCGGTGAACTGTGCGTCCGGCCTCCAGTTCCGGAGCAACAGCGTCAGTCGGCTCGAGGGCATGATCTACGCCCCCCAGAGCCACATCGAGTGGCGGAGCAACGCGACCTTGAACTCGCCCTGTCTCGCGATGGTCGGGCGAACGTTCGAGTTCGATTCGAACGCGCGGATCGACGTAGGGTGGGATCCGGCCGCCTGTACCGCCCCGCCGCCGGGATTCGACGGGGCCGGGAGGGTCGTGCTCCTGCGCTGAGCGGTCTTCAGCTCCAGACGATCCGCGGGAAGCGGCGTGCCTTGCCGCCGGCGAGTTCGGCGAGCTTGTCGGCCACGCTGCGGGCGAGCTGGAGATAGGCCTGGGCCTGCGGGCTCTCCGGCCGGGCCAGCACGATCGGCCGGCCGGCGTCGCTCAGCTCGCGGATCTCCGGATCGAGCGGGATCTCGGCCAGGAAATCGACGCCGTAGCGCTTGGCGCATTCGCGCGCCCCGCCATGGGCGAAGATCTCGGCGCGATGGCCGCATTTCGGGCAGCAATAATAGGACATGTTCTCGACGATGCCGAGGATCGGCACGTCCACTTTGCGGAACATGTTGATCGCCTTGCGAGCATCCAAGAGCGCGATGTCCTGCGGGGTCGAGACGATCACCGCACCGGAGAGCGGCACCCGCTGGGCCATGGTGAGCTGCGCGTCACCGGTGCCGGGCGGCAGATCGACGACCAGGACGTCGAGCGTGCCCCACTCGACGTCGCCCAACATCTGCTGGATGGCGCTCTGCACCATGGGCCCGCGCCAGATCATCGGCGCATCTTCCTCGACCAGGAAGCCCATCGACATGACCTTGACGCCGAACGCTTCCATAGGCCGGAGCCGCTGCCCGTCCGGGCTCGTGGGCCGGCCCACCGCCCCGGTCATGCGTGGCAGGGAGGGGCCGTAAATGTCGGCGTCCAACAGGCCCACGCGCTGGCCGAGGGCGGCGAGGCCCATCGCGAGGTTGACGGCCGTGGTCGACTTCCCGACCCCGCCCTTGCCCGAGGCCACCGCGACGATCGCCCGCACACCGGGGACGAGCGGCTTGCCGGGCGCGCGGTTCTCGCCGGGCGAGCTCGGCGGTGGTCCCGCGCGGCCGGCCGCTGGCCGCTCGGCGGTCAGCACGGCGGTCACCGAGGTCACGCCGGGGAGGGTCTTGACCGCCGCCTCGCAAGCCCGCCGCAGCGGCTCGAGGGCCTGCGCCTCTCCGGGCTCGACCTCGATCGACAAGCCGACGTTCGAGCCCTTGATCACCACGCCGGTGATCATGCCGAGCGCCACCACGTCGCCGGCCCGCTTCGGATGGCGGACCGTGCGCAGTGCGTCGAGAACCTGTTCTTTTGTTAATGCGCTCACGGTTGATCCCTCCACCGCCCCGCGCGATATAGTGGCAGCGTCGCGGGCGGGCGAGAAGGCCCGCGCCGGCTCGTGCGTTCACCCTCGCGATCGACGGGAAGCAGGATGCCCTGGAACACGCAAGGCGGTGGCGGCTGGCAGGGCGGGCAGGGCCCGTGGGGCGGCCGGCCCGGCGGCGGCCAGCAGCCGCCGGACCTCGAAGAGGTCCTGCGGCGCGGCCAGGAGAAGCTCAAGCAATTGTTCCCGGGAGGCGCGGGCGGCCCGGGGCGCTCCGGCCGGGCGGCGGCGATCGTCGCCCTCGCGGCCCTCGGCCTCTGGCTCGCCTCGGGCTTCTACCGGGTCGGCCCCGAAGAGCAGGGTGTGGTGCTGCGTTTCGGCAAGCTCGACCGGCTCACCGGTCCCGGCCTGAATTACCGGCTGCCCTGGCCGATCGAGGAGGTGCTCACCCCGCAGGTGGCGCGGGTCAACCGGATCGAGATCGGCTTCACCTCCGCGGGGCAGGGCATCGGCGGGCGGATCGGCCGGCGCGAGCTGCCCGAAGAGGCGCTCATGCTGACCGGCGACGAGAACATCGTCGACATCAATTTCGTCGTGCAGTGGAAGATCGCCGATGCCGCCCAGTTCCTGTTCAACATCCGCGACCCCGAGGCCACGGTGAAGGCCGCAGCCGAGAGCGTGATGCGCGAGATCATCGGCCAGACCCCGATCGTCCAGGCGACCACCGAGGGCCGTCGGCTGATCGAGACGCGCGTGCGGACCGCCTTGCAGCAGCTGATGGCCGAGTACGGCGCCGGCATCGAGATCCAGGAGGTCCAGCTGCAGAAGGCCGACCCGCCGGCCGACGTGATCGACGCGTTCCGCGACGTGCAGCGGGCGCAGGCCGACCGCGAGCGCGAGCAGAACATCGCCGAAGCCTTCGCCAACGACATCATCCCGCGGGCCCGCGGCGAGGCGGAACGGCTCCTCCAGGACGCCGAGGCTTACCGCCAGGAGGTGGTCGCCCGGGCGACCGGTGAGGCGCAGCGCTTCAAGACGATCCTCGCCGAGTACGCCAAGGCCCGCGACGTGACCGTCCAGCGTCTCTACCTCGAGACGATGGAGGAGGTGCTCCGGGGCATGAGCAAGGTGATCGTCGAGGCGCAGGCCGGCGTCGGCTCGGTGGTACCCTATCTGCCGCTGCCGGAGCTGCAGCAGCGCCGCACCGCGACCCCGCAGGCCGGCCAGCCGGGAGGCCAGCAATGAGCCAGCGCCTGTTGATGGTCGGCGCGGCACTCGTCGCGCTCGTCGTGGTCCTCCTGATCGGCTCGGTGTACACCGTGCACCAGAGCCGCCAGGCCCTCATCCTGCAGTTCGGTAACCCGGTCCGGGTGGTCCAGGAGCCCGGCCTCGGCTTCAAGGTGCCGTTCATCCAGCAGGTCGAGTATTTCGAGCGACGGGTGCTCGACTATGATGCGCCCTCGGTCGAGCTCATCTTGGGCGACCAGAAGCGGCTCGTGGTCGACGCCTTCACCCGCTACCGGATCGTCGATCCGCTGCGCTTCCGCCAGGCGGCGGGCAGCGAGGCCCTGTTCCGCCAGCGGCTCGAGCCGACCGTGTTCGCCGCGCTGCGCAGCGTCCTCGGCGAGACCTCGCTGATCGACGTGCTCTCCAAGGACCGCGCGGTTTTGATGAACCGGATCCGCGACGAGGCGAACAAGGCCCTCGGCCGGTTCGGGGTCGAGATCGTCGACGTGCGGATCAAGCGAGCCGATCTGCCGGCCGAGAACAGCCAGGCGATCTTCCGCCGCATGCAGACCGAGCGCGAGCGCGAGGCCAAGGAGCTGCGCGCCCAAGGTGCCGAGATCGCCCAGCGGATCCGTGCCCGGGCCGACCGCGAGCGGCGCGTGCTGATCGCCGAGGCGCAGAAGCGGGCCGAGATCCTGCGCGGCGAGGGCGACGCCGAGGCGATCCGGATCTTCGCCGAGGCGTTCGGCCAGGATGTCGATTTCTTCAAGTTCTACCGGACGATGCAGGCCTACCGGCAGGCGCTCGCCGACGGCAACACGAGCATCGTGATGTCCCCGGAGAGCGACTTCTTCCGCTTCTTCGGGAGCCCCGGCCTGGTCGACGGCACACCCGGCCGGCCCGCCGGTTCCGACCTCGCGGGCCAACCGGCAGCGGCCGCCGCGGCGGAGCCCCCGGCTGCTGCCCGCTGAAGCCGGCCGTCAGGGCGAGCCTCCGCGTTCGCGGGATCGCGCCGCGTGCGCGACTTGGCGACCGGTCTGGCGCTCGTGCTCGTGATCGAGGGCTTGTCCTGGGCCATAGCGCCCGGGGCCATGAAGCGGCTCGCGCGGCGCGTCCAGGAGCTCGCCGACGAACCGCTGCGCGTCACGGGCCTCCTGGCGGCGGCCACGGGCGTCGTCGTGGTGTGGTTGGTCCGTGGCTGAGCGCCGCGACGGCCCGGCCGGTCTTGCCGGGTCGGCCGGGCGGGTGACATCATTGGTCCACGGGGCCGCCCGGGCCACGGGCCGCTCTTCGGTCGTGACCGGGCCCGCTCGAGATGGGCCCCCAGGAGGTCGCAGTATGACGAGGCACGAATCTCGCCGCGAGGGCTGCGCGGTCCGGCGCCGGGGCGCGGCGCTTCGGGCCGCGGCGTTCCTCCTGGCTCTGGTCCTGGCGCCCGCGGGGCCGATCGCGGCGGCGCCGGCGGGCCCGCCGGGCTTCGCCGACTTGGTCGCCAAGGTCGCCCCGGCGGTGGTCAACATCGCCACCCGCAAGGTCGCGAGTGCCCGGCCGGAGGGGCCGAGCTTCCCGCAAATTCCGCCGGGCTCGCCCTTCGAGGAGTTCTTCAAAGAGTTCTTCGACCGCGACCGCGAGCAGCAGCAACAACAGCAGCGGCGCAGCTTCTCCTTGGGCTCGGGCTTCATCATCGACCCGGAGGGCTACGTCGTCACCAACAACCACGTGATCGCGGATGCCGACGAGATCTCGGTCGTCTTCAACGACGACAAGGAGATTCCGGCCAGGGTCGTCGGGCGCGATCCGAAGACGGATTTGGCACTCCTCAAGATCAACGGTGAGAAGCCCTTCCCGTTCGTCGAGTGGGCCGACAGCGACCAGGTGCGCGTGGGCGATTGGATGCTCGCGATCGGCAACCCGTTCGGGCTCGGTTCGACGGTGACCGCGGGGATCATCTCGGCAAGGGGCCGCGACATCCGAAGCGGACCCTACGACGACTACATCCAGGTCGACGCGGCGATCAACCGCGGCAATTCGGGCGGCCCGTCCTTCACCATGGACGGCAAGGTGTTCGGGGTGAACACCGCGATCTTCTCGCCCTCGGGCGGCAACATCGGCATCGGCTTCGCGATTCCTTCGAACCTGGCGAAGCCGGTGATCGACAGTTTGAAGCGCACCGGGCGGGTGGCGCGCGGCTGGCTCGGTGTGCGCATCCAGACGGTGACCGACGAGATCGCCGAGTCGATCGGCCTCAAAGAGCCCGTGGGCGCGCTCGTGGCGAGTGTGACCCCGGGTGGCCCCGCCGCCAACTCGGCCATCGAGCCGGGCGACGTGGTCCTCGAGTTCGACGGCAAGAAGATCGACAAGATGCGCTCCTTGCCGCGGATCGTCGCCGAGACGCCGGTCGGTCGCGAGGTCGAGGTGGTGATCTGGCGCAAGGGCGAACGGAAGACCGTGCGGGTCAAGCTCGGCGAGCTGCCGGACGACGAGCAGGTGGCCGAGCTCGGCAAGCCGCAAGAGCCGGGCAAGCCCGCGCCCGGTGCCGCTGCCCGGATCGCCGAGTTCGGCATCCAGGTGAGCCCGATCACCCCCGAGCTCAAGGAGAAGTTCCAGCTTCCCGAGAAGGCCCGGGGCGTGGTCGTGGTCGAGGTCGAGCCGAACGGCCCCGCGGCGCAAGAGGGGATCCGGCCCGGTGACCTGATCGTCGAGGCGATGCAGGAGGAGATCAAGGCGCCGGCCGAGCTCGTGGCCAAGGTCGAGGCGGCCAAGCGCTCGGGCCGCAAGGCGGCCCTCCTCTTGGTCGAGCGGCAGGGCGACGTCCGCTTCGTGGCCCCGCGCTTCAAGGAGTGAGGCGGCGGCCGGGGCGGCCCGCCGGCTCAGGCCCGGCGGTGCTCGCTCGCGGGGATTCCCTGGAGGAAGAGCAGAGCCGTGAGGTCGCCGTGGACGATGCTCACCGGCGCCCGCTCTCGCACCCGCGGATGGGCGCGGAAGGCGACCCCGAGCCCGGCGCGCAGGAGCATCGGCAGATCGTTGGCGCCGTCGCCCACGGCGAGCGCGGCTTCGGCCGGCAGACCCTCGCGGGCGAGCAGCTCCTCGAGCGTCGCGAGCTTGGCCCCGGCATCGAGGATCGGCTCGGCGACCCGGCCGGTGAGCGTCCCGGCCTCGACCAGGAGCTCGTTGCCGCGCTCCTCGTCGAACCCCAACAGCTCGGCCACGTGCCGGGTGAATTGGCGGAACCCCGAGGAGACGAGGACACTCTTGGCCCCCCGCGCCCGCATCGTCGCGAGCAAGGTAGCGGCCCCGGGCGTGGCCCGCACCCGCTCGGCGATGACCTCGGCGATCACCCCTTCCGGCAGGCCTTCGAGCAGGGCGACCCGGCGGCGCAGCGACTCGCGGTACTCGATCTCGCCGTTCATCGCCGCCCGGGTGATCGCCGCGACCTCGGCCTTGCAGCCGACGTAATCGGCGAGCTCGTCGAGGCATTCGACGGTGATCATCGTGCTGTCCATGTCGGCCAACAGGAGCCGCTTCTCGCGGCCCGCGGCCGGCAGGATCGCCCGGTCGAGAGGCTCGCCGTCGAGGAGCGGTCGGGCCCGCGCGGCGATCGTCTCGGCCGGCAAATCGCTGGCGATCTCGGCCGCTTCCCCCGGAGCGAGCCAGCGGGCCCGGCCGGCGAGTGCGGCCTCGAGCTCGCGGACGAGCGTGGGCGCGAGGGGCGCGCGCGCGGGATCGGCGATCAGGACCAGGACGTGCGACATGGGGTCGGGCTCGGGGCGAGGGGCCGGGGCGAGGGGTACGGGCTCGGCCATCGGGGGCGGCCGGCTCGCGCGCTCAGCCCAGGCTAGCAGGCTCCGCCTCGGCCCGGTACCGGCGAGCGCCGTCGGCGCGGCGCCCGGTCGCGGCGAGCCGCGCCGCCCGCATCCGCTGCGCCAGCGCCTCGACGATCGCGAGCGGCGCGCGCCCCTGCGCAGCCGCCTGGGCGAGGATCCGCGCGACCCGCGCCTCGAGGAAGGAGAGCCGCTCCCGGACCCGCTCGACGTCGTAGCCGCCCGGATCGAGCTCGGCCGTGGCGGCCATCACCCCGCCCGCGTTCACGAGGTAGTCGGGCAGGTAGAGGATCCCGGCCGCGTGCAGCCGATCCGCGACATCGCGGGTGGCGAGCTGGTTGTTGGCGGCACCCAGGACGAGGGCGCAGCGCAGCCGGGCCACCGTTTCCCGCTCGAGCACCGGCCCGAACGCGCAAGGGGCGAGGATGTCGGCCGGCGTCTCGAGGATCGCTGCGGGATCGACCGCTCGGGCGGCGAGCCGTTCCACGGTTCGGGCGACGCGCGCCGGGTCGAGGTCGGCCACGAGGAGCCGAGCGCCCGCCGCGGCCAGACGCTCGGCGAGCGGCATGCCGACCGCCCCCAGGCCTTGGACCGCGACGGTGAGCCCGGCGAGCCCTTCGCCACCGAACCGGTGGCGTGCGGCGACCCGCATCGCCCGCACCACGCCCTCGGCGGTCATGGGCCCGAGATCGCCGGCGCCCGCCGAGCGGCCGAGCACGAAGCGCGCGAAGCCGGCGAGCAGGTCCATGTCGGCGGGGGTGGTGCCGCTGTCCTCGCCGGTCCAATAGCGGCCGCCGAGCCGCTCGATCGCGCCACCGAGCGCGCGCCAGAGCGCCGGCGTCTTGTCGCGCGCCGGGTCGCCGATGACGACCGCCTTGCCGCCGGAGAAGGGCAGGCCCGCGAGCAGGACCTTGTCGGTCATCGCCCGGGCGAGCGCGCGGGCCTCGGCGATCGCCGCGGCGAGGTCGGGGTAGGGGCGCATCCGGCAGCCGCCGACCGCCGGCCCGAGCTCGGGCTGATCGAGGGCGATCACCGCGACGGTCCGACCCTTGTCGTCGACGACCCGGTGCAGCTCGCCGCCGCTCTCCGGGTCGGGCGGACCGCCTGGCGTCGAGGCCATGGCTTTCCCCCTTTCTTCCACCCCGGCCACCGCATAGGCGCGGGGCGGGAGGGTCGGCAGTGAGCTTTCCCACAACCGATGCGCGAGAGACCGCTCCGGAGCCGGTCGAGGTCGGGCCATTGTTCCTCCTCGGCGGCACCACGGCGAGCGGCAAGTCCGCCCTCGCCCTCGCGCTCGCCGAGCGGACCGGCGGGGTGATCGTCGACGCCGACAGCCAGCAGCTCTTCGCCGATCTGCCGATCCTGACCGCCCGGCCGACGGCCGAGGAAGAAGCCCGGGTGCCGCACCGGCTCTACGGCCTCCTCGGCCCGCGCGAACAGCCCTCGGTCGGCCGCTGGCTGCGGCTCCTCTTGCCCGTCCTCGCCGAGCTCGCCCGCGAGGAGCGGCCGGCGATCCTCGTGGGTGGCACCGGGCTCTATCTGCACGCCCTCCTGCACGGTCTTTCCCCGGTCCCCGAGGTGCCGCCCGAGTTTCGCGCCCGCCTGCTCGCGGAGAGCCGCGAAGTCCCGACGGGCGAGCTCCACGCGCGGTTGCGGCGCGTCGATCCCGCGACCGCGGCCAAGCTCCGGCCTTCCGACCGGCAGCGGATCCTGCGCGCCCTCGAGGTGCTGGAGGCGACCGGCCAGCCGCTCGCCCTCTGGCAGGCCGAGCCGCGTCGGCCGGCGGTCCGGCCCCGTCTGCTCCTGGGGGTGGCCCTCCTGCCGCCCGCCGCGGTGACCGGTCCGCGGATCGCTCGTCGGCTGGAGGCGCAGCTCGCGCGCGGCGCCCTCGAGGAGGTGGCGGCCCTCGCCCACCGCGAGCCCGAGCTCCGCGAGGCGGCCCGCGCCGGGCGGACCGACCACTTCCCGATCCTGAAGGTGCATGGCTGCCGCGAGCTTCTGGCGGTTCTCGACGGGCGGCTCGCGCCGGGCGAAGCGGACGCCGAGATCGTCCGTCAGGTGCGCGCCTACGCCAAACGTCAGCGCACCTGGTTCCGCCACCAGCTCCCCGAACTCGAAGCCCTGTCGGCCACCGGCGAGGCGGAAGGGCTCGCCTGGGCGCTCGCCCGCCGGTTCGACGAGCTCCGGCTCATCGCACCGCCGGCTCAGAGATCGGCGTAGCAGAGCACCTCGGCCTTCGCCCCGGGATGGGTGACCGCACCCTTGACCGCCGGGCCCACGAGCTGGGCGTATTTGTAGAGCGCACCGCTCGTGTAGATCGTCGCGGGCGGCTTCCACGCCGCCCGCCGACGCTCGAGCTCGTCGGCCGAGAGCTCGACGTCG